>Ga0114899_1001079_pt1 | contig 16801 bp, 12 predicted proteins | sample MalvireepMed_215_FD_83497 | JGI IMG/M metagenome (GOLD analysis project Ga0114899, IMG submission 83497) | Marine viral communities from the Global Malaspina Expedition - Malaspina viral metaG DeepMed_215 | ecosystem: Environmental > Aquatic > Marine > Oceanic | place: Mediterranean Sea...
GCAGTGTCATTTGACAATCGCCTGATAAACCAATGACCTGAGTTTGTCATGATCATCAACTCCAATAGCCGGAATGACCTGCGTGAAGTAAACGACAACCAACTCTTCTTTTGGGTCTACCCAGTAAGTAGAATGATAAGCACCACCCCAGGCAAATTCACCATTTGAGCCCATATTGCCTCTGGCAGCAAAATCAGTCACAACCGAAAAGCCCAGTCCGAAGCCTACTCCCGGATTCCAGGGGAACATTTCATCTTTTAGGTAGGCAGTTGTCATTAACTCAACCGTTTTAGGGGAGAGGATTCTGTGTCCGTTGTATTCGCCCCCATTCAGCATCATTTGCAGGAATTTGGCATAATCCAATGCAGTGCTGAGGAAACCGGCTCCACCTGAGAAGCTCTTTCTGGGTCCATTTACATACTGGCCTTGGTCTACCATTCCCCCTTTATTAGGCGCTTTTTGCAAACCATTATCTGATGAGGAATATACAGTAGCAAGCCTGTTGGCCTTCTCCTGCGGCAGGTAGAAGTAAGTGTCGTTCATTCCCAGTGGATCAGTGATTTTTGTTTTGAGGTATTGATCGAGCGGCATACCGGAAACAACTTCGATCAATGCTCCGAGAATATCGGTATTGTAGCCATACACAAAGCTTTCTCCTGGCTGAGCATCCATTGGTAGAGTGGCCATTCTTTTAACAGTTTCCAGTACAGGCTCTTCGCGGTGAGCAAAATACCAGCCCTGAATGCCGGCTTTATTCCACTCGTCTTTGGCAACACCTTCGCCATAGCCAATTCCGGCAGAATGGCTCAGCAAATCCCTTATGGTAATAGGCCTTTTGGCTTTCACTACTTTGTATTTTCCGTTGCCGGTGGGTTCTGCCACTGTAGTTTCCATAAATTCAGGAATGTATTTCCCTACAGGGTCAGTGATAAGCAATTTACCTTCTTCCTGTAACATCATTACCCCCACACTTACAATGGCTTTGGTTTGAGAAGCTATTCTGAAGATGGCATCATTGGTCATGGGCTTGTTGCTTTCCATATCGCTTTCTCCGAAGGAGTTCCAATAAGCAATTTTACCCTTCCGGGCAATGAGTATGACCGATCCAGGTAACTGACCATTGTCTACATAGGCTTGAAAAGTGCTCGTGAGCCTTTCGAACCTTTCGGTCGACATGCCTACTTCTTCAGGCACTGCCTGAACCAGGTTTTGGGCAAAAATTGAGCTTGAAAATATAACTACAATCAGCGCGAAGAATAGCTTTTTCATAGGAGGAGATTTGGTTTGATTAAGTAAGCTAAGGAACTGGTGTTAAATCTCAAAACTCAAACTCCACACCGATGCCTCGGAGCCAAGTTCCAGGCATCAGGCTCCAAATTTGAAGTTCTAAGTTCTAAGTTTCCAAGTTCCAGGTATAATCTCAATGATGCCACAATCGGTGTCCCCACCGATTGATTGTTGGAGTTGTGGAACAGATTGAACACCTCCTGGTGAGGACACCAGGACTGGCGGAGAGTTAAGATTCAAACCTCACTAATAAATCTTAAATTTCAAGCTTCAAGTTTGAAGTTCTAGGTTGCAGGCTCCAAATACTAATATACTGATCACTGATTTTCAACAAACTTTTCCAGGCAACCAATCTCAATGATGCCACAATCGGTGTCCCCACCGATTGATTGTTGAAGTTGTGGATACAGATTGAACACGTCCGGACTGGCGATTACCGATATACTGATCGCTGACACACTGATCCCCAACCAACTTTTCTTACTGAACCTTCTTAAAAACGAAGCCCATTTTCTTGTTTGCTCCATCGGAAATGATGGCGGTAAGGATTCCATCTTTCAGTTCATAGCTGATCATTTTGGGGAAGTCATGATCTGGATTCTCGCAGACAAACTTATGGTCAGACAGTTGTGTGAATTTGAAATAGGTAGGCTCAGCGTTTTCCCGAACATCGGCCACATAGTAAAGAGACCCGTCTTTTTCTTCAATTCTGAGCTTTTCAACAAAGGTGGTGTCTGAACCTTTGAGGCTGACACCAATACCTGTCAATGAATTGTTTGAACCAATTTCCCATTGTTCAAAGGCCGTGGTGCCGGGCCTGACATTGGTGCGTTCCCACTTGCCATGAAGCCATTGTAGATCTTTGATAGACTGTTTTTTTTGTGGCAAAGCCATAGAGAGCAGTGCCGCCAAAGGGAATATAAAAGTGTATGTTGAAAGTCTTTTCATGTCTGATTTTTCTGCAAAAATAGCATCACCCAACCTTATACCATTGTAAAAATCCGACAGGCTATTTTCTCAGGTGAAAGTTGGCCATGTTATCGGCATCGAAACCATAACGGGAGGGGTCTTCTCCAATAAATTCCTTGAAATTCCTGATAAAGTGGGCCTGATCATAGAAGCCGGATTGATAGACAATATCGGCCCAATCCCGGTTACCGGATTGAACCATTTCAAATACATGATTGAGGCGAATGATTCTTGAATAGAATTTCGGACTCAGACCCACAGATTTTCTAAAATGCCTTTCCAGACTTCTGGAACTCATTTTTAGTTGGGCTGAAAGTTCTTCCATATCCGTTTTGCCCTTAGAGGAATGGATGGTTGCCAGGGCTTCTGAGACAGGTGATTGATGGTGGGCACCCACGAGCAGATCAACCAAATACTCGTCCAGCGATTGAAGTGTTTCCTCAGTAACATCTCCAGGCCTAAGGTTCATCAGTGGCTCGAAAATCTGGGAAAGAGTGGGAGGAAGCGTCACCACATGATCGACCAGTGCGGCCATATCCATGCCGAACAGGAGATGCAAAACATCTGCTTTCCACTTAATGCCGATCATTCCTGAAGTGCCGGTGTTTCTCAGGTAGAAGTGGTTGGTTAGCTGCCCTGCCAGGAGCATTTGATCCTGCATTTTCCATTCTCCGGAAATGTTGATTTCATAGGGATCTGCATAATGAAGAATGGTTTCCGGGTATCCGTCAGGAACAATCTTTTCTTCGTTGATCGACCGATCACCTTCACTATCTATCAGCCAAAAACATTCAATGAATGGAAGCAGGGCAGGGGAAGGCTGATGTTTGAGGTAAATCATAGATCAGTTTTCAGCAATGGGAGGAATAACCCACAAATAGCTGAACCAATGCCACTTTCCTTCTTTGTCTGGCACGGTGATGGTGAACAAGGTTCTTCTTCTTGTCAGGTCACGATCTGGCCTTACATTCAGCTTTACCAGACCATCTTTCACAATCTGAATAGATTTTTTGCAGTCGGCTCCCTGAACAAAACACTGAAGTTGTTCCAGCTTTAGATTGCCTTCCTCAAAATCTATATTGATTCTTGGCTTGTTTTCGGTGCCCATGTATCCGCTACTGACGGGTTCATATTTCAACACACGTAGTGGCAGGGTTTTCAATTTGGAGACAAAATCTTCCAGCCTGGCATAAGACTCAGACATCGGGAACCTGGGCAAATGAAACTGCGGAGCTTCTTTGTACAGTATGCCGGAATTCTGTGCCACTGCTCCCAAGTAGCCCTTCTCTTCCAAATGAGTGGCCATTTCAATATTCCATTCTCCATAAGGATAGGCATAAACCTTAGGTATTTCATTCAGATGGGTAGAAAATTCTGTTTCGCTCAATTCAAGGTCATTTTCAAATTCAACCTGGTTCCCGTTCAGAAAATAAGCGTGGTTATTGGAATGATTCCCGATCTCTATACCGGCTTCCTGAACTTCATGCAACTGGCTCCAGTCCATAAAATCAGTGCCACCTACCGTTTCGGTATTCACAAACAAGGTGGCCGTGAAACCATATTTCTTTAGAAGGGGCATGGCATTCTGGTAGAAGGTGAGGTAGCCATCATCTACGGTAAGCACGGCAGTTTTTGGAAATTTATTTCTCTTTTTAAGTCGCTCAAGGGCGTCTGAGAGGGTAATTACCTGGTAGTCATTTTCTTTGAGGTATTTCAAATGAGCTTCGAACTGCTCAAGGGTGATATTGGTACTGGGGAACCTGTCGTCTCCAAAGCGATGATAAACAAATGCAGGAATGCTGGTGCTCTGAGCTTGTAAATGAGATATGCTCAGAAATAAGAGAAGGAAAAATATCGTTGGCCTAGTTGAGGATAACATAAGCCGGGTCTAATTGATAGCTGTCGTATTTTTGGAAGTCGTTGTATCTGATCATAGACATAAGTTGCGCTACATATTCCTCACCTCGTTCGGAATACTTGTCAAGATAGGGAAGTAGCTCACGAATGTCTGAAGTTTCCGATCTTTTTCTTCGGAAACCTGAATAGGCCGGGGCACGGGCAATGGTTTTGAAGTAGTCCATTACCGATTCTGCAATATGGCTGTACTTTCGCAAATAGGCCCTGTATTCTTCCCTGCTGATGCTCGCGGGTATTCTGGGTTCATCCGGGTCATAGCTCCAAACCCCGAAAACATTGTTTCCTTCTTTAAAAAACCTTGATTTTCCCCAACCAGATTCTACGGCAGCCTGTGCCAGAACTATGCTATTGGGGTGGGTGATTAGTCTTCTTTTCAGGGTTTGCAGATCATCTGTCTTGTACTGGTCATACCAGTTGGCCACCAACATACTGTCTCCCTGATCGAGTATTCCGTCCTGAATAATCAGCTCCAGCCTTTCCAATTCCTTCTGCAACTGCCATTTTACAATGAGAATGGCAGGTATCATCACGTCAATAAACTTCTGTTTGGCCTCATCGGCCGTGAGAGAGTCGAGAAAATGGACATGGCTGTAAAGAATAGGTTCAACCAGGCTGCTGTCGAGAGGGGTGATGTCTGAAGGCGATTCGGCTACAATATTTCTGGTTTCTAACCGATACTGTTTAGCGAAATGATGGTGCTCGCCTTTAGGCTTATACCAATGCATCATCACAACAATCAAGAATATACCCACTAAAACGAGTACAACCTTCCGCTCATCAGACATACGCAAATATAAACTTTCCCGTTTATTCCTGAATTTATCTTCGGAACGGATGGGCCGGGTGATTTGTTTACTTTACGTGCAAATGATTTTTCTCCCTCACTATTTCAGCAAATGTACGTCCCTCAATTTTCGAATCGATCCAGCTCATCAAATCGAAGTAAAGGAGGGTTTTTCTTGAGAAATCGCCATCATTTACCTTTTCAAGCTCTGACTTCAGACTTCTGAATCCCTTCTTCAAATCCTGCGGATAAATGCTTCCGATTTTGCCCAGAAAGTCCAGGAATACCTGCTGCACCTTACCGAGATTCTCTTCATAAACAATGTAATCATAGGCAGCTTTAAGCTTTTGCTCAAAGTATTGCTCTTCTCCTGTATCGTAATCGATGATGATGCTAAGGATTCTCGCATAGCCTTTCAGGTCGCTGCGAAGCCTGTCTCCATCGTTCAGGAGTTTGTTCAGGTAGTACCGGGCCTCGCTGTATTTTCTCAGGGCAAAATAGAAAACGGAGGCTTTGTAATAGATAACTACCAGATTGTGCTTATCAATAAACCTTTTGTTCTTCTCTACTTCTTTGAGAATTTTCTGAATCCGCTCTTCATTTTCCTGAAAACCCGTGGTAAGGAATACATAGTTGAAGGCCTGAATGGCCTTGTATTTGGTCATTAAAACCTGCGTATTGCTGGCCATAGATGCACTTTCCCTTTTCTCGAATTCTATGAAGAGTTGGTAGTACTGTTCAAACTTGGTAAGGCTGTTTATCCTGAAAGCTGACTGGAGCAGCCTGTTCAGTCCTTTCAGGTAAGCCGCTCTTCTCTTCCTGTCCAGACCAGTTTCATGAAATATATCCACCCATTTTTCAGCGTAAAGAACACACTTTTCAAAATCGTAGGTGAGGTAAGAAAACCAGTAATAGGCGCGGTAGAGGTAGAATTTCTCGTTGAAGGCCAGTTCTTCTTCCTTAAACTCCGGCAGGTTGGTGTAGAAGAGGGCCTTCAGGTTGTTGAGCTCCCTTTCAGACTTCACCATACCATGTTCCACAAAACGGGCTTTGAGCCTTGTGGCCAGGGTGAAGAACTTCTGCACATTCATGAAACGCTTCATGGCCTTATCGGTTTGCACATCGATCTCAAAGGCCTGATCTTCTTCCAGATCAAAAACCTGCTGAGAGCGAATCTGCTTCTCATAATCAAGCAAAGCCAACTGAAAAAGGTCTTTGCGGTAGTCGCCCGTAATGTTTTTGGCACGGTTGAGCAGGCGTAAACTCTGCTGATAAAGCCCTTTTTTGTAAAGTACCCGAATGAAATCCAATTGCTCCCTCAGGTCAATGTCAATATCATCTTTCAGGTTGGAGAGCCTGAGGCTTCCTAATATCTGCTGATATAAATGTGATTTAAGATTGGCAAACTGGGTTTTGCTGGTACCGGGAAGTTTCTTGAGAATGAGCTCTTCATTATAAACCTCCATCTTTTCCATTACATCGAACAGCTTAATGTATTTGGTCTCAGTGGCACCTCCGGAGCGCTTGGCATACAGCTTAAAGCTCCTTTTCTCAGACTTCGTGAGAGACTGGATCAGCTCAAAGAGTAACTGCTCATTTGGAGTTTTGGACATGTGATAATTGTTGAGTTTAAGTAGTTGTCTGTCAGTAAATTAGAATGAAAGTTAGTTCAACTGAAATTCATATATCCTCTAAAATTCCATTCTTTCAATCCTACCAAAATAGATAAATTCCGATTGGTTGACTTTACAGTATGCTATAGAATCGATGTAAACGATTGCTAAGCATGCTACTACATTAAATATAAGAATGACAAGAGGATTATACAGCGAAGAATTTGAGAAGGACGCCTGTGGAATTGGCTTTATCGCCAATATCAGGAACCAGCCTTCACATCAGATTGTGGCGGATGCCCTGAAAATGCTCCATCGCATGGAGCACAGAGGAGGGGTTGCAGCTGATGACAAAACAGGTGATGGTGCAGGAGTTCATATCCAAATTCCACATGAATATTTCAAAGAGCTTGCCCGCAAGGAAAAAGTAGAATTGCCGGATCGGGGAGATTACGGTGTGGCCATGGTGTTTCTGCCCAAACAGAACATTCCACTGTTCGAAAGCATACTGAAAGCCGTTTTGGGTCAAGTAAACCTGGAAGCTTTCTGGACCCGCTGGGTGCCAACCCGTGGGGAACAGATCGGTGATTTCGCCAAAAGCAATGAACCTTATGTCAGACAATACTTCATCAAGTCAATCGATGGTGCAACAGGCCGCGAACTGCAGAGAAAGCTCTACCTCTTCAGAAAAATAACTGAGTACAAAGCCAAGGGGCTCGATTCTGCGAAGGAATTTTATATGCCTTCCTGTTCCATCCACTCCATTATCTATAAAGGAGAGCTCAGAACCTGGCAGTTGGATGAGTATTTTCCAGACCTGAAAGATGAGCGACTGGTGTCTTCATTCGCCATCATTCACTCCAGATTCTCTACCAACACTTTACCAGAGTGGAGATTGGCTCAACCATTCCGATATATTGCTCACAATGGTGAGATCAATACCATTAAGGGGAACATCAATAAAATGAGATCAAGGGAAGCGTTGTTCTCTTCGACTCATTTTACCAAAGAAGAAATTAACCAGCTGTTGCCCATTTGTAATGCTGAATTCTCTGATTCCGCCAACCTCGATATGGCAGTGGAACTGCTCATTATGGGTGGAAGGGAAATTGAGCGGGTGATGGCCATGCTTATTCCTCCGGCCTGGCGGGAAAACATGACCCTGAACAAAGAGCTAAGGGCCTTTTACGATTATCATGCCACCTTCCTGGAGCCATGGGACGGACCCGCAGCGGTATGTTTCACTGATGGCAACAAAGTAGGCGCCTGCATCGATAGAAATGGCCTTCGTCCGACAAGATATTCCATCACGAAGGATGATAGAATCGTCTTCGCCTCAGAAACGGGTATTGTAGAGATTGAACCTTCTCAGGTGCTGAAAAGAGGCAAACTGAAGCCTGGGCAAATGATTTTGGTGGATTTGGTAGAAAACACCTTCGAAGAAGACGAATCCATTAAATCCAGACTCAGCCAGGAGTTCGACTATCAAAAGTGGAACCATGAACTCATCACCCATGAATCAGAACTGGCCCGCGATACCACTTTAAACTTCAAACTTGAGACCGAAGAACTTTTAAAGGAGCAACTGACCTTCGGTTATTCTAAAGAAGATCTGAAATACATTCTGAAGCCGATGACCCAAACCGGTTCAGAGCCCATCGGTTCCATGGGGAATGATGCCGCGTTAGCCGTTTTCTCAAAACGCAACGCTCACATTTCCAATTACTTCCGCCAGCTTTTTGCCCAGGTAAGTAACCCCGCTATTGACCCGATTCGGGAAAAAGCAGTCATGTCGCTGGCCGTATATCTCGGTCAGTCCAATAACCTGTTGGAGGATAATGACCCGACATCGAGAAAGATTTTGCTTGATCAGCCAGTGGTAAAACCCGCTTTGCTTCAAGCCTTGAAAGAACTGAATGATAAACATTATCGAACTGCCGAACTGCTCGCTTCTTATCATCCCAATCAGACCAACCTTAAAGAAGCCATCAAAGAACTTTCGAAAAAGGCTGCCGATTTGGTAAGAGGAGGGGTGAATATTCTGGTGATCAGCAATAGACCTCAATTTAGAAAATTATCTATACCTTCTTTGCTCATTACCGGTGCAGTGCACCATTACCTGATTGATCAGGGAATTCGCTCAAGGGTGAGTCTGGTGATTGAAGGAGGGGATGTGGTGGAAACGCATCACTTTGCCACACTGATTGCCTATGGTGCTTCAGCGGTATGTCCGTACCTGGCATTCGAAACCCTGAATTCAATTTCAGAGGCAGGGCAGCAGAAAGAAGCTGTTGAGCAGTACATCAAAGCCATTGGTTATGGCTTGAGGAAGATCCTTTCCAAAATGGGTATCTCAACACTGCAATCTTATGAAAGTGCCCAGATTTTCGAGATTCTGGGTTTAAACGATGAGATTGTAAAAATTTGCTTCAAAGGCACACCAAGCAGAATCTCAGGGAAAAGCTTCGATGGGCTTGAAAGGGAAATCAAGGCCAACTATCAGTTTGCTTATGATGATAAGGCCATTTCCAAAAGACTGGCTGATGGTGGTATCTACCAGTGGAGAGCAGAAGGCGAGAAGCACCTTTTCAACCCCAAAACCATTCACTTGCTGCAGAAATCGACCCGATTGAACAACCTCGATTTGTTCAGGGAATATTCGAAGGAAATTGATAATCAGGAAAAGGAAAATGTAACATTAAGGAGCCTGTTCGACTTCAAAAAGGCCAATTCTATACCATTGGATCAGGTTGAACCAGCATCCAACATTATGAAGCGCTTTGCCACCGGAGCCATGTCGTTTGGCTCTATTTCCGAAGAAGCGCACACCACTATCGCCAAGGCCATGAACCTCATAGGTGGTAAATCTAACAGTGGAGAGGGAGGAGAAGATGCCGCCAGGTTTACGCCAGGAAGTGATGGACTGCTCGCCCGTTCGGCCATTAAGCAGGTGGCCAGCGGACGTTTTGGCGTCACCACTCACTATCTGATCAATGCAGATGAACTTCAGATTAAGATAGCCCAGGGTGCGAAACCAGGGGAAGGAGGTCAATTGCCTGGCTTGAAAGTGGATGAAAACATAGCCAGAATCAGACACTCCACCCCGGGTGTAACTTTGATTTCACCGCCACCGCATCACGATATCTACTCCATTGAAGATTTGGCTCAGCTCATCTTCGACCTGAAAAACGTGAACACCAAGGCCGAAATCAATGTGAAGCTGGTGGCAGAAGCAGGTGTAGGCACCATCGCTGCCGGTGTAGCGAAGGCCAATGCAGATAATATTCTGATCTCCGGTCACGATGGAGGAACAGGTGCATCACCCATCAGCTCCATTCAGCATGCCGGAATTCCATGGGAAATTGGTTTGGCCGAAGCACATCAGACCCTGCTGAGAAATGGCCTGAGAAAGCGTGTAAAACTGCAAACTGATGGTCAGATTAAAACCGCCAGAGACCTCGCCATTGCTACCATGCTGGGCGCTGAAGAGTGGGGGGTGGCCACTGCGGTTTTGGTGGTTGAAGGCTGTATCATGATGCGCAAGTGTCACCTGAATACCTGCCCGGTAGGGGTTGCCACACAAAGACCTGAGCTGAGAAAGCTCTTCACCGGAGAGGTTCAGCATATTGTGAATTTCTTCACCATGATGGCTGAAGAGCTCAGAATCATCATGGCCGAACTGGGTATCAGTACGGTAGACGAGTTGGTCGGCAGAACCGATCTGCTCAGCTTCAACAAAGAAAAAGCCACTGAAAAGGCAGGAGAGATAGATTTGACCAGAATTCTGGACAATCCGTTTGCTGAAAAAGGCAAGCCACAGCACAAAACGCAGTTGCAGCCATCCAGAACCAAAGAGGTACTGGATCATCAGCTGATCAAGCTCGCTCAGCCAACTTTCAAACATCAGGAAAGAGTGCGGTTCGAGCAGGCAATTCACAATGAAAACAGGACTACAGGCGCTATGCTGGCCGGAAAATTCACCGAGCAGTTCGGTCCGGAAGGATTGGCTGACGGCACTATTACGGTAGACTTTCAGGGTGCTGCCGGACAAAGCTTCGGAGCCTTCCTTTCTCACGGAATCACCTTCAACCTGGAAGGCGAAGCCAATGATTATGTCGGAAAAGGGCTTTCAGGTGGAAAACTGGTCATTTATCCGAACCCGGAAAGTGAGTGTAAGGCGGCAGACAACGTACTGATTGGTAATGTTGCCCTCTATGGTGCTACCCGCGGCAGGCTCTATGTGAATGGTCAGGCCGGAGAACGCTTTGCCGTAAGAAATTCAGGAGCCAAGGCCGTTGTGGAAGGCGTTGGGGATCACGGTTGTGAGTACATGACTGGCGGACGTGTGGTGGTGCTGGGAGAAACAGGTAAAAACTTCGCGGCCGGAATGTCGGGTGGTATTGCCTATGTATATGCTGCCGACTTCGACTTTGAATCGAGATGTAATATGGATCTGGTGGAAGTGGAATTCCCTGAAGAAGACGATTTTAACTTCCTGCAAATGATGCTGGAGAAGCACCACAGATATACAAATAGTGTGAAAGCCATTGAGCTGCTCAGCCAGTGGGACGTTGCCAAAACGAATTTCGTGAAGGTGATTCCAACTGAATACAAGCGTGTAATGGCCAAAAAGAGAGATTTTTCTAAAGTGATGGTATAATGGGAGACGTACAAGGACTTTTAAAATATAGCAGGGATAAGAAAAGCATGCAGGCTCCGGAGGAGCGTGTTCATCACTTTGAAGAGTTTGTGGAGCCGTGGAGCGAAGCTCAATACACCGAGCAGGCTGCCCGCTGCATGGATTGCGGTATCCCGTTTTGCCAGAGTGGATGTCCGCTGGGCAATAAAATTCCAGACTTTAACGATGCCGTGTATCGCGGTGAGTGGAAGGAAGCCTGGGAAGTGCTGAAAAGCACCAATAACTTTCCTGAGTTTACGGGTAGAATCTGTCCGGCCCCATGTGAAGCCAGCTGTGTGCTGGGCATCAACAATGCGGCCGTTAATATCGAGCATATCGAAAAGGAAATCTCCGAGAGAGCCTTTTTAGAAGGCTGGGAAGAACCCATTGTCCCCAATTTCGAAAGCGGAAAATCGGTTGCTGTTGTAGGCTCTGGTCCTGCAGGATTGGCTGCAGCAGAAGAGCTTAGAAAGCAGGGGCATGCCGTCACCGTTTATGAGCGTGATGAAGCTCCGGGTGGATTGCTCCGTTTTGGAATTCCAGACTTTAAGCTAACCAAGGAAGTGGTCGCCAGAAGAGTAGCCTTGATGGAACAGGCAGGAGTTGACTTCCAATGCGGAGTAGAGATTGGCAAAGATATTACAGCCCAGGAGCTGGAAGCGCAATACGATGCTGTGGTGCTTTGTGTCGGTTCCACCGTGCCCCGCGATTTGCCGATTGAAGGCAGAGAACTGAATGGTGTACACTTTGCTATGAAGTTCCTGACGCATCAGAACCGTCTCATTTCAGGGAAAATCGCTGAACTATCACCTGAACTTAATGCCAAAGGCAAGAAGGTACTGGTGATTGGTGGTGGAGATACCGGAGCTGACTGTGTAGGCACCAGCAACCGTCAGGGAGCAACGAAAGTGACCCAGATCGAGCTGATGGACAAACCACCGACCGCCAGAATGGAAACCAACCCCTGGCCCGAATGGCCAATGACGCTGAGCACTTCATCGTCCCATGAAGAAGGAGTGGCCCGCGACTGGTCTATCCTCACCAAACGATTTGTCGGTGAAGGCGGACAGCTGAAAGGAGTGGAAACTGTCAGAATCCAATGGACAGATAAAGCCAAATTCCAATACGAAGAAATACCAGGCTCAGAAGATGTGATTGACTGCGATATGGCCTTTTTAGCGATTGGTTTCTCCAATCCGGAACAGAGCCTGGCCAACCAGTTTGGACTTGAGCTTGATCCACGTGGTAACTTCAAGACTGCCGGCTTCCGGGCTTCGAAACTTACTGGTCAGACCACTCCAAATGGTCAGACCAGTGAGCCGATGATTTTCGCGGCTGGCGATTGCCGCAGAGGCCAAAGCCTGGTAGTTTGGGCGATAGCAGAGGGGAGAAGGGCTGCGCAGGCGGTGGAGAAGGTTTTCGAAATGGATGTCATTCCCGCGTAGGCGGGAATCCCATACGGATTGCACTGAGCCCCCATCTCCTGTCTTCCCCCGAGGGGGAAGATGTTACATTGTGCAACTAGGAGCATTATCGTTTAATTCTTGCAGCATGTGCTGTCCCTCTCCCACGGGGAGGGATAAAAGCCTGCCGTAGGCAGGGATGGGGTTCAAAGTACAAAAGCTTAGTGGTTTGGCTGTTACCGTTGGAGATTCTTCGGTCGTCCCGATTCCTCGGGACTTCCTCTGAATGACGGTGACCGATGCAGTTAGGGTAACCGCGTCATTCAGAAGGAGGCCTTAAGCCGACTGAAGAATCTCCCAGAGCTACTACCAAACTCACCATTTTAGTACCTCAGGAGTAAGGTCATCCCAGTTTGTATTGTTTTGACTGATCAGTTCAATTTTCCATTGCCTGCTCTTTCCTTTGATGTATTTCTCCCTCTGAATTGCTTCTTCGATAAAACCAAAGTGTTCCATATGCACAAGCTTGTTCAAGTTGTATTTGGCCGTAAAACTCTTGGGATAGACCTTTTCAATGTGTTGTATAATTCTCGGTTGTAATTCAGAAGTTACACCAACATAAAGTGTTGTATTATGCCTGTTGGTGAGTATGTAGACAGATCCACCGAATGCCATTGTATTTGGATTATTGTCTTACAATTTAATGAATCAATGCTATACTTCATGGGATTCTTCGCCCCGATGCTTCGGGGCGTTATACTTCGCCCTGAATGAGGGGTGACTGATGCAGCTTTGGTAACCACGTCATTCAGCCCCGAGGCTTCGGGGGAGAACCACCTTGATGAAATCAAAGGTGAGCCGACTGAACCTGCCTGCCGCAGGCCGGGGTTCTCCCAGAATTTTGCAGCTCAATAGCGGTCGTGAGAATTATTGTTTGGAATCAATGCTTGTAATCCAGCTCGGAATTTTAGAGTTTGGGCAACTCAATTGTCGGGCTGTTCAGGCAAGGCATAAACAACATAATCATTAACAAATAACTTAAAACATGGCGCACGAAATAGATTACGAACTCATTGGCGATGATATGCAACTGGTGGAAATCACCCTCGATCCGCAGGAAACCGTAAGGGCGGAGGCCGGAACCATGATGTATATGGATCAAAATATACAGATGGACACGGGAACAGGAGGTGGATTAATGAAGGGCCTCAAGCGCATGTTCACAGGAGAGAGTTTCTTTATTACTTCGTTTACCAACCTGGGTAGAGGCAGAGAGAAAGTAGGTTTTGCTTCGCCATACCCCGGCAAGATTGTACCGCTGGATTTAGCGTCCAGAGGCGGAGAGTTTATTTGCCAAAAGGATGCCTTTCTATGCGCTGCCCATGGTATTGAAATTGAAGTTGCCTTTACCAAGCGTTTTGGAGCCGGACTGTTCGGTGGAGAGGGTTTTATTCTCCAAAGACTTACCGGTAATGGCCTGGCCTTTATCCATGCCGGTGGAACCATTATCGAGCGTGATTTAAAGCCGGGAGAGATGTTAAGAGTTGATACTGGCTGTGTGGTTGGTTTCAGCCCGTCAGTGAACTATGATGTTCAGTTTGTTGGTGGATTCAAGAACGCTCTGTTCGGTGGAGAAGGACTGTTTTTGGTCAACCTCACCGGACCCGGAAAAGTATACCTGCAAAGTCTTCCTTTCAGCAAATTGGTGGATAGAATTCACAGAGCATTGCCTCCAGCCAGAAAGGGTAATGATTAAAGCTTAAACCGCAAAGTGCGCAGAGAACGCCATGGTTTCTTTCATGGTTTCTTTGCATTCTCTGCGCACTTTGTGGTTACTTTCCTACATACTCAAACCAATCATAAACAGCATCTGCTTTAGAGGCTGAACCGTTGCCCGTGGCATATACACCAACGTAAACCCCTGTGAACCAGCCCACTGTTTCCGTGCTGAGGAATTTGGCGTCTGCCGTTTCTATTACCTTGAAATCACTTCCGTTTTGGCTGTAGGAGAATATGAAATCAGAACCCTGGCTGCTTTCAATCCTCAAATCAACAGGGCCTGCACTAAGACTGACTTCTTCTGATTCGTAAATGGTTTGCCCAAACTGAAGCCTTACCACCAGGTATCTCTTTCTGCCTTTTCTTTTGATCATCAGATCGAAGTGAGAATTGTTGTTTTCCAGAACCATTCCGGCCTCTTCATTGTCAGCTTTCGGATCGAAATTGAGGCGGCTGGTAGCGGTAAAGGCAATGTTGGTCAACCTTCTTGCGACATAAGTTGGACGAGCTTCTCCAAGTTTAGATGCAACACCTTTCAGGTTTAAAGTACCTTTTGAAGTATTCAACTGATAGTTTTCGGCTATCGGCACTCCCTTATAATTCCATTCCAGCCCTAACTCCGGATCTGTAAACTCTGTTCTGACTGGTTTTGGAGCAAAGGGTTTGAGAGGTAGGGTAGGAACAGTCATTTCAACTTCAACCGAGCCATTGCCATTTACTACAGGCCAGCCACCTCTAGGCCACTCTACGGGAACCAGATTGGTTTCACGGCCCAATGTGTGATGTGGGGGGTAGCCTGCTATGCTTCTGTATCCATGTATCACCATCCACCAGCTTTCGTCATGTGCCTGAACTATGTCTGCATGACCTATACCTTGAATCGGTTTTCCCATTCCCGGAACTCTCGCATGAGCCGCAATGGGGTTGGCAGGATTGTCGATATACGGTCCCCAAATGTTGTGACTTCTCGCCATAGTTACCATATGGGCTTCTTCAGTGCCGCCTTCAGCCGCCATCAGATAGTAGAAGCCATCCTTTTTATAGATATGTGGTGCCTCGGGGTAACGACCTCCGGTTGAATTCCAGATTTTTCTTCTTTCACCCACCTTGCCGGTTTTAATGTTCAGTTCAGCCAGTTCAAAAGTGGAAGTGGTAACATAGGCTTTGCCATCATCATCGAAGAATAGGTCAGGGTCAATTTCCGGCATGTCTATGAAGATGGGGTCTGACCACGGTCCTGCCGGGTTTGTGGCCGTCATGTAGAAGTTTCCACCCTGAGCAACATTAGTGGTGATCATGTAGAAAGTGCCTTTGTTGTGCCGAATGGTAGCCGCAAAGGTGTTGAGATTTTCAGGGAACTGCTCCCTTCGGTGAATGACATGCCCAATCTGCTCCCAGTTCACAAGGTCTTTACTGTGAAAGACTGGCACTCCGGGAAAGTATTCGAAGGTACTGGTGACCAGATAATAATCATCTCCAACCCGGCAGACGCTGGGATCGGAATAGAAGCCAGGGATTATAGGATTCGTATAGGTCACCTTGGCATTTGGATCAGGCGCCTGAACCCAGGGGTTTGGATTGACTTGTTGCCCAAAGACATGAATTGAAATGCATAAAAGAACTAAAGTGAGCGGGTATTTCATAGCTAAGAGGTGATTGAAACCGATATTCTAATATACAGATAAATGTAACCAGTACATTTATTTGAAAGTGCAAGCTGTAGACTGGTTAGAAACAATGTGTCAGGAATCGAGCCTCTCAAATGCTTCTTCCAGAGAATCCACAAAACTGACCAGCTTTCCCCTGTTGCTTTCACGAATAAACTCCCTGAGGCTTTTGCTTTCCACATTTCCAAAATCACCTACAATCGCCAGTCTGACCTGGTAGTTTGAGAACTTCTGCAGGATTTCTCCGGCTATTCCTGTTCTTAAATCGAAGAAGGCAGGAACAATGTTTTTTTGATGAAGAATTACCTTCTCAAAACCCTGATAATAGAGGTTACCTAAAAGATCGGTACCATCTTCTTTGCTGTTAATGATGAGGGAGTCTGAAGTCAGCTCTGCAATGTGGCTATTTCCTATTTGGTAGCTTATAATTTCCATTGAACCCTTCGGGCGATTGGACTTCAAGTTATGGTATAAAACCTCTTTTAAACTACTTAATTCCTTCCAATCTTTACTTCCATGATTATTCAACCTTCTTCAAGGCTCAATACGGTTCAGGAATATTATTTCTCCCAAAAGCTGGCGGAGATCCGGCAGATGGTATCGGAGGGAAAACCGGTTCTCAATCTTGGTATTGGTAATCCGGATGGCATGCCTGCGCCTGCGGTAATTCAAACCTTGCAGGAAACGGCCAATATGGAGGATAC
>Ga0114899_1001080_pt1 | contig 16792 bp, 16 predicted proteins | sample MalvireepMed_215_FD_83497 | JGI IMG/M metagenome (GOLD analysis project Ga0114899, IMG submission 83497) | Marine viral communities from the Global Malaspina Expedition - Malaspina viral metaG DeepMed_215 | ecosystem: Environmental > Aquatic > Marine > Oceanic | place: Mediterranean Sea...
GAGTTCAATAGACATCTTCAACGCTGGCGAGAGTGTTTTATCTTCTTGTAACTGAGTTTTAGTTTGCTCAACTATTTCAGTGATATTTATGCTGTTTAAATTCATTAAAGCTAGAGCGATAGGCTAATAGCTCTAGCTTGGCATACTGGCAGGATCAGTCAATAGCTAAAAAAGATCCTTAGAAAATAATTTGTCTTGGTGAATAGTTACAAAACGTTTTTCTAAAGGCTTGCCTAAAAACGAACATTTATCACTCGCACGCGTTAATAAAAATGAACGAGGGATTTGGCAACGCCGTTTTTGGGAGCATACCATTGTTGATGAACGTGATTATTGGCACCATGTAAATTATGTGCATTTTAACCCGCTTAAACATGGTTTGGTTGAACGGGTGGTTGATTGGCCTTATTCAAGCTTTCATAAAGCGGTCGCATCAGGAATGTACAGCCGTAATTGGTGTGGGGAATAATATAATATATTTTATGTCGGGTGTTTCACCCATGTCGGGTGGCGCGGCTTCGCCACTTAACCGACCTACGTTCTTTTTGAATTGGTACGACCGAGTGGATTCGAACCACCGACCTCTACCATGTCAAGGTAGCGCTCTAACCAGCTGAGCTACGGTCGTACAATTATTTTAGGATTCTTAAATGTTGGTACGACTGAGTGGATTCGAACCACCGACCCCTACCATGTCAAGGTAGTGCTCTAACCAACTGAGCTACAGTCGTACTATAAGTCTACATACTACTTAATTCGTCCATGAAGCTTCATCCTGTCGGCGTCCTGCCTCCAACTCGTTCGGCTGCGAAGCTTCGCTTCAATCTCGCCCAACTGAGCTACAGTCGTACTGCATGTATTTAAGAATTGTTAATTGCTTAACAACGGTCGCTAATATATAGCGTGATGGGGAGTGAATCAAGCATGTTTATGGTTTTTAAGTTTATTTGCCGTTTTTTTATTCATATTGGACTGATTTCGCACGTTTTATAAAATTTTTGCCACCAGATAACATGCTCTTTTGCTGACGCTTTTAGCTGAGCGAGTAAGTTGTTAGAATTTGGGTCAAGTAGGGCGTTTACCGCTTCACTACTCACTGCTTGATTAAACCATAGCTGCATATAAAGCGGCTGCAATGTTTCTAAATACCCGCTCAGCTGTGCTTGATAAGGCTGTATTTGTTTTAAATAATATTTATTAAATATATTACTGACAATTTTAGCCTGCTGCTTGTTTTTCCCTTTAGGGCAAATATCTTCTACTACTAATGAATTTACAAACTGGGTTGCTGTATGATTTAAGCTAATTTGTTCTCGCGCAGCTTGAATAAGCTGTTGGTCAAATTTGTATCTGTTGAGCGGTTCAAGCGCTGACAAAATATCATCGCTGTTTATTGCCATACTCTTTTTCGTTTCTATTTGGTGTTTTATGGTCGTTAGCTTTTTAAGCGCCTCAACTGTGTCGCTAAACCCAGCTGGTTGGGTGCTGAGTTCTTGGCCAGTTAGCTGCCAAGTGCTGCTCAGTTCAGGTTCACTATATAAAACATTATTAAAATAATGAGTGAGTTGAGTTTGTTTTTGGTTTTTTGCCGCTGTAATTTTACTGTGAACATTGCTTTGTTTATCTAAGGTGTTTAAACAGTTTTGCGCGCTTTGAATAAAATCTATTTGGTACTTCAATTGACTAGCAGCGGTGGCTGTTTTACCTAACTGATTATTATGCTCGCTTATTAAAACGTTCAGTTTACATTGGCTAATACCAGCTAGTTCAGTTATGCCAATTTTAATCGCAGGTTGCAACGCTTCAACTGGCTTTACTAAGGCTAATTGTTGCAGTGGCTTTGTGTGTGGCTCAGGCGCTTGTAAAGTATTACTCAAGCGAGACAAATAGGTTTTATTTGCCTCACTGGGCTGCTCTGAGCAGCCCAAAAGCACCATACAACATGCCGCCAATAACCAATTAAGCGGCAGTTTGGTATAGATTGATTGTTTAAGTGAGAATAAATGGTTCACGTTTAAATCGCCTATGAACGGTCAGCATCAGTAGTATAGCTGCAACTGATAAGCCAACGATAATGCCTATCCAAAAACCATGCGGGCCCATTGCTGGCACTATCATGTCTGTTCTTGCTAATACGTAGCCTAAACTAAAGCCGATTAACCAATAAGAAATAAAAGTAATATACGAAATCGGCGCTGTGTGTTTTAAACCACGTAAAATACCGTTTGCAGCTACTTGTAATGCATCAGGAAGTTGGTAAATACAGGCTAAAATCATAATTGATGAAGCAAGCGCAAGTACCGCTGGGCTATCGCTATATAATTGGCTGATCACATCACGCCCTATAAATGTAATAAAAGCGATAAACAACGCAACCATAGCCGCCATAATATAACTTGTCGATACCGCTACTTTTAATTGTTCTAAATGATTTTGCCCAAATAAATTACCAATTCGTATGCTAATGGCAATTGAGAGGCTCAGAGGCATCATAAATAACAGTGCAGTCACACTGGCTGCAATTTGATGGCCAGACACAGCCACCGCACCCAAATGCGCAATAAACAGAGGAATACAGGCAAACAAGGTCACTTCAAAAAAAGTAGCGAGTGAAATAGGAATACCGAGTTTGGTAATAATACCAATGGTTTTAAAATTGGGTTTTTCAAAGCCAGTTAATAAGCCTTTGGCATCTATTTTTTTACTCAGCTGGCAATAAGTAACTTGCGCAATAGCCATTACAGTAAATACGAGTGCGGTAGCAATACCACAACCGGCTCCGCCAAATGCGGGTAGGCCAAATAAGCCATTGATAAAAATATAATTGAGTGGAATGTTTACCGCAAGTCCGAGTAGGCTAATATAAAATGCAGGCTTGGTCATCCCCATGCCTTCGGTCATATTTCTATACACGGTAAAAATTAAAAAACCAAATACACCCCATTTAACAAAATGAATGTAATCAAAAGCAAGTCCCGCAATCGCCGGGCTAGTATCAAGCTGTAAAATAACGGTGTTAGCAAGCTGGGCAGCACAAAAACCTGCAATACTTAAAAGGAGCGTTAAATAAAGCGCTTGCTGAAAATAATGGCTAATGCCGTTGCGGTCTTTAGCACCCGCAAATTGAGCAATGACTCCCGTTAGGGCTAATAGAATACCTTGTATTGCTAATAGAATTGGGTTCCATATTCCTGTAGCAATTGAGAGGGCGGCAAGATCGGTAGGGCTCACTTGTCCGGCCATAATGGTATCAACCACTGACATTAATACTAAGGTCACTTGTGCTAAAAAAACGGGAAAGGCGAGGGAAAGTAAACGTTTAGCTTCCCAACTACAAAAAGTCATAAAAAACAGCTATTCAGAAAAACATGGGCGCATTGTAATCTATTGTGATTGCTCTATCTATGTAGACAATCAGCGAATCTATTTAATTGCTGCATAAGCTTACTTTTGTTGCGAATAAAAGTGCTCTTAAGTGAATTATTTTAGCGATTGATACGTTAAACTAGCACTTTGTTAGAAAGAGAAGCGATTTTTATGTTTACCGGTATTATTCAAACTCAAGCAACAGTAGTCTCTAAAACCCATACGCAGGGTGTATTACGTTTAGTCGTTTCTGTTAATGAGCAATACGTAAAGCATTTAGACTTAGGTGCTAGCATCGCTATAAATGGTTGCTGCTTAACGGTTGTTAAAGTAGAGCTTAGTAATCAAGATGTAGTGGCTCAAGTGCATTTTGATGTTATTGACGAAACTTTGCAGCTTACTAACCTTGGACAACTGGAATTGGGTGGTTTAGTCAATTACGAGCGTTCTGTGTCGTTTGGTACTGAGCTGGGTGGGCACATAGTCTCTGGTCATATTCATTGTACTGCCAAAATAGTGCAAATAGTTAAACTAGAAAACAACTATAAAATACAGCTCAGCCTGCCACAAAAATGGCAAAAATATGTGTTATACAAAGGGTTTGTATCTATTAATGGCGCCAGTTTAACGGTTGGCAATATTGATGAGCATGGCTTTTGGCTGCATTTAATACCAGAAACACTCGATATTACTAATTTAGGTGCAGCCGTTGTAGGTGATGAGTTTAATATAGAAGTTGATCAGCAAACATACACTATTATAAACACCGTCGAAAACTACATGCGCCAACATAGCTAAAATATTTGTTCGTCATCGCTGTCCACGTGTAACTCTAATTTATTACGTGCATAGTCTATATGCATATTTAAATGAATTAGATTACAGCAGGCACTGCATTCTTCATAGTAGTCTTGGTCGCCCATACTGGCATCAAGGTCTAAATGAATATGGTGTCCACAATGTGGGCAGGCGATACGTTGTGATAAAAAGTCTTTCATAACACCCCCTTAAAAATTAAGTTATTTAACCTAGATAGCACATAACGACTTAACACTAGGTAGCTTAAACTCTGACTAAATGATTTACATATATTGAGCTATCAACAGTTACTTATTACAAGTAAATTCAATGCAATTAGCGTTAAAAATAACACTCGAATAGATTTATTTTTTAGAGTTCAAGTATAAGTATAGTGCTTATATTTTGTTTACTCATTTATTTAAGTTTAGTAGTTTTTCAACGTGTTCTTTAGCCTGATTTAAGTAATGGCCTGCATAAATATTGGCGTGGTTTAAAATAGGGTAAAGCTGATAAATAAGCTTACGATGTTGGTAGTTCTGAGAGAGTGGATAATGATGATTATAGGCGCTATAAAATTCATCGGGTAATGGGGCAAAAAGCTCACTCATAGCAATATCGACCTCCCGATCACCGTAATAGCAAGCAGGGTCAAATAGGGTCGGAATATTATTTACAAATCCCATGTTTCCGCGCCAAAAGTCGCCATGTAATAACGAGGGCAAAACATGATGATTATGCAGTTGCTCTTTTACTAAATTTATCAGTTGTTCGGGGTCTGCCAGCACAATGTCTTTTTCAGCTAATAGCTGTAATTGCCAACCAATACGTTCTTCTGCAAAAAATACATCCCATTTTTTATGCCATTGATTTGGTTGAGGCGTAGAGCTTAAATAATTGTCTGTATCAAAACCAAACATCGCTTGCTCGTGTTTTTGATGTAACATGGCAAGGTGTTCACCCATCGTTGACCAATGCGTGTGGGGAAGGTCATCAAGTGTAAGCCACTCTAATACAATAAACGCATATTCTATATTGGCGCCAGTTGTAATACAGTCGGGCACCATAAATATACTGTTTTGAGTGAGTTGTTTTAAGCCCTGTGCTTGTGCTTCAAAGCGATCAAGCTCATTTTTTTGCGCAATTTTAACTAAATAATTGTGCTTGCCATCACTTATATGGAAAAGCTTATCGGTTGATGTGTTTTGCAACTGACGTTTATGGGTGTGTTTAAAATCGTAATGGATAGCCTGACTGATCTGTTGATTGATTGTTTTCCACATAACAATTGCTCACCTTTTAAACCTATAAATAAACTATGGCAAAAAGGGATTAAATAAACAAATTAATCGGTGTAAAATTAAGACTATCAATTTCTGATACAAATCACTGAAATGGAATAAAAATGAATAAAAGTTTTATCACTAACTTATTGGCAGCGTGTTGTGTTGTTATTGGTTTTGTATTTGATCAAGCCATTGTACTTTCGGTGGGCTTATTTGCACTCTCTGGTGCGGTTACAAACTTACTCGCTATTCATATGCTATTTGAAAAAGTCCCGTTTTTATATGGATCGGGGGTGATTGCACTCAAGTTTGAAAGCTTTAAAGTAGCTATAAGAAATTTAATACTTACGGAGTTCTTTTCTGAGCATAAAATAGACAAGCTTCTAAGCAAGGCGCAGCCAACGATAGACTTTGAATCGGTAATTGAAAAGGTAGATTTAAATCCCGCTTTCGATAATTTGTTAGTGGTGATAGAGCAATCACAATTTGGCAGCATGCTGGCAATGTTTGGCGGTACAGAGGCGGTAGAGCCAATGCGAGAAAAATTTATCGAAAAAATGCAATTATCACTGGTGCAAATAAGCGGCACCGACGATTTTAAAATGCTACTAAGCGATATGCTTACTCAAGGCAATAACGCGGAAAGTTTACATAATACAGTACTCAAATTAGTGGATGAACGCTTAGATGAACTCACCCCTAAAATGGTAAAAGAAATAATTCAAACTATGATCCGCGAACACTTGGGCTGGCTCGTTGTATGGGGTGGGGTATTTGGTGGCTTGTTTGGTTTGTTGGCAGCGCTTATTTAATAATAAATACACGTTAAGCAGGTACTAAGCCCTGCTTAACGTGTTTGATTCGCGTAAATTGACCGTATTAAAAACCGATTTTCTAGTCATAATTTAGGTTATTTAGATCCCGCCATAATAACCACCATCGGTTTATTTACCTTTGCCAAATCCCTTATTGATGTGTTGGTGGTAGCCTCAATATTGAAAAAGCGTGCAGATTTGTCTAAATCATAAAGCGCTACAAAATCATTCACTGATAAATTATTGCAGCGTAATTTTTTGCCAATTACATGCTTGTTGGTATGGAGCTCTTTAATTGTTTTGTGCAGTGTCAGTTGTTTGTTAGATGCAACAGCCATGCAAACTTGTGTACCGGGTGATGAATCAGCGGCAACAAAAGTGGTTGCCATTAGAGGCGCTGTTAATGTTGCTGCGCCCAATAATACAGTTGAATATAGAGTTGCTTTGAAAGAAATCATAGTAGTTGCATCTTTGTTTATGTGCAACTCAAGTATTGCTTAATGTAGCCGAAATCTTGTTAACTAAATGGGGCAAGCTGTAATAAGATGTGTATATAAATTATGCAATTTTGTAGGTGTATGAAAAGTTGTTCATAAGTAACCTGAACTATGAATAATAAATCTATCTCAAGCAGCTATTTTCAGCGCTAACTGCGTTGAATTTACTTGCAATAGGCCCGCTATTGACACGAAAATTCGCCTTGTTTTCACTGTAAATTTCTAGCTGGAGAAAACGAACTAAATTATTAATATAATTCAATATGTTAGTAAATCTCTTAACCAGAGTTCAGGTTAAGTAATTTATTTTTGACACACTTTAGCGTTTTCATACTGAAATATTTTTTCAGACTGTTATTATCGCGCCCTAAATTTGTGGCATTTTATATTTTTGGAGCGCAATTGTGAATAAAACATTAGCCAGTTACTACCAGCAAGCTTATGCGTGTGAGCAACAGCATTTTAACCAATGTTTTTATTGCGGCTGTGAGGCAACAGAGCGCGATCATTGCCCACCATTGCACATGTTACAAAGTATTATTGATTTAGGCGAAGAAGCAGATTTTGTTGCTATTGCGGCTTGTTATGAATGCCATGCATTACTTCATAATGAACGCTTAATGACCATTGATGAGCGTTTTAGTAAGCTTAAAAAGAAACTATCAAATAAGTACGCCAAGCCCTTACGTGTGTACAACATGTGGGAAGAAAGCGAGCTTGGCGACATGAGCGATGAATTTGCGCACAGCATTCAAGCGGGCATGAAACTCGGTAAAGAAGCGGCTGAGCGACTCGCCTTTACAGGGTTTAGTTATGCCACTGAAGAAGCGCGCGTTACGGTGCGCGAAAAAACCAAAGAGTTTGATGTAGAAGGCACCGTATTTACCGACTTCAAAGAAGCGCTTAACTATTGCATTACTGTATTAAAAGTACAAAAAAGTGATTTTTATAAAATTTTAGTCGAGGATTATCAAGGCGATTTTAATAAGGCATTGAGCCAATACAGGCATCGTCATGATAAAGTCACCGCCGCAAAAGATGGTAATACATTAATTAAAGATTTTTCAAAATTACATAAGCAAAATTCGGATTTTGTAACCCGAACGGTTAAACACTTTATTAGTAAAGATCCATCGCTCACCACAGAAGGGGCACTGGATAAGCTTTATAACAATTATATAAAAAAATAATTACAGAAACTCACCTTAAATAACCGCCTTTTCACCTGTTTTTTTAGCTTTATGCGTTTGCTTTCGCTAAAGTAGTAAAAAAACAGGAGAACCTAAAAACATGCAAAAATTTGCTCCCTCATTGTTAGCTGTTAGTTTAGCAGCGGCTCTTGTTGGTTGCCAAGAAAGCGGCCCGCAAGATGCAAAAGTAACCATTAATAAAAACCCATACCCAAGTACTTATCAACCCGTTGCTACATCAAGCACATTAATTACCAATGCCACTGTATTAACAGGCACGGGTGAGCGTTTAGATGAAGCCGATGTATTACTTGTTGATGGTAAAGTACAGCAAGTTGGTAAAGATTTAATCGCTAACGCAGACACCACTATCGATGCGCAAGGCAAATGGGTAACACCAGGTATTATTGATGTTCACTCTCATTTAGGCGCTTATCCAAATCCGTCGGTTGAGTCTCACCAAGATGGCAACGAAATGACTAGCCCAAATACAGCAGAAGTATGGGTTGAGCATTCAATTTGGCCACAAGATCCAGGCTTTAATCGCGCACGTGAAGGCGGTATTACCTCGTTACAAATTTTACCAGGTTCAGCTAATTTATTTGGTGGACGTGGCGTTACCCTTAAAAATGTACCGGCTCACACCATGCAAGGGATGAAGTTTCCTGATGCTCCATACGGTTTAAAAATGGCGTGTGGTGAAAACCCTAAACGCGTTTATGGCCGTAAAGGTGAATTACCGATGACACGTATGGGTAATATGGCAGGCTATCGCACAGCTTGGATTGGGGCGCAAGAGTACAAGCGTGCTTGGGACAAATACGATGCTGATTATGCTGCGGGTAAAAACCCAGAAGCTCCACACCGTGATATTAAATACGATACCCTACGTGGTGTTTTAGAAGGTGAGGTTCGTATTCACAATCACTGTTATAAAGCTGAAGAAATGGCGATGATGATCGACCTTTCTAAAGAGTTTAATTATCACGCGGGTACATTCCATCACGGTATTGAAGCCTATAAAATCGCAGATTTACTGGCTGAAAATGGCTCGTGTGCAGCACTTTGGCCAGACTGGTGGGGCTTTAAAATGGAAGCCTACGATATGGTACAAGAGAACGTAGCGATTGTTGATGCAGTTAAAAACTCATGTGCCGTTGTGCATTCAGACTCAGACACGACGATTCAACGCTTAAACCAAGAAGCCGCTAAAGTAATGTACAGTGCAAACCAAAATGGGTTTGATATTTCTGAGCAGCATGCAATTAAGTGGATCACGGCTAATGCCGCTAAATCACTCGGCATTGAAGATAAAACAGGCTCACTTGAAGCGGGTAAACAAGCTGATGTGGTTATTTGGAATCAAAGCCCATTTAGCGTTTACGCAAAAGCAGAGCAAGTGTTTGTCGATGGTGCAAAAGTTTACGATAGAAACGATAGCGCGTTCCAAGCACAAAGTGATTTTATGTTAGGTCAACAATAAGGAGCACCCAGAATGAAAAAATTATCACGTTCGTTTTCGCTTTCTCTGGTTGCTGCAGGGTTACTAGCATCGGGTGCGGTGAGCGCTCAATCTCTTGCTATTATTAATGCAACTTTACATACATCCTCAGATCAAGGCGTATTAGAGTCTGCCAGCATCGTAATGAATGATGGCAAAATTACTGCAATCAATCCTAGCGATGTCAAAGCAGATAAAATTATTGATGCCAAAGGTCAAATCGTGACCCCTGGTTTTATTGCCACTGTAAATCAACTTGGTTTAGTTGAAGTCGGTGCGGTTGCAGGCTCTCGCGATGCGGGAGAAGAAAAAGCAGGTATTGATTTTGATGCAAGCTTGGCATTTAACCCTCGTTCAAGCCTAATCCCTTATGCACGTAAAGGCGGTGTTACCCGTGACTTAATCACCCCGTACGGCGGTGACAGCATATTTGCGGGCCTTGCCAGTGTGGTGGATTTAAGTGGCAGCTTTGAAAGCGTACTTAAAAAACAAGCGGCATTAGTGGTTCATTTGGGTGAGCGAAGCAAAGGCTCTCGTGCATTTACATTGCAAACACTGATCAATAAGTTAGATGAGCACCAAACCAAAGCAAGCAAAGAAGCTAAAAAAGACGATGCTAAGCCAAGTGCTGAAGATAAAATAATGGCTAAAGTACTAAAAGGCGATATGCCATTACTAATTAGTGTGTCGCGTGCATCGGATATTGTTGAACTTATAAAAGTGAAACAGCAGTTTGGGGTAAATATTGTTCTTAATGGTGCGCAAGATGCCGTTGTAGTTAAAGATCGTATCGCAAAAGCGGGTATTCCTGTGATCATCAGTGCAATGGATAACTTACCAGGCAGTTTTGATTCATTACATGCAAGCCTAAATAATGCCGGCATACTAGAAAAAGCAGGTGTTAAAGTACTTTTAACTGTGGGTGGCGATGCCAGTCATAATGTTTACCAGCTCCGCTATGATGCCGGTAATGCAGTGTCTTATGGTATGAGCCAGCAAGGCGCATTAAAAGCGATGACTTCAAATGTGGCTGATGTATTTGGTATTAATGCCGGTAGCCTAGAAGTAGGTAAAGCCGCTGATGTTGTAATGTGGAGTAATGATCCGTTTGAGCTGAGCAGCCACGTAAATAAAATGTTTATTAATGGGGTTGAGGTTAGTACTGAATCTCGCCAAGATAAACTGCGTGAGCGCTATTCAACAGAGTCGAACATGCCACGCGCGTACACAAAATAAACTTTTAAAGTTGAATTGAAAAGGCCGCATTAGCGGCCTTTTTTACGAATACCTTTTTCTTAGGCACAAAAAAGGCGCTCTATGGGCGCCTTTTCCTTCATTTAACTGATTTATACTAGTTTAGATAAAATCTCGTTAAATGTTGTGCTTGGGCGCATTGCTTTAAAAGCTGCATCGTCATTTGGCTGGAAGTATCCGCCAATGTCCATTGCTCGGCCCTGTGCATCGTTTAGCTCGCTAACAATTTGCTCTTTGTTAGTTTCAAGGTCGCTAGCAATTTGCGTAAATTGCGCTTTAAGCTCGCTGTCATCATTTTGCTTAGCAAGTTCTTGTGCCCAGAATAAAGATAAGAAGAAATGAGAACCACGGTTATCAATCTCTTTTACTTTACGTGAAGGCGACTTGTTTTCAGCTAAGAATGTGCCGGTAGCTTTATCAAGTGTATCTGCAAGTACTTGTGCTTTTTTGTTACCTGTTGTTGTGCTTAGGTGCTCAAGTGACGCAGCAAGTGCTAAGAATTCACCTAAAGAATCCCAACGTAAGTGGTTTTCTTTTTCAAATTGTTGAACGTGCTTAGGAGCAGAGCCACCGGCACCAGTTTCAAATAAACCACCGCCATTCATTAGTGGCACAATTGAAAGCATTTTAGCACTGGTACCCAATTCTAAAATTGGGAATAAATCTGTTAAGTAATCACGTAACACGTTACCCGTTACAGAAATTGTGTCTTTACCTTCTTTGATGCGTGCTAGTGAGAACAAGGTTGCATCCATTGGCGATAAAATTTGAATATCTAGGCCAACAGTGTCGTGATCTGGCAGGTATTTATTTACTTTTTTGATTAGCTCAGCATCGTGTGCACGTTCTGCATCTAACCAGAAAATTGCCGGATTACCTGTTGCGCGAGCGCGGTTTACTGCAAGTTTAACCCAATCTTGAATAGGTGCATCTTTAACCTGACACATGCGCCAGATATCGCCTTTCTCAACACTGTGCTCAAGTAACGTATTACCGTTTGTGTCTACAACACGGATAGTACCGTCAGCTTTTGCTTCAAATGTTTTATCGTGTGAGCCGTACTCTTCTGCTTTTTGGGCCATAAGGCCAACGTTTGGTACGCTACCCATAGTAGTAGGATCAAATGCACCGTGCTCTTTACAAAAATCAATCGTTGCTTGGTAAACGCCAGAGTAACAACGATCTGGAATTACAAAGCTTGTGTCTTGTAATTTATCGTCTTTATTCCACATTTGACCGCTTGAACGAATTGCAGCAGGCATAGAGGCATCGATGATCACATCACTTGGTACGTGTAAGTTTGTAATACCACGATGAGAATCAACCATTGCGATAGCAGGGCGGTCAGCGTAAACAGCTTGAATGTCAGCTTCAATTTCTTCGCGCTTAGCGTCATCTAAAGTTTGAATTTTAGAGTACACATCGCCTAAACCGTTATTTACATCAACACCTAGCTCTTCAAAAAGTGCACCGTGTTTTGCAAAAACGTCTTTGTAAAATACTTTTACAGCGTGACCAAAGATGATTGGATCAGATACTTTCATCATGGTCGCTTTCATATGAAGCGAAAATAACACGCTTTTTTCTTTAGCTGCATTAATTTCATCTTCCAGGAATGCTTGTAATTTTGCAGCACTTATACGTGATGCATCAATAACTTCACCAGCAAGTAGCGGTGTGCTTTGCTTAAGTACAGTGATATCGCCATTAGCCGCTACGTGTTCAATACGAACATCCGTTGCTTCATCAACAGTTAGTGACTGCTCTGAACCAAAGAAGTCACCTTCTTCCATGCTTGCAACATAAGACTGTGAATCTTTGCTCCATGCACCCATAGAATGTGGGTTATTACGTGCATATTCTTTTACTGAACTTGGTGCGCGACGATCAGAGTTACCTTCACGAAGTACAGGGTTTACTGCACTGCCTTTAATTTTGTCATAGGCGGCTTGAATCGCTTTTTCTTCATCGTTTTTAGGTTCTACAGGGTATTCTGGAAGTGCATAACCTTTTTCTTGAAGCTCTTTAATTACAGCGCGAAGTTGTGGAACTGAGGCACTGATGTTCGGTAATTTAATGATATTAGCTTCTGGTGTTTTCGCCATTTCGCCAAGTTCTGCAAGTGCATCACCAATGCGTTGTTCTTCTGTTAGGTAATCCGGGAAGCTCGCAATAACACGACCAGCGAGTGAGATGTCGCGTGTTTCAACTTCAACACCTGCCGCATTTGTGTACGCTTGGATAATAGGTAACAACGAATACGTTGCTAATGCCGGAGCTTCGTCCGTTTTTGTATAGATAATTTTTGATGTCATCATCATTCCTAGATAGTAGGCCGCATTGGCCAAATTCAACAATGCAAAGAAATCATCGCCTAATACCTTATAAATAAAGTATTAATGTATGCAATGAGTAGTCTGTTAGGTGTTGGTACTCGTATAACCTAAACAAGGTAAGAATAATCACACCTGACGGACTAGTGTCTTTTATAACTAAAATTTATGTAAATCTAAACTAGCCATTAGGCTAAAGTAATTACGTTTTACAGGATAAAGAGTGTAACAAGCTTGGCTAAAAAGGGCTAGGATTACGCGCTAAACGCCAGCAGTTAAACATCTAATAGTGAAATTATTGGGGTAGATAAAATAAAATCAAGGAGTGGGGTTGAATTAACGAACAATGAAGCAATTAATATGGAAGTGGTTAGGGGGGTTAGGGAATTAAGCGAGGATCTAAATAGGTCGCTCGCTTTAGTCACATATTTACAATCACTCTAAAATATCGCCGTTAGGGGCTATATTAGTAGCGTGTAGACCTTTAGGGCCTTGTTGTAATTCGAAGGTAACATCTTGACCAGCTTTAAGTGTCTTGTATCCGTCCATTACAATAGTGGAGTAATGAGCAAAAATGTCGTTCTCGCAACCGTCTTCTACGATGAAACCAAAACCTTTGGCGTTGTTGAACCATTTGACTTTACCACAAGCCATACTTCTACATCCTTCTATAAGTTGACTAATTTAGTTATCCTAAACTGTATTGTTTGCTAGACTGACTAAGGTTTAATCAATCACCATTTGACTGTAGTTTATTTAAGCAACCAGTCAAGTGTTTTGGGTTATTTTTTAACATTTTATTTATTTTTTTATTCAAGTTTGCTTGAGTTACAAAGACAAGACTATATTTAATTATGAGTGGTATGAAAGATTCTGGTGTTATCGACACCGTTCGCGATAGTGAAAAGCAAAAGTTGCAGCCACCGCGAAAATATAAAGTTGTGTTAAACAACGATGATTACACGCCGATGGATTTTGTAATAGAGATCTTAATGACATTTTTTAATATGGATAGCGATAGAGCAACTGATGTGATGCTGCAAATACATCAGCAAGGCAAGGGCATTTGTGGTGTTTACAGCGCAGATGTAGCACATACCAAGGCTGAGCAAGTTAACCGCTACTCAAGGGATAACGAGCATCCACTGCTATGTAGTTGTGAGCAGGAATAAATACCACAAAGGTGAACTTTCATCTTTGAAGTGCGGTATAAAATTATTATCTCTGTAAGGGGTTGCCAATGCTAAATAAAGACTTAGAACTAACTTTGAACACCGCGTTTCGTGAAGCGCGTACACGTCGTCATGAGTTTATGACCGTAGAGCATCTTTTATTAGCTCTACTCGATAATCCATCAGCTGGAGAAGCGCTTAATGCGTGTGGTGTTGACATTTCTGGATTAAAAACAGAGTTACTTGAATTTATTGATGAAACCACACCGGTTATTCCTGATTTAGAAGAAGAACGCGAAACTCAACCAACGCTTGGTTTTCAGCGTGTATTACAGCGCGCGGTATTTCATGTGCAATCTTCGGGAAAAAATGAAGTGACAGGTGTAAATGTACTGGTGGCTATTTTTTCTGAGCAAGAAAGCCAGGCAGTTTATTTACTTAAAAAGAATGATATTTCTCGCCTTGATATTGTTAATTTTATTTCTCATGGGATTGCTAAAGGTGATGACGAATTAGGCGATGACACTGACGATATACATGAAGAAGTGCAAGAAGTTGACAGTGAAGAAGCGAGTAAGCTCGACAGCTTCACCACTAATCTCAACATACAAGCCAAAGAGGGCAACATTGACCCTCTAGTTGGTCGTGACAGCGAAGTAGAACGTACCGTACAGGTGTTGTGTCGTCGTAAAAAGAATAACCCATTACTGGTTGGTGAAGCTGGCGTGGGTAAAACCGCTATTGCTGAGGGTTTAGCGTATCGAATTGTTAACGAACAAGTGCCAGAAGTTATTGCTGATGCGATTGTTTACTCATTAGATATGGGCGCTTTGCTTGCAGGTACTAAATACCGAGGCGATTTTGAAAAGCGCTTTAAAAGCTTATTAAAAGAGCTGCAAGCAAAACCGGGTTCAATTTTATTTATTGATGAAATTCATACCATTATCGGTGCAGGTGCTGCATCGGGTGGGGTAATGGATGCCTCAAACTTAATTAAACCGCTACTTTCAAGTGGGCAATTACGTTGTATGGGTTCAACGACTTACGGTGAGTACAAAAACATTTTTGAGAAAGATCGTGCCTTGGTACGTCGCTTTCAAAAAATTGATGTGCTTGAACCTAGCGTTGAAGACACCACTAAAATTCTTAACGGCTTAAAAGAGCGTTATGAAGCACACCATGGTATTCGTTACACGCAAAAAGCGTTGAAGGCGGCAGCCGAGCTTAGCGCTAAGTACATTAACGAACGTCATCTGCCTGATAAAGCGATTGATGTTATTGATGAAGCGGGTGCAAGCCAACGCTTGTTACCTACCTCTAAACGTAAAAAAACGATTGGTGTTTCTGATATCGAGCTGATTGTGTCAAAAATGGCGCGTATCCCGCCACAAAATGTATCATCGTCTGATAAAGAAACGCTGAAAAACTTAGACCGTAACTTAAAAATGTTAGTGTTTGGGCAAGATCAGTCTATTGATGCATTAACTTCTGCCATTCGTTTGTCGCGTTCAGGTTTAGCGAATGAGAACAAACCGGTTGGTTCGTTCTTATTTGCAGGCCCAACGGGGGTCGGTAAAACTGAGGTTACCAAGCAATTAGCTAAATGTATGGGCGTTGAGTTTATTCGTTTTGATATGTCTGAATATGTTGAGCGCCATGCGGTGAGCCGTTTAATTGGTGCGCCTCCGGGTTATGTTGGTTTTGAACAAGGCGGCTTACTAACAGAAGCGGTCATTAAAAATCCACACGCTGTTGTACTTTTGGATGAGATTGAAAAAGCCCATCCAGATATCTACAACATTTTATTGCAAGTTATGGATCACGGTACGCTAACAGATAATAACGGTCGTAAAGCCGACTTTAGAAACGTCGTAGTCGTGATGACCACTAATGCCGGCGTGCAAGAAACCACACGTAAGTCGATTGGCTTTAGTGAGCAAGACCATACGCACGATGCAATGGGTGAAATTAATAAAGTATTTTCACCAGAATTTAGAAACCGCTTAGATAACATTATTTGGTTTAATCACCTCGATAAAGAAGTTATTTTACAAGTGGTTGATAAGTTCGTTGTGGAGCTTCAAGCGCAACTAGACAAGAAATCAGTTAATCTTGAGCTGACGTCTAAAGCACGTGAATGGTTGGCTGACAAAGGCTATGACAAAGCAATGGGCGCACGCCCTATGGCACGTGTTATTCAGGAAGACCTTAAAAAGCAATTAGCAAACGAAATACTGTTTGGTGAGCTAATTTCTGGCGGCACGGTAAAAGTATCGGTTAAAGATAAAAAACTACGTTTTGATTACGAGAGTGATTTAACGCCAGCCTAACCTAAAAGGTTAGCGATTTTAAAAAGCCTGCTTTGTGCAGGCTTTTTTTATTTGCCAAAGAAATAGGCAACAAAAAACCCAGCAAAGGCTGGGTTTTTTGTTTATTAAATGTAATTACTGGCTACTAGGTTATTCCCCATAAATAGGCGATAACGCAGCATCAATGCCAAACAGGCGCTGCCCGAAGGGTTCTGCCTAGGGGCGATTTACTCTTTGTTGCTCGGTTTTTACTTAGCCCACTAGGTTACAA
>Ga0114899_1001084_pt1 | contig 16725 bp, 15 predicted proteins | sample MalvireepMed_215_FD_83497 | JGI IMG/M metagenome (GOLD analysis project Ga0114899, IMG submission 83497) | Marine viral communities from the Global Malaspina Expedition - Malaspina viral metaG DeepMed_215 | ecosystem: Environmental > Aquatic > Marine > Oceanic | place: Mediterranean Sea...
ATTTACCCGTTGAATCCTGATTGGCATACAAAAGTTTGTCTTTGTCTTGTGGTTGATTAACGTCATGCAAGAACAGTTTCTGACCTCTTGCAACTTTGGTAATTTCTGACTCATCAGATGCATCGTATCGGTCGTAATAGACATTTCTACCGTTCCATACTAACCAACTGGTATTTCTTAGGTTTGAAAGTTTCTCAGGTAGTAACTCTTCTTTCAGTAAATCGAAGAAGTAGACTTCTCTCCAATCACTCCCATTCACAGAGACGAACAGGGCCACAAGGTCTTCATCATCATTGATCACCACGTTTTCGACCACGGCATGATCGTCTTTATTCGGTCTTAAGTCTCTCATTCTTACCAACACCCGAAAACGTTTATCGGTAGTAGTTTTGAAAAGGAGCTCAGGTGTTCTGTCGTTTCGGAATCTTTTATAGTCGAATTGATACTTTTTGCTCTCAAAATAAACCTCAGGTTCATAGTCATTGTCCACTATTTCAATGGTCTTTGAATACATTGAGTACAGCTGGGCATTAAGACTGGCAGTATTGACACGCTGCCTTTTTTGTTTTTCAAGAACCTTTTCCTGTTCCTCCAACCACACTTTTAGTCTGGGGTCTTCCAGATTCTCCATCCATTGATATGGATCTTTAATGGAAACACCATGATAGATATCAACAGTACTATCTTTTTGGGTGATTGGATATTCTATCCCCTTTTGTCCGAATAAAACAAAGGATGAAAAAGTAGCAAAGAATGAGAGAGTCAGTATTCGGGTGCTCATTGTCCAATAAAAAGGTAAAAAAGGTATTTACCGATCAATTTTACAACAACTCATTCGCCAAATTGGCCAGCTCAGATCTTTCGCCTTTTTCAAGTGTGATATGTGCATACAATGGATGATCCTGCACTCTGTCAATCAGGTAAGAAAGTCCGTTAGACTGAGAATCCAGATATGGCGTATCAATCTGATGGATATCTCCTGTGAACACAATCTTGGTGTTTTCACCAGCTCGGGTAATAATGGTTTTGATTTCGTGCGGAGTAAGGTTTTGCGCTTCATCTACGATAAAGAAGATGTTCGATAAGCTTCTACCACGAATGTAGGCCAGCGGAGTGATCAACAGCTTTTCTTTGTTCACCATTTCGGTGATGGCCTTAAACTCTTTATCAGTTTCCTTGTACTGGTTCTGGATAAACTTCAGGTTATCCCAAAGTGGCTCCATGTATGGATTGAGTTTGGACTTGATGTCTCCCGGCAGATAACCGATGTCTTTATTGCTCAAAGGAACAATCGGACGAGCCAGATAAATCTGCTTGAACTCCCTGCGCTGTTCCAAGGCTCCGGCCAGGGTAAGTAATGTTTTTCCGGTACCGGCCACTCCCTGAATAGTTACCAGCTTCACTTCCGGATTCATGATGGCATGAATGGCAAAAGTCTGCTCAGCATTCTTTGGTTTGATTCCGGAAACAGGTCGCTTATCCACCTTCTCAATGGTTTGTTCCATTGAGTTGTAATAAGCCAGAACTGAATTTTTGTCACTTTTTAGGATGAAGTATTGATTCGGTTGAGGTTTCTTGCTTTTCAGCACCTCTTTAGGCCCAAGAGTACCATCCTCATAAAGGTGATTAATCAGGTCAGAATCGATCTTTTCGATCTCGATTTTGCCCTTTCTCAGGGAGTCAACATTCTTGATTTTTCCGGTTTCGTAGTCTTCAGCAGGCAAGCCGATAGACTTGGCCTTCATGCGTAGGTTAATATCCTTCGAAACCAGAATTACGTTCCTTCCGGGATTTTCCTCACGAAGTCTTAAGGCAGCGTTCAGAATCCGGTGGTCATTTTTTCTTTCACCGAAAACCACATTGGCATCGAGGGCGCTCTCACCACTTCCGGCCTCCATCACCACTTTGAAGCTACCACGCGTCTTCCCGTTCAGTGGAATCCAGTCCTGCAAAGACTTGTCTTTGGCCAGCTTATCCAGCAGTCGGGTAAATTCACGCGCTTCGAAATTCTTAGTGTCATTTCCTTTTTTGAACTGATCTAATTCCTCAAGAACTGTGATAGGGAGCCCAATATCATGCTCCTCGAAATTCATGATGGCAATGTGTTCGTAAAGGATAACGGAGGTGTCTAGTACAAAAATCTTCCGGTCGGTCTTCTTCGCTCTCGGCATACTACTATTTGGAATTCAATAATGAATAGAACGTTGTTTTAAATTAGTAAATATTCGCTGCAAACAAGACCGTAGGCCTTTCTTAATACAGAATTAATTTTGGATTTAATTCAAAGGGCTGTAAATGAAGGGTTTACTTTGTTCAGTCCATTAATACTTATAAAACTTGTTCCTTTGGCAGTCGTAAATCAATGCTATGCTTCAAATTGAAAGGTTCCGAAAGGAGTATTCAGACAAGGTAATTCTCTATATTGAAAAGCTTCATTTTGAGGAGGGAATTCATTGGGTGAAGGGAGCCAATGGTTCCGGAAAATCTACGCTTTTCAGGTGCCTGGCAGGACTGAGTCCATATAAAGGGATGATCAGATGTTGTGGAGTTGACCTTTCTAGGAGTCCGAGCAATTACAAGCTTCAGGTCAATTATGCACAAGCTGAACCTGTTTTTCCGGCCTCACTCACCGGCAGACAGGTACTGGAGTATTTTGCCAGCCTGAAGCAGTCTCCCAAAACTCAGCAAACTGATCTCATCAATAGCATTAGGCTTGACACTTTTCTGGATCAATCTGTCAAATCATACTCTAGCGGAATGGCCAAAAAGCTGGCCCTGGCTTTAGCCTTCCTTGGCCAACCCAAACTGGTATTACTCGATGAACCTTTCAATGCGCTGGATGCCACTTCCAGAGAAGTGCTCTTTGAGTTGATGGAATTGGAAGGGAAAAGAGGCTGTTCCTTCCTGCTTTCAACCCATCACGATTTTGGGTCTGAGCTGAACCTGAAAACGAAGAACTGGTTGGTGAAAAATCAGACAGTCACGGAAGAATGAGGGCAATCGATCAGGTTCTGAATAAGGTTTTTGTGAGACGCTTTTATAGCGAAAATGCAGGCTTCTTTCTGGTATTGCTGGGTATTTGCTTCGGTTTCTTAAAAGCACCTCAGCATTTTGAGCTCAGTCAGGCATTAGCGGATAAGCCAATCTTCTACCTGATCCCAATTGCTCTTTGGTGTCTTTATGCCTTGAAAGTGGCCAGGTTCTGTGCAAGGGTTGGCAAAGAAAAGGAGTCCATTATGTTAGGTTCATTAGATATGGCTGGAAAATCAACACTATTGTTGTTGACGACCAAGCTTCAGATCAACCTGTTGTTTCCTGTTTGGGCATATGGACTCTTTATGACTTATGTAGCATTAGAACAACAAGAATTCATTTCGGCCTTAATAGTGCCTGGGTCACTCGGCCTTTTGCTTCTTAGCCTCAGCCTTTGGCACAGGCGAAATCTACTTGACCCGAAAGACTTCGGGTTATTGGCAACCAGTATAGTTTCCAGATGGAGCCCGAAATACTTTTTCGAATTCTATATTCACCATCTGCTCAGTTTTCAAGGCCTTAGAGTGGTGCTGATGAAATTGCTGTCACTGCTAATTCTCTACATTTCCATTCAGGTATTTCTGGAAGAAGCCATAGATGTCCGATACCTCGCTTTGGGAGCCTTATTGAGCGCCACCGCCAACAGCTTCTTTTCTATGAACTATGTTCAATTTGAAAGGAGCGAACTCCAACTCTTCAGAAACTTACCGATGAGTTTCTCTAAGAAGATAGCCTCTTTGTGGCTGACATTTATACTTCTATCTGTTCCAGAATTCCTGATTTTAGTCGGCCAACTCAATAATGTGGTGAACTGGTTCGATCTGTTAACTCTGACGTTATTGCCCCCTGCCTTGTTGATACTTTTTATGGCTTTGGCCTACCAGCCTAATTTCAATCAGGAAGGGTTTACCAAACAGGTATTCTTTATTTCGGCCACACTCTTTTTTGTAATTCTTGGACATGTGGGAGCATTGACCCTTTCCGTTTTGGCTTTATCAGTCAGTGTTTTGCTTCTCGGAATGAGAATCGGGAAGTCAGAAGTACTATGATCAAGACTCTGCGAACTTAGCGTCCTTGGCGGTTAGTTTCAACCGCAAAGGTTAGAAGCTGAGTTTTCTCCAGACTTTAATCAGGCTGAAGGTACTCACCACTACAATGGCCAGCCAAATGAAGCCGAATAACATATTGCCATAGATGAACATACCAGTCGCGAATAGTAGTGCATAAATCAGAACAATACCGACAAACATGGCCAGCAGATCTACACTGAATTTGCCTACTCCGGATTCCACCTTTTCGCCTTTGGCTTCAGCTTGTCTTCTCAGCCCATTCCAGCCTTTTCCATACGGTTTTACCAGGTTGAAGAAGGAAATCAGGGTTTTATAATCCGTTGGTTTGGTCATGAGGGTAACCAATACCCAGACGGCTGTAGTAATGCCTACGCTCAATAATAATTGGTATTCGCTTGAGATGGACGTGAGGCTTTCCGGCCCGAACTTGAAAAGTAGCGCAAGAATAAAGGAAACCACCATGCCGGCAATTTCTGAGTAGGCGTTAATTCTCCACCAGAACCAGCGAAGAATGAAGATTGAACCGGTTCCGGCTCCAATAGATAAAAGTATCTGGAAGGCATCGTAAGCACTGGTTAGTACAAGGGCGAACAAGCCAGCTAAAACCATCAATATAACGGTTGAAACCCTTCCAACATTTACCAATTCCTTTTCAGTAGCATCTGGCTTAATGAATCTTTGATAAAAATCGAAGGCCACATAAGAAGAACCCCAGTTCAGGTGAGTGGAAATGGTTGACATATAGGCTGCAATCAGTGAGGCAATCACTATTCCCAACAGCCCTTTGGGCAGTGTCAGCAACATGGCCGAGTAACCCAGGTCATGACCGATTTTGCTATCGCTGATTCCAGGGAATGCTTCTTTGATAGAGGCCAAATCCGGATAAACCACCAATGATGCCAAAGCAATCAAAATCCATGGCCAGGGTCTAAGGGCATAGTGGGTAATGTTGAAAAGGAAGGTAGCCGAAACCGCATGTTTTTCGTTTTTGGATGAAAGCATTCTTTGGGCAATGTAACCTCCGCCACCAGGCTCTGCACCCGGATACCACACACTCCACCATTGCACCGCAATGGGAATAATGAGTAGCGTGATGAATAATTCTCTGTTGTTGATGCTTGGAACCAGATCCAGCTTAGAGGCAATCTCAGGTCTTTCCAGCAAGGCCTGAAGCCCTCCAATTTCGGGCAGGTTGATGATATAAATGGCTGCTGCCACTGAGCCAACCATGGCAATGAGGAACTGCAAAAAGTCGGTCAGAATAACTCCACGCAAACCACCCAGTGAACTGTAAGCCACAGTAATTACTGAAGCATAAACCACGGTTTTCCATGGCTCCAGACCGAACATTACTTCACCGATTTTAATGGCTGCCAGAGATACGGAAGCCATTATCATCACATTGAAGAATATGCCCAAATAGATGGCTCTGAACCCCCTTAAAAAGGCCGCTTCCTTGCCTGAGTATCTCTTTTCGTAAAATTCCAGATCGGTGAGAACTCCAGATTTTCTCCAAAGCTTGGCATATACAAAAACCGTGAGCATACCGGTAATGAGAAAGGCCCACCAGGCCCAGTTACCAGCTACTCCATTCTGGCGGACAATATCAGTTACCAGGTTAGGAGTGTCAGCCGAGAAGGTGGTTGCCACCATGGAAACCCCCAACAACCACCATGGCATGTTTCTTCCCGAAAGGAAAAATTCTTTTGACGATGAGCCTGCTTTTCTGGAAACTCTAAGGCCTATTGCCAGAAAAACCACGAAGAACAGGAGAATTATGATCCAATCGAGCGAAGAAATGTTCATACTTAATGAAAAGTTAAATTGATTTGTCTGAAGTTTTTGTCCATTTTCGAACCAACAATAATAGAAAATTTTAAGAGGATATTATGGATTTGACACTAGTGGTATTGGCAGCAGGCATGGGCAGCCGTTATGGAGGAAATAAGCAGTTGGACGGTATTGGTCCGAACGGTGAAATCATCATGGACTATTCTATTCATGATGCCATTAAAGCCGGATTCACAAAAGTTGTCTTTATCATCCGAACAGATATTAAGGAAGCATTCGAGAATCATTATGCCGAACGTTTCAAAGGTAAAATCAAAATGGAATATGCCTTCCAGAATGAATATACTGAGCATACAGCGCCTTATGAAGCCAGTCGCAAAAAGCCATGGGGAACAACGCATGCAGTTCTTTCAGCCAAACATTTAATCAATGAGCCATTCGTGGTGATCAATGCCGATGATTATTACGGGCAAGAATCTTTTGCTGAAGTGGTAAAAGCCATGGAAGGCATGAAGGAAAACGAATACCTGATTATGGGTTACAGACTCGAGAACACACTTTCCGATCACGGAACTGTGAACAGAGGTGTTTGTCAGGTAGATGAAAACATGCACTTGGTGGGAATTAAAGAGACACTTTCTATAGGTAAGAAAGATGGTGTGATTTCTTACATGGAAGACGATCAACCATACGAGTTGAGCCCGGAGACTTACGTTTCTATGAACTTCTTCGGCTTCCCTCCCTCAGTGCTTCCATTATTCGAAGAGAAGTTCATCGACTTTGTTAAGGAGAATCATGAAAATCCAAAGGCAGAATGCTTTATGCCGGTTGAGGTGGGTAACCTGATGGCAGAAGGTAAAGCCGTAGTGAAGGTGGTTCCGACAACTGCCTCATGGCTGGGTGTAACTTACAAAGAAGACAAAGAACATGTGGTAGCCGGGATCAACCAGATGATTGCCGATGGCAAGTACCCGGAAGAAGTTAAATAATGCAGGTAGCCAAAGACGCTATTAAGCTATTCAATATCCAGGGAGCAGTCGATTCGATTGCTCCTTTGGGTTTTGGCCATATCAATGATTCCTATGCCGTTCGGGTAGATAAAAAAGGCTACCTGCTTCAACGGCTCAACACCAATGTTTTTAGAACTCCAGAGATAGTTGAAGGCAATCTGAGCAGAATACTCAGTTATGCTCCCGACTTATTTCCTCCCCATATTCTTGGTTCAGATGGGCAATACCACCAGTCAGATGGTAATAGCCTGTGGAGGTTGCAGGAGTTTGTGCATGATAGTTATTCGCCAACCAAATTGGTGCCGAATGAACTAGGGGAAATAGCCAGAGGCTATGGAAAATTCACTGCGGCATTCAGGTCAGAAGATCTCAGCTTTTATGGCGAAGCAATTCCAAGGTTTCATGATCTGCACCATAGACTAAACCAGTTTGAGGTAGCTTTAGATCAGAATTCAGTCAACAGAGCCAATTCCGTTAAGGCTGAGATCGAAACAATTCAGGCTTATGCCTGGATAGCCACCCGATTCGATGAACTGGTTGCTAAAGGTCTCCCGCCAAGGGTGTGTCATAATGATGCAAAAGCAGGAAATTGTTTGCTCTCCAGGCAATCAGGGCAGTTTTTGAAAGTGGTTGACCTGGATACCGTTGGTCCCGGCTACGCGCTCTTCGATTTAGGCGACATGTTGCGTTCTATGCTTTTCAATATTCCGGAAAATCAGGCTGAACTGGATGGCCTAAGATTCAATAAGGAAAGGCTGAACATAATTGTCGACACATTTTTATCTGAGTGTGAAGATTCTCTTCAAGAAATCGAATTTAGATCTCTGACCTTTGGAGGTCTTTATATGACTTACATGATGGCCACCCGATTTTTTACGGATTATCTGAATGGCGACATCTATTACAAAACCAGTCATAAAGAAGAGAATTTGGTGAGAACCAGAAATCAGTTGAAGATATTAGGATTAATGTCTGAGGCCTTTGCTTAGGCATGCCTGCCCTTTGAAGTATCCCACCTTTTAAACCAGATCAATACGCTTCATCACGGTTTTAAGCCGGAATAGAGCACCTTTGCAACTTCATGAAAAATAAAATGTATATACACGTAATTAAAACTTACTAATAATGAAAAGAGTATTCGGTATTATGCTCGGGGCAATGATGATTGTCTCTTTGAGCTCAGTTAAAGCACAGACATGGAAAGTAGACCCTGCGCATTCAAGCATACTTTTTAGTGCCAAACACAACGGAATTTCATTCGTGCATGGGCGTTTCGATAAGTTCGAGGGAAGCGTAGAGGGTGGAAGTGCTTCAGATTTTAGTGGAGCGAAAGTCTCGTTTTCTGCCGATGTTCAGAGTATCAACACCAACGTAGCACCCAGAGATAACCACTTAAGATCGGCCGATTTTTTTGATGTGGAAAATCACCCAAAACTGACGTTTGAGAGCACTTCATTCAAGAAGACCGGAGACAATACTTATGAAGTTGCAGGTAATCTGACCATGCGTGGCAACACTAAGCCGGTAACATTAACCGCGACCCACATTGGTTCAACCAAAACAAGAGATGGTAAGGACCTCGTAGGGTTTCAGTTAAAGGGAGAGGTGAACAGAAACGATTTTGGTGTTTCAGGTGCCGGTGGTTCAGTTGCTCCAATGATTGAAATTACCTGTAACATAGAGATGGCGGTTCAATAGTCATTCACATTGATTAAAATATTAGGAAGGCAGCTTATTGATTGAGCAGCCTTTTTATTTATTTGTGCCTGAGAATTGTGGACATCATGACCAAAGACGCGCATTATTGGATTGAAAAGCTCAATCTTCAACAGCATCCTGAAGGAGGTTTTTTTGCTGAAACCTATAGATCGAAAGATAGACTTCATGAATCAAAACTACCCGACCGTTATGTTTCATCGAGGGTTTTTGGTACCTCTATTTACTTTCTTCTGACAACTGAAAGTGTTTCTAATTTTCACAGACTTAATTCAGACGAGATCTGGCATTTTCACTATGGAGGTGTAGCTAAAGTGCATTTCATCGATAGGGCTGGCCATCACACCGAACATTTGGTTGGTTCAGATTTCGAAAATGGACAAAGGTTACAACTGGTTATTCCGAAGGGTACCTGGTTTGCAGCCGAGGTGATTGAGGGAGACTATATCCTTCTGGGCTGTACAGTGGCTCCCGGTTTTGAGTTCGAAGATTTTGAATTAGCCGATCGTTCGGAGTTGAGCGGGCTTTTTCCGGAGCTGAGGAGCTTAATTCAGCGTTTCACGATGCAATAAAAAGTAGAGCCTTCTTTTGGAGAAGGCTCTTGAATGAATACGTGGATGTCTATTGGTAATATTGAGAAGCTAAACCCTTAGAGATTATTCCCTTTTAACCAACCAGAAAGCAGTCAGACTACTGTTTTTCTTTATCTGGATTGTTCTATCCTCGTAGGTATATTCCCGGTTCGGGAGAAAGGTCATCAACCAAGCCACTTTATTTTTGAAATTTTTGAAAAACCCAAAATCCTGTTTAAATCGAACCATAATTGCTGCAGATCCGGGTGTTTTAACATGTTGATTTGAATGAAATGAGTGATAGTGAGATAGTGGATTTGATCAATTCTGACGACAATAGAAAAGTGGACAGGGCATTTCACTACCTCTATAAGAAGAACTATTCTGCAGTTAAGAATTTCGTAAGAATGAACAGTGGTTCTGAAGATTCTTCAGCTGAAATTTTTCAGGAAGCTTTGGTTATTTTCTTTGTAAAGGTTCAGAAGGGGATATTCAGGTTGGAGAGTAGCATTGGTGCCTATTTGTTTTCGGTGTGCAGAAATCTTTGGCTCAAAGAACTGCAGCGCAGGCGACTGTCTGTGCTTACCACTTTGAATACTGAACAGGATTACGCTGAGGAGGAGAGTATTCTCATTTCTCAAAAAAAGATGAGAAAAGTTCTTCAGTGGCTGGATGAGGGATGCAGGCAGGTGCTCATAGATTTTTACTTTCTGAAGATCTCTGTAGCCGAACTTGCCAGTAAGTATGGTTTAGGTAGTGAAGGGGCAGCAAAAAATAAAAAATACAGATGCCTGAAAAGATTGATAGAACTTATAAACAAAAGGAATCTGGAGTTATCTGATTTTTTGGGCAATGAATGATAAGATTAACATAGAGCTGCTGGAAGAATTCAGAAATGGAGAGATCGATGCGAGTGAGGTTCTCAATTACGATGGTACTCCGGTTTCGGAATCAGAGCTAATACAGGCCCTGGAAGATTTTGAGAAATTAACTATTGACCTGAAAGCAGTCGCACTCAAAAAAAGGCTCGAAGAGATTCATGAATCTGTTAACACCGGAGAAAGAACGATGGTATGGCGGAGATTGCTCGTGGCTGCTGCAGTTATTGCTCTCGCCACATTTGCCTTTCTATTCTTCAGACCCTCCGAACCTGATTTTGCAGACTACTATACTCATTTCGATCAGTTGATTACAGAACGGGGAGATGAGGGCACTAATGAGCAGAAAGCCTTGGCCGCCTACTCTCTTCGTGACTACAATAAGGCTTTGGAAATTTTTCAGACCATTCCACGGGAGAATCTGACGGCAGATCTTTCATTTTATGCTGGTCTGAGTGCTTTGGCCAGTGACAAAAGTGCCTTGGCTATTGAGTTTTTTGAAAGGGCAGATGAGCAAAATGCAGTTCTCTACAAGCAACAAATCCGTTGGTATTCAGCTTTGGCCTATTGGCAGTCGGGTCATACAGATACTGCCATAAACTTGCTGCAAAAAATTAATCCAGCAGAGTTCGAGTATGAGAAGAGCCAGCAGTTGCTAGTTGCCTTAAGGAAAAAATGATCTAGGCACCAGAATAGCTTTTTCGAATAGGCTTTTTCAACACATATCCGCCAAGAATCAGTGCCAAACCAATTATCAGATATTTTACCCAGCCCAAATTTGTCTTGGGACTGATGTTTATGGCGGAGCTATCACCTATGTGAATGTAATTGCCCCAGAAATACGGTATTGAGCTGATGTTGTTTGAGGAAGAAAGATAATCCAGCTTTGCCAACCTTAATGCTTCATCCTTCGGTAGTCCGTTTTTTACATATTCATAAAAAGACTCCGTTATTTTAGATCCGGCTTCGTCATTCACTTTCCAGAGCGTGGTAACTATACTGGGAACCCCAGCAGTTGCAAAACCTCTGGCAATACTGAACATTCCTTCCCCCTTGCTTATTCTGCCAATGCCTGTTTCACAAGCGCTTAATACCACCATAGCTGAATTCAGTTTGGCACCATATAAGTCTGAAGCTCTCAGGGTATAATCGGTGAGCCCGTTAAAAATCAATACGGAGTTAAAACGGTCCAGCGTGTCGGATTTGCCGTGAATAGCCAGGTGGAGTATTCCATGCTCCTGAGCCTTGTCAATAAACAATTGTTTTGTTCCAACATCTCCAACAAAATACTCTCCGCTAAAATTGTTTTTGAGATATTCAATTTCGTGAACTGCTCCGGGTAAACCACCCAGGCTGGACCTTTCATCCGCTATGGTTTTATCTGAAAAACCGAATCCAAGAATTGTATTCCTTGCTTTGTTTCTTCTCTTAACCGAATGTTTGGCTGAAAAGGAGTACGAAATGTTGTATTGTCTGATCAGATAGTCAAGGTTCTTGAAGGAGGCTCCGTCTTCTGCAGGCCTGTCTAATAACAGATCGAAGGGTAACTTCCTCAGGTCTTCATCTGGTGTAATAACAACAGAATGAATGGGTTTGGGCATTTCAGCAAAGAGTGGGGCAACCAAAACGGAATAGACTTGATGCGAGTTTTCCGAGAATGATTTGAGCGATTGCTCAGGATCTGACGTGAATTTACTTTTGTCACTTAACTGACTGAGCAAACTTTGCAAAGATTGAGTATAATCGTCCGTTTTGGTAATCCGATGAAAGTACTTTTTATCAGTGCTGATCATTACAGCGTAAATGTTTTTTTCACCAACAAAATATTCAATGTAGGCTCGTTCATTGTTCAGACTGAAGGTTTGAACGATTTCGTCAATCGTTAAGTCAGCCTGGGATTCCTCCAATGCTTTGTTCTTATATTTTTCTACGATTACTTTCTTCAGGTTTTCATACCTGGACTGCCACTCCATTCTTTCCAGATTAATCACTTTGATGGAGTCATTGAGAAAATCCTCCTTGATCATCCTGGTCAATTTGGCGTCCAGTTGGTCGAGCATTGCTTTGGCTTCGGCAAAATCATTGCTCAGTGAACGTGGTATTTTCTCATCAGTTATCAGGCTGTATTCCCCTAGCTGATCTAGCATTAGAAGGGATTTTCCTCGGCTCATGTTCTGAAGGGCGGATTCAATGAGTAATTCTTCACCGGTTTGAGCATAGAGTTCAAAACAGGCTTCTATTGCTGCTTCTAGGAAAGGTTTAATGGATTGAGATAGCTCAAGTTTGTTCTCGTTGCCCTCAAAGCTGCTTCTGAGGTATTGAACTGACTCAAATAACGTGTCCGTTTCAGAAATAACCTCTTTCAGCAGTTCCGTATTTCGGTTATCATGAAAAAGCTCAACTTTTTGACGAATAGACGTTCCAAGTGCAATCAGAGTCTCTTTATCATCGATGGCAGCAACTGAAAGGGGTTCGAAGTTCGAAACGTATCTGATGGCCGAGTCATAATATTGAATAGACAGCTCGTGTTTTTCAGCTGAAGCATACAGGGAACCCAGAAATCTGTATTTTTCAATAATGCCCTGGGCGTTATCACTCAAATCTTTCTTTACTCCATTGAGCGCTTTCAGGAAAATGCTTTCGGCTTTATCATATTGTTCCATGTCCTGGTAAATAATGCCCTGATTCGCAACAAATGTCCAGTAAGCTCTTCTTACGGCTTGCCCTTCCTCATTGTCATTCAAATAATTGTCTTCAATGAGTTGTATACCTTTATTTGAATAATAGAGTGCCGAATCGAACCTTCCCAGATTGTTCAAATTCAGCGCGGCCACATTGTAAAAGTCATTCAGTCGCAGATCGTCCGGACCATAATCCTTTCTACGTTGGTTGATTAGCTTTAATATGGTTGCATAACCCAACTCATATTTGCCCGAGAGATAGGCAGCGGCAGAAATTTCAAAATTAGAACTGTAGAAGATTTCCGGATTATATTTCTCAGGAGACTTATCGAAAAGAGATGCGGCTGTCATGGCATAACTGAGGGCCCGATCATAGTCTCCCCATTTTCTAAATAGAATGGCATAGTCCTCAAGCAGATAAAACCAATTATCATTTTCAGTGAGATTGGCTTCCTCATAAATTTCCTTTCGGATGTCCAGATACTTCAGGGCTGTATCCCTGTTCTGAAAGCTGGCTCCATAATAGTTCTGATAGAATTTATGGTTGATTATTCTGAGGTTCAGAATGGAATCTGAGTTCACGGACTTAGAGTAAACCCAATGTGCGGAGTCTATGTAGGCAATTGCTTTGTTCGTATTGAAGGATGCCGCGTTTCTTCTTCCCTCCTCATAATAAAGTCTGCTCAGAAGGACATGGTTAGGCTCTAGTCTTGTTTTGGCCAAGGGTATGGCTTTGTCAAAGTATGTTTTGGCTATGCTGTCATTATAGTTGATACGGTTAATTTCCATAATTCCGTACATGGCATAGACTTGCCCCTCCAGGTTGTTTTCTTTTTCAAATTCCTGAAGGGCCCTTTTATAAGCAGTTAGTGCTTCCTCAGGATGCCAGATTCGTCTGAGTGAATCTGCATCGGCAACTCTTGAGTCATTGAATTTATATTTTGGTTTCTTCTGGGCATAAGAGGAAATCGGCAGAAGGAGAGCGATAAAAAATAGAAGTAGGGGCAGTTTGTTCTTCGTGTGCATCTGCTGTAGAATTAGTTGGGTTGACTTTGAAGTTACTTGGTTAACAATTCTTAAGCCATTTTCTCGTACTGATTATTTTTCTGGCCGATCGAACCGGGCTATCACCCGCTTATCCGTAGCACCAAACTCAGATTGAGTAGTTCACGATTAACCAAGGGTAGCTCAAAGGTCGAGCGGATTAAAAACCAAAATCAAAATATGCTTTTATCAACGACTAATACTATCGATGGCCATACCATCAACACCTATCATGGAGTAGTTACAGGGGAAGCCATCATTGGTGCCAACCTGTTCAAAGACATTTTCGCAAGCATTACCGACCTGGTCGGTGGCCGTTCTGGTACCTACGAAAGAGTGCTTCGCGAAGCAAAAGATCATGCATTAAAGGAATTGGAATATAATGCCCGCAATATGGGGGCAAATGCTGTAGTGGGCATTGATTTGGATTATGAAACGATTGGTCACAATGGAAGTATGCTGATGGTTACCGCCAGCGGCACGGCCGTGACCTACTAAGAAACTTGGGAATTCTATAGTTTAGTAAGAACAAGTGTTTTCTATCTGTAAAGCCACCTGAATGGGTGGCTTTCTTAATTGTAATGCTTCTCGTTGGTTAAATACTATCAAATAATTCTTTTCACATTCCAGAGAGTATGATTTATTATTCTTCAGACAAATGACTTCTTATATCTTCTAACAGGTTTTTATTGCTTGGCGAAAGATTTTCGATTCTTGAGATTTTATCATTGTCAAAAAAAGCAATTGTAGGATAGATTGAATCCAAAATACCAAAACCGAATGCTCCTTCATTGTCGATCAGTACGTTGGAACTCGATAACAAAGTTGGGTCTATTTTGGAATGTAATTCTTTCATTGAACCTATTTTAGTAAAGATGAATTGAATTCGATTATTACCTGCACCCTCCATCTTAAAGAAATAGTCAGCCATGCCAATGCACCCGGAACAGCCTGTCCGTGGAATAATGACAATTGCTGAGGTTTGGCCATTGCCGGAAGCGCTTTTAATGTTGTGTTCAGTAAGTTTCTGCTTAAGTGTTGTTTTCTTTTGCTCATTAGCAGGGTTAGAGCAACTTGTCAGTCCGCCCATCACTAATAATAGAGTCAACAGGTATAATATCTTATTCATTCTCCAGAGTCTGGTTTGGGTGAGTCTATTGGTTAAGCTTATATCAAGCAGTCTAAATTCATGAATTCGTTTCTTGAAAATAGTTGAGTAGAAAGTTTTGAAATTTGAAAGTAAACAGGGAAAGACCTATTAAAAGTCTTTCCCAAATGAATTATTAAGTACGGATTATTTCTTTCCAGCAAAGGTTACCTTGACTTTCGGACCCCATTAGGGTAGTGTCACAATAACTTGTTGATGGATCATTAGGAGTCCATATATCCCGAATGCAAAGGCCTGGAGTATGTGTTATTGGACTACCTTCAGTGCTACATTCTGCCATGGCAATATTTACAGTTCCAACCATAAATAAAGCGGCTAATGTTACATTAATTGCTTTTTTCATTTTTAATAAAATTTAAAGATTAAACATTGTGTTATTGGTATTAGCGCTAATTTCTTTGTGAAGTGTATTATTGGCTTATGAATTGCCACTTAAAGATTTGTATTGATACACTTCGAATTTTAGTACATCTTCATTATTGGTTTGGGCAAGCTTATGTATTCCTTCTTCCGTAAAAAATAGTATAAGGAGTCCCCCTAAGTTTTCCATAACCTCGCCAATTTTCTCCTTACTTGAATAGTCAATTAAAATCAGGTTTCTTTTGGTTTTAGTGGTTTTTCCAGACTTCAAATCTTCAATGGAGACTCCAGCGATACAGTCTCTCAGAATGACTTTCCTCAATGGATCAAAGAATATTTGTCCGAACTTGTCTTGGGAGAAGTAATAATTTTTTGATCCTTCAGATGAGTGATATTCATCTTTGGTAATAGATCTGGCTTCTTTAACTATTTTGCTGGGAGCAAAGATTTTTTCGATGAGGTTGCCATTGTAATCAAATGAGTATAGGTGATCATCGAGCGCAAAGCTTACTATAATCCGTTGATTAATATCATCAAAAGCCCATGAAATTCGGTGTAAATCGAACCCCCAGGCGCCTTTTTTGAAGTTGTCTGGATAAGAAAGAAAGTAATCGACTTTTTGACTTTTGAGGTCTAAAATTGTTGCGTATTCTGATAAGTAAGTTTTATTTCTTTTTTGATATTCTATGGCATTTTGAAAATTGGCTAAAATGGCTTTGTCATGATGAACCGTCATAGGAGCAAATGGTGCAACAACAGGAGAAGGCACATTAAATTCCCTATTGGTATAATAAACATTGACAATGGTTGAATTCCGATCGATAAGGTAAAGCTCAAACTGGGATCTATTAAAAACAAAGATGGAGTCTAACGTATGTATATGATATCCAGCGTTAAATCCATCAAGATTTCCAACACTATTTGGACCTTCATATAATAGAGGGATTTTAAAAGCAAGAGTCCTTTTATTGAGATCATAAAAGTTGATCTCTTGGGTAATTTTGTTCAACATCGTGAAATATTCGATTCCATCTTGCTCATAGTATTGATAATGCAAAACGTTGGTGGCAGTAACACTGTCAACAGGAATTTCATATTCATCCACCTTCTCAAGAGTATGTGTAAACTCTGTTCCAGAAAGGCTATTGGTAAAGTTTAATGTTTGGGTTTTTTCACAGCCAATTGCTAAAAGAAGTGTAGTCAATAATAAGGAGGATTTTAAATGTTTTCTCATTGGTGATTTTCTTTTAATCTTCAAATACATATTCTGCTTTTGAAGAAAAGGTCATCAGAGAAATAGAATTTTTTTCAAAAAAATTGAGACTTATGCCTGTAGAGAAGTGACTCAACATTTCTTGACAGACAGGTTGCTTCTAACTGGCAAGTCTCACAATGGGCCTGA
>Ga0114899_1001085_pt1 | contig 16724 bp, 13 predicted proteins | sample MalvireepMed_215_FD_83497 | JGI IMG/M metagenome (GOLD analysis project Ga0114899, IMG submission 83497) | Marine viral communities from the Global Malaspina Expedition - Malaspina viral metaG DeepMed_215 | ecosystem: Environmental > Aquatic > Marine > Oceanic | place: Mediterranean Sea...
ACCCCGGACTGGGTAAAGAACACCCCAGTCATCAGAGAACTCGCACATATCCCTCTCGGTGCGGTCGGTGTAGCCAAGGTACTGACACCGGGGATAAGTGACATCGAACGCGATATGGGGGCTAAGGAAGACCAATCGTATCGAGAGCAACTCGGTCAAACTATCACGTACCAGAATGAGCGTGACCCACGCTACTGGGGTGACAAGTTCATCACCGAAACACTTGCATCAGGGCCGTTGATGCTCTTGGGCACGGGGATATCTCCTCTAAGAGGGCTTAGCCTCACAGCGAAAGCTGCTCGTGCAGGTAAGGTAGCTAGAGGGATCGAAGCTGCCGAGCGTGCCTATATCGCAACAGAGACATACCCGCTCCGCCTCGTTGGCAGAAACGTAAAGGCAGGAGCACGTAAGATAGGTCTTACTCGCGTATCGAGCGCTGCAGCCCACAAACCGATAGAGAGACTCGACACGTGGCTTGGGAAAGAGAGGACAGGTTTTCGTGGCGTTGCCATGGCTCCCCTCCGTGGAATCTTAGGGCCGGTATCGAAGGGACTAGCTAACGAGTCTGACCGTAGCATGGTCCGTAACGTACCCAGCCGTGTCTCCGATGTTCTAACCCATATGACTCGTAGAGCTGTCCTCCGCACAGGAGCAGAAGAGATCGCCCAAGAAGGTGGGAAGACTGTCGATAATGCCCTTTTCGACGTGCTGTCTACGGTAGAGGAAGCCACCCGGCCTAGGGTATCGCGAAGAACTGCTCGTTACCGTGGTCAGGTAGGCCAGCAGAATGAAGCGATACGGAGATTGAATTCTCTTAGAGAAGGCATCGGTGAGGCAGACGATATCGGGCGAGTCGGAAGCTCGAAAGACTACGCGACCTTCGATGCCCTCGTCGAACAAACCACGAAGAACGACGATGTCCGTGATGCAGTCAAGGGAGCTATAGGCAAAGCGAATAACGGTGACCAAGACGGAGCCTACCAAGACGTGGCATACGCGGTACAGAAGGCCATCGCGAAGGAGAAGAAGGTCAAGCTATTCGACCGTCCTACAGGACCAGCCGGATGGGGCAACAAGTTGTACAACTTCTGGCGGATGGCAGTGCTTTCGACGCCATGGTATGTCTTGCAGAATGGCGTCGAGAACAATCTGCGCCTGCTTGAGAGACATGGTCCTAGAGGCTTACAGGGCCTCAAGAGAACCAATCATGATTATTTCATGAGCCTTGATCCACCTGAAGCGATCATGAGATCGGCAGCACGCGGGAAAGTATCGTATGCCGTGAAGGGCCGACCCGGTCTTAGAGAAGGAATGGGCCGAACGGCAAGGCAGGAAACAGATCAACCTGCAGCAGTCACGGCAGAGCAATTTACCCAAGGCTGGCAAGACAATCCATTAGGAATGATGACACGCGCAGGTGGTGCCTTCGATGGCAATGCCTACGAACGCAGCTTCGTAGTTTCATACGATAAGCACCTAGAGGCACTCAGGAACAATCCAGCAGAACTGGTCGAGATGTTCGGCGACGAGGGATATGAAGCCTTAAGGGTTTTTGACGAACAGATCGATTCGATCCTAGATCAGATAGGAACTTACGCCGGTGCGGAAGACCTGTCCCGCCTCCGCTCGATGGTTGCCGATGCAAAGGCAACGCCTGGCGGTGCCAAGAAACTGATGAGCAATGTCAACACGGTTATGAATAACGGGATCAGAGATGTTCTCGATCCCGCGAAAGGAAAGAATAGCCTGATACCCAGCAGCTTATCCACGAGGCTTAGCGCTGCGGTACGCTACTCATGGAAAGAGGCTCAGACCCAAGATGTCAGCAATGTAGCTAAACGGGTTACCGCCCGTTTCAACGCAGTTAAGGGCGAGCTGGCTAGCAATATGCAGGTAGCTGCGGCACAGCAATATTCCTACCTGAAGAAAACTGGAGCAGAGCTAAGCAAGAGGTTACGTACACCAAGCGCGGACATTGATCCAAAGATAGCAGAAACGCTTCGCCTAGATGCGGATGAAATATTTGCCAAGGTTGAGAGGAATATCGGTGCGGAGGACATAGATATCGATGCCCTTCTGAAGGCGGATGATCTTCCCGCTTTGCGGTCGCTCTTCGGCAACCACATCGCTCATGATCGAACTGCCATGGCTCAAGTCAGGATGGATATGGTCCTGCAGCTAGAGGACCGTGCCAAGCACGGAATGGACTTGGGTGAATTCAATAAACTTTATAGGGACCTCGATAATACAATCCAAAGACTTGAAAATGATGCCCTTAGGGACAAAGAGCTTTTTCTTCTACCCATACGCAAGGCCACTAGCTGTAGCTCCCCCTGTGGCCCACTTTACGGTGTCAAAGGGACGGCAGACGAAGCGACAAAGGTTAAGGCTTTCTTAGACGAGAATGAAGATGTACTGAGAGCATTTCAGGAAGGTAACTACGGCGATGATGCCTACGATGTAAATCATATATGGCGCACGTATTTCAGGAAGCGTGCCCATTTCTACAGAGACTTACCGTCGAATGCACGTGAAGAGATTGCTAAACGCCTCGGCAATGGAACACAGATTCCTAAGATGCCGTCACCCCACGTCGATGATTACTTCAATGCCGTAAACAAAGAAGTGGATGACTGGGCGAAAGAGGTCATCGCTAGGTTCCATGAGGTCAAACCCGGTACGGGTAAGATTCGTGAAACCCAGTTCGATGTACAGACATCGTCCCTTGCAGAGAAGGCATATAACGAGACGGTCAGCGCGCAGATGGAACAAGTCGCTAGGCTTCTCGACGATGGCGCGACGCAATACAGACGTATGCACGATGTGGCGAAGAGACGCGCGACGCGCACTACCCTCGATACGTTCGGAAACCCCGCCGTCCGGATGAACGTAGATGAGCTGATGGGAAACCTCGGCGTCCCATTCTTCTTCTTCCCTAGCAGGTCGATGGCCTACTATGCACAGGCTGCCGTACGCCGCCCTGCCCTACTACCAACGATAAAGCGCTATCAGAACAGCGTGAAGGAAGAGGATGATCCCGCGTACCTGGCAGGAAGCTTCAAGTTACCTACAACGGTAGGGGGTGCTGATCTCTATGTGAATCCTCTGAAGTCGTACATGGGGTGGCAGATGTTCGGGCAGGCTGACTTCTTGCCCCGCAATGCCCCGATGTACGAACAGATACTCAGGACGAGCCAGAATACCCTTGGGATCGGGTTCGGCCCTATCCACACGATCCTGCCCCGTCTTTTCGAGAGCATGGTTCTTGATGAAAACAAGGAAGGGATCGATCTTGTCAGTAATAGTCCTCAGTTCTTGATACCACAACAGAAATGGTTCAAGACACTGGAGCGTGCCGACCTAGGCATCCTTAGTACGACAGCTAGGCTGCTGAATGTTCCGACAGATCACTACATGAATACTGTCTTTGGGAATGAGATTCCTAATTGGCTAGAACGTCGCACAGAGAAACAGCTCGTTCAGCGAGGGCATAACCCTGCAACGGCAACGGACGAACAATTGGATGGGGCCTTACGCGATGTCTGGTGGCAGACACTAGCGGGGATTCCTCTGGGATCGACGGTTCATGCCGTATCTCCCCTAGCTGGAGACAGGACGGCGGACCTTATAACGAACTTGGACGCGCGTGGAGATGGTTCGCTTGAGATGCTTCGGGAAGGGAAGAACCCCTTCTCTGGTCTGCGTCGCGATGATATCGACTCTATGTTCCAAGGGATAGATAAAGAGGAGATATACGGCTACATCAGGCCAGCTACACTTACTCCTGAAATGACCCCCCACTGGAATGCACATGTGAAATTACAGCTCAATCTACAGAAGTCTCGCGATGAGCTAACTTCGACGATGGATGCACTGAATGCTAAGTGGTCCTCTGACCCGACGATGTCAGGCTTCCAGTGGGACGAGTTGAGGAAAGAAGCGTATGCGAAGTACGGCACTCAGATAGATACCCTTTACAAGAGTCACCCATTAGCTCCAAGGAGTGTCGTATCTGAAGAACTAGCCCAACGTGGTGGTATCACGTGGAATGATTATCGTAAAGAACTAGGGAAGGACGAGCGTGTCGTCCATAAGCACGACCAACTGTATGACTCATTCGTTCAGCAAGTCTTGGCTCGTGAATTCGACGATGCGACAGGTGAGTTCGACTACGATAAATATGAGAGAGCGTATGAAGGAGTCTTCAGCTCTTCCAACATGGCCGATATCGGCATCGTTGGCGAAGAGGAACAAGCCTCTGCTAAGGCATACGTGCTAGCGAAGCGGTTCCAGAACTTGACGGCACCCGAGAAGGAAAGGAAGCGCCTGATCGAATTGGCGAGGCCCTATTGGCAAGTCCCTGATACGATCATGGACTCCTTCGGTGCGACGAAGACACAGAAGGAAGCGTACCGCCGATGGAAGACAGCTCCCTCTGGGTATAAAGACTCTATCCCTCTGAGCGTAGGGCTGAGTACTTCGTTCTTCAAGCAGATAGATTCTGTTGCTACGCGGGCAAAAAATAAGCTGCGTGAAGAGAATCGGACTATCGATGCCTACCTCGTAAGGTACAAGAACTACAAGCCGAGGCACCCTGCGCATCAAATCGCAGGGGTGGAACAACAAATTCAAAACATCAATCTGAATCTTGAGGAACTGATCCCTGGTTTACAACTATATACGGTGGCAACCTAGGAGGGTTGACGGGTATATGGTAGAAGTTGATACTCTTGTCAAGGTTGCCCAGATCAACAATCTAGGGGCAGCAGGAGAGAGGGAAGCGATGGATGGAGAAGAGCAGAACGTACAGGAAGTACAAGATGTAGTGTCGCAGGACCAAGTGGCTCTCGATGCGGAGCAGGGCGTAGAAGCTACTCCGGCATACATATCACGAGATGACCACAACGCTGTGTTGGCAGACCTGACCCACTTGCGGAGAGAGCTTTCTGGGCTACAAGGCAAGCAGGACAGGGCCTTAAACTCCATCAGGCGTGAGACTGAAGCCAAGGTGGAGGAGCGGGTTGAATCTCGATTAGGAGAACTTCAGCGCCAACAGGGCCGCAAGGAATGGTGGAACTCACTCGATGAGGACCAGCAACGTGCGGCAGAGCCGCTTGTAGAAGAGTTGGAGATGCTTCGCCAGCAGATGGCGACAAGTACCACTCCAGCCCCACAAGCACCAGCACAGACTGCGGACAAAGCATTCCTGAACGAAGCCGCTCGGACGGTAGAGCGTTTCGGCCTGAGATGGGATGACCCGAATGTCCGTTATGGGGCATTCAGCGATCCCTCTCTGACACCAGAGCAGCAGGCAGAGACGTTCGCTCAATCTATCCGTGACGCTATCTTGATGAATGGCCGCACGAACGGAGTAACTCCGCAGCGGCAGACTGCCAATCCTCCCGTAGAGGCGGGGCCACAGAACGCGCGAGCAGTTATGCGAAGCGCAGACGATATACGCGATGCGTACATCCAAGGTTCCATCACTACTGAGGATTACAAACATCGTATGCAGGCTATCGGAGAGCCTGTGTAGAAAGAGCGAACATCATGGCTACTGGACTTTCTATTAGTTCGACCAGTAACTTATCTTCTGGTCAGAAAATCCTTGTGGCAAAAGCGAGAGAGGCTTTCGAGCCTGCAGCCCCAGACCCAGACCTGGTTGAGAATCACCGGATTCCGCAGGGGCACAAGCAATGGGACTTGCTCACTTATGCCAGACTTACCACTGCTCAGGCACTGAGCGAGGGTGTTGATCTCACCGCGAGTCAGCAGCTCGTCACGAACAGCTTGAGCATCACGCCATCAGAGCATGGCATCATCTCGACGATCTCCAAGCGTCTCGTTCGCCGCCAAGGCGACAGCAGTGTCGTCAGCACGGCAGGAACGATGATCGCGAACTCACTTCGACGCCGCATGGCGCTCGACGTGATCGCCCTCTACGATGGTTTCAGCAAGAGCGTCGTGGGTGCTGGTAGCGCTCTCGATGTCACGTACTTCCGTGGAGCCATCTCGTACCTGATGACGGACAACAGCAGCAGCTACGGCCCTGCGCCGATGCCGCTGCGTGCTGCCCTGCATATCGAGCAGATCAGCGACATCATCCTGGATATCTCTGACCCCGGCACCGCTGCCGGTGGCCGTCCTGCTGGGTTCGGTGACGATCTCCTGCAGCGTTGGTGGAGGGGTAATGACCGCCTCTACGGTGTGCAGGTCTTCCACAGCGGTAACATCACTCGTGACAGTTCCGATGACTCCAAGGGAGCCATCCTGGCAGAGGGCGCGCTTGCGCTCGTCATGGCGAACGACGCGGATGCAACGGAGGAGACTGACAACTCCTTGCGTGCCGTTGAGTACGGTATCTTCCAAGAGTGGGGCGAAGGCGAGCGTGCCGACGTGCATGGCGTCGAGGTCTACTCTGACACGGCAGCTACGGTCTAGGACAGATAGATGCCAACCATACTCAACCCACAGACTGGGATCGAACAGGTCGTTGACGACACTGTCTTTCGCCAGATGCAGCGCCAGATGGCTAACGAGCAGGCGGACCACATCGTTCGTCTGGTCGATAATAGCGAGCCGACGATGCGCCTGTGGGATTGTGTAGATGGGTCTTTGTCTAGCCCACTGCCCCAGTCATTGGCACTGCAGCATTACCTGCGTAAGGTGGTGTACAAGTGCTCATGGTGTTCATTCTCCTCGGTATTCGATGGCGGGGTCGCCTCTCACCTAGCGGCGCGTCGCAATCAGCTACTGAATGAAGAAGAACCCACAGTTCGGACCAATGATTGCCAAGGTCAGTGCGCCACCAAGGCTACTGACGAGGTGGTCATGTACCGATTCAGCTTGGAGTCTTCAGAGCCTCGTGTAATCGCTACCAAGCGCGTGCTCGATGGGCTTGAGGCTAGCCAAGTGGAGCGGAGCCAGGCGCCACAGAAGCGCAAGCGGCGTCATAGAAGGCATAGGAGAGGTAGGTCAAATGGTGCAAGCACCGACTGACACCGGGATACGGCTCCCATGGGATGCGTTTGTGGATCGTGAGATCGACAAGCTGTCATCCGATGGCGAACGCCGTCTTGATATGGCTAAGTCTACTCGTCAGCATCTCGATGCATGGCGAGAACTGGACTGGCCCAATATCAAGATCGAACTACGCAAGCCCCCTTATCAATGGGAGATTCCAGATGATCTGGAACCTCATTGGATAGCACCAGGGAAAGCGGTGTGGTGGCAAAAGCAAACGGTTCGTACGCGTGTCGAGAAGACAGGCGACAATGGCCGTACCTACAGGATTCTGGAAGATGTTGAACATGGGTGGCAGCCGACTAATGCCGGCTTGCCGACCAATAACCCTTCACAGATAGCGGCCTACCTTGAGAAGGGACTCCGTCTACGTCCACCACTCGATGGTGTTGATGATGAGACGTTGCGGTCCTCCGTACCCTCTGAAGCACTCCAAGCTGCTTATGCAGTAGAGCTTGAGCCTGAAGAGCAGGTTGAGTATGTAGATCAGCGCATCGGTTACAAGAAGCGGATATTCCATTCGTGGAAGTCGTATGTTCGCTTCTGCTCAGCTAATAAACTTCCGTTGGAACATAGTGTTCCTGCGGAGGTTATGGAAAAGGCTCAGGGCTACCGATGGTACTGTTTCCAGTGTGACGTTGGCTTCAACAACCAGCGTCATGCAGAGCGCCACTATCAGGTAGAACGTCGCCGTCCTACGGCGTCGTCTCACGAGACGGTGGCTCAGATGCGCATGGTGCCTGCGAAAGACACCACAGAAAATATAGGAGGATAGTCCGATGTCACTTACCTACGGGACTATTTGGGGTGACTACGGCGACGAGAAGGTCACTGGGACCACGGCGCTTCACCCGTTAAGCACAAGGATGGTCCTGCCCGACGGTAGGGTTTTCTACTACGGACAGACCGATGGAGCGCAGACATCCGGGGCGATCTGCCAGAGTGCCGTTAGCGTGGCGAACCACGACATGGACCTGGCAGTGAATACGGCTTCTGCCGGTGACAAGAGCCTCAGTGTGACTCTTGGCGGTACAGCCGCTGCAGAGGACCTGTACAAGGACGGGTATGTCTACGTCAATGATGGTACTGGCGAAGGCCATCTCTACAAGATCAGGCAGCACGATGCTATCGGGTCAGGTGGAAGTGGAACGATCAATCTCTACGATGGCGACACGATTGCGGTAGCATTCGAGGCCGCTTCCCTCGTGGGCCTGGCGAAGAATCCATACAAGGACTTCATCGTTTTCCCAACTACGGCCACCGGCCACCCGGTTGGTGTTGCGGCAACGGACTTCGATGATGACGACTTTGGCTGGCTTCAGACTTGGGGTCCAGCAGCGGTCCTCTGTGACGTTGCGTTCGTCATCGGTAACCACGTCAGGGTTTCTGACAACACTGCCGGTTCGGGTGAGCCTCTCGACAGAGATGCTTCCAATGAGAACGATGTGGTGATCGGCATCGCTTCACTGATCGCGCCTGTTAGTACTGACTACGGGTACGTCAATCTGACGATAAATCCGTAAGTAAGGTGCAGATATGACAACTGAGAAGAACAATGCAGACAACGAGGTAGAGGAATCTACCGAAGAGGTTGTCGAGGAAGTTGTTGTCGAGGCTGAAGAAGCTCCTGCTGTCGAAGCTGCCGAAGAGGTAGTTGCAGAGGTAGCTGTGGAGGAGCCAGAGGTCGCAAGGACACCTAGGTCCACAACCTCGGCCCCGCAGAACCGGGCAGAGCTGAATAGCCACACGACAGATAGGCACGCGCACAATGCCCAAAATAGGTAAGAAGCACTATGCGTACACCAAGGCCGGGAAGGCTGCTTATCGCCGTGACCTCCTGAAGAAGAAGCCGGTCAAGAAGAACGGAACGGCCAATCGCAGGAAGGTTGCGATGTGAGTGAAGCAGGGCAGCTTCCATTGGGCGTGCTGAAATATGAGGTGCGCCCCGGTCATAGCCATCACCTCGTCATTGATTGCAGTGATCTGAGTGGCGAGGTGATGGAGGATTATGCCTGCGAGTTAGCTGAATCGGTTGCCGCCTGTGAGGAAGGCCGTCACGTGGATGCGAAGGGCATATCTCATGCATTCGGTCATACTGCCGAGGATGAACGTAAGGCTTACAAGGCGGCAATCGAACAGCTACTGTACGACGACCTACCCGGTGAGGTAGAAGAGCTGCGTCGTAAGGTGGCAGCTCATAAGCGCTGGGGTGGGCAGGTGCCAGCAGCAGTGGTCATGCCCACACAGGACGGCCAGTGGCACGCCATCGTGCCGGATCAAACAGGGACGCCTTGGGTCTACGATGTTAGAAAAGGCATCTTCGAGGACATAGTACCTACGCCTGCACAAGCAGGCGCGGTTCCAGACAAACAAGGCATAGGCTACCTTCGTCGTCCGAAGTGGTCGCCTGCGAGAAAGTTGAGGTCACTCTATGCCAAACTACAATAGCCTTGATTACGAAACGCTATCGGTAAGCAGTAGCGTCGTTCAGCTAACAGGTGGTGTCACGGGAGCACGGTCCTTTGTGGGTGTTGTAGAAACCAACGGCGTGCGGATGCGCACCGATGGGACTGACCCTACGACCACCGAGGGTGTGCTGATAGCTTCGGGTAAGCGGATCGTGCTCTCCGAAAGTGAGATCGCGTCTGCTGAGTTCATCCGTGATGGTTCCAGCGATGGAGTCATCAAGGGTCACTATTACAATATCGAAGCGTCGAACTTCGCTCCTGGCATCTTTGCCTGATGGATGTGCTGCTGAAGAGTGTGCCTGTGTTCAGGACGGACGGAACCGTGTATCTGACCAGGCTCAACCAGAACGTACAGTTCTTGGATAGTCAGAAGCTTGTCCTTGGTGATGGCAGTGATGCCAGCATCTACTATGATGGCACTGACTTGGTGATCTCGTCGGCAGATGTTGGTTCTGGCGTTCTCAAATTCGGGACGCACAGTTCGAGTTCTGACGCCGAGGTATCTGGGTACGTCACGATCAAAGACAGTGGCGGAACGAGCAGGAAGCTCGCGGTAATAAGTTAGGAGAGCTGATGGCGACTAAGAAAAAGAATGCAGCACCTGCTAGTCGGTCCATATCTGTGAATGACTGGGTCGAGGAGCAACAGAGGAAGATCAACGAGTACTTCGCTCAGGCCGAGTTGTACCGAAGGAACGCAGATAGGGCCGAAGCGGCTGCCATTAGTCTGAGGGAAGCGCTCCAATCGATGCTGAATGGGGTAGCGCATGGCAACAACAACTCTTCAGAATCTGCGTCGTGAGCTAGCTGCATATCTAGGTTACGGCGACATCGTCGGTAAAGACGGGTCCGCTTGGACGACCACGACGAACATAGGCTCTAGCACGGCAGTCGCTAGCACAGAGCTACGCGACTACGGTTTCGATGACCTCGTGGGAAGCGAGAGCGGGGATGACCTATTCGCCAATTGGTGGATAATCATCCACGGGACGAACAACGCGCAGACGGTTCGTAGGATCAAGAACTACGATGCCTCTGCCGGACAGTTGACCGTTGCCGGTACGAATCTCACGGCAGAGAGCGGCTCTGTTGATTTCGAGATTCATCGCTACTCCCCTAGCCTGCTCCTTGACCTGATGAATACCGCGCGCCTGCAGGCGTTCCCCGTCCTTCACAAGCCGGTGATGGCTACCCTGTCCACCGCTGTGGGCCAGACGCGATATCAAGTCCCGGCATCGATCATCAACAAACCGCATACGATCAGGGTTTCGTATGGCATCGCCTCTGACTTCGAGAACCAGCTTCTCACCAACGGGGACTTCGAGACGTGGACCTCTTCCACCGCTGCCAGTAGCTGGTCAGCTACGACCCTCGACGTTGCTCAAGAGGAACTGACGACGCAACCGGCGAACTACGCTGTCTACCGTGGCAGCTACTCTGCCCGTTGCACTTCGCAGTCAGGCAGCCAAGGCATCCTGGCTCAAACGATATCGAGTCCAAGCACGCATAGCGGCCTACGCCTCAACCTGAGCATATGGGTCCATTGCCTGACCGCCTCGGTGATATCGACACGCATCTATCTCAATAGCTCCGAGACGCTAGGCACAGCCGCCGATGGTGGCCTGCACACAGGAAGCGGCTGGGAGCTTCTGACATCCCAAGTTGATGCAGCGGTAACGATCAGCTCATTGACGGCGGGAATAAGCGTTGTAAGCACCGCTACGGACAATACTGAGTTCTACGTTGACGAGGCTATCCTGACTGCCGGTCCGATGCAGGAGCCTGAGCGTACCGGCGATCCATTGCGGAACTGGGATTACATCCCGGTCATGGAAGGCGCAACGCTGCGCAACGAGATCGTGTTCCCCTATGAGTTCGGGAACAACTATCGCCTTCGATTCGAGGGGCAAGCCTATCTGAGCAGCCTCTCATCGGAGAGTGACACCATTGAGATAAGCAAGCCGCAGACGGAGTTGCTCCTCGCCTATACGACCGCCGAGCTGTTCAAGCGACGCTCGCAGCAGAGTCCCGATAGCGATGATGATTACGATGCCCGAAGGTATGCGATGTCTCTCGCTGAGATAGAGCGCCTATCGACACACTATGTCCGTGGGCCTCGGCGCAGGCTGGGGATACCGGATCAGGGCTGGTAAGCCATGGCAGTCGCAGGGATGTCCAACTATGTCGTCCTATCCGACAAGGATGGGGCCATCAAGACGGGGCTTACGCTCCTCGAAGGCGAAGATGGCTCGCTTCAATACGGATGGGCGCTCTCTCCTGCCATAGCACCAACGGTCAGCCAAGCAGACGTTGGGTACGGTGAGTACAACCCCGAGCAAGAACTGGTGTGGAGCCAGTACGATTGGAGCGGGGGCGGCCTGCTCTACTACTACTCGGTAGATGCGCCAAACCGGTATGGGCTAACCGACAAGGTATGGCCCATCACGCCGAGCGAAGTATCGCTCGGCCCCGATGCTGTACCTGTCTCGTTCGGCCTTCGTAACGGCGGTGCCGAGCTAGGGACGAACGGTCAATGGACGGCATCGGGCGTAACGCTCACCGCCGTGACCACTGAGCCGTTCTCTGGCGTGTATCACTTCCAGCTCGCCTCCACGAGCACCAACGATTACATCGGACAGAACCTAGAGAACTACGCGAGATGGGTCAACACGCGCGTCTACGTGACCGCCAAGGTACGTCTCGCTTCAGGGTCCGGCGGCACGATGCGCATGCAGATCGTCGAGAGTGGTGGCAGTTCTACACCCACCACGAGCGGCGATACCGTCACGCTCTCGACGACCTACCAACTGCTCAGTGCATATGTGACCACGCAGTCGGACAGCACGGCGATCAACGTGCGTGTCACCTGCGTATCGGATGGTGGTGCCGACAAGACGATCTACGTCGATGAGATACAGGCGCATGCCACCGGCGGCTCGGACACGTCGGAGCCGATGAACTCCAAGGGGGTTCGCATGGTGGTGATGGGCGCTGACCTGTTCGCTGCCACGCAGAACGGGCTGTACAAGTTCAACGATACCTATGACCACTTCGAGCTACAGAAGAACTTCACCCAAGACATCACCGGCTTGCAGGTCTACGAGGGCCGCATCTACGTGGGTCTTGGCGAGAGCACGGCCTACCAATACAGCGACGCGGGCGATGCCACATCGTGGACGGCTGCATCGGGCGGCGGCAACAAGGCCAATTACTTCAGCCGTGTCCAGAACGCCAACGCCAACTGGGCGCTGGTCAAGACCCTCAACGACGACGACGTGCATCTCTCGACAAGCCCTACCGGCTCGGCCAGTTGGGGCAGTGCGATAGAAGCAGGCAACGACGACCACACGATCAACAACGTCTTCAACGTCGATGGGACGCTTGCCATCGGCAAGCAGGACGGGCTGTATCGCTACCTCAGCTTGGAGGGCAATCAGTTCGCCAACGTGTACCCCGGCGCCGAGTCGGCTGTCGATTCGGACAACTTCTCCCGTGGGATCACCTACAACGGCAGGTTCTACACCACGTTCAGCGAGGTTGGACTGCTCCGGTATGACGGCACGTACTGGGAGGACTTGAGCTATCTGATCGAAAGCCCAGGCTTCTCCGACTTCGGCAACCGTGTCCGTGCGTTCGGCACGGATGGGAAGGTCTTGTACATCGTCGTCGAAGACCTCAACAGCGCAGGGCTAACCAAGAACTGTTGGCTGTTCGCATTGCAGACCTTCATGGACGGCACGACTGCGGTCCATCCACTCTCCTCGTTGCAGTTGTCGGATGCCATCGACATGACCGTGTTCAAGCCGAGTGGCGCGAACAACAGGTATCTATTCGTCAATGGTCAGTCCACTGCCACCGAAGCAGTAGCATACCGGTTCACCCTGCCTGACAAGAGCAGCACGCCCCGGTTGGGTACGAACAAGAACATGGCCCTGAGTGGCACGTTCGTGACCTCGTACTGGGATGGAGCTAGGCCGCAGGTGACGAAGGCGTTCAACCGCCTCACCCTGGTAACCGAGAGCCTGTCTTCAACCGAGACGATCACCGTCGCGTATCAGGTCGATAACGACACCTCGTGGACCAACGTGAACTCTGAGAACGCATCGGTCAACGCCAGCCCATCGGGGACGCTCAAGTTCAACGACGGCGTCGTTGGCAGGAGGATCAGGCTTCGGTTCACGCTGACCACCTCTGCGGCTACGGCAACTCCCGTGCTGAAGGGGTTCGCACTTCACACCTCGTGGAGGCCGGACAGACTGAAGACGTGGAGGATGCTGGCCGGATTGGATTCGGCGGCACGCAATCTCCACGGGCAGCGCGCCATGCTCCCCATGGCGAAGATGCTGTCCAACCTTGAGGCGTTGAGGGCAGAGACATCACCGATCAAGTTCGAGGACATCGACGGCGTGTCGCACAATGCGCATATCGTCGATATGGCAGAGACACAGGTACGCGTTCGCACTGGTACTGCAGGAACATTACAATACTCACGAGCGCTGAACCTTGTTATGACGGAAGTGCCCGGCGGCGGCTGGGGCTTCATCCGATGGGACGCATTCAATTGGGGGTAAGCCATGGCTAATTCAAGCACCGTTTCATCTGGTGAGCTGGCAACCGCAGCGCAGTACAACGACCTACGCTCCGACGTGGTGGACACCTCTTCGGGTCATACTCATGACGGGACCAATGCAAACGGTGGGGCCGCCACACTGACGGATACCACTGCGCCGCTGATCCTGAAGTACGACGCGGGTGAGTACGTCACGCATGCAGTCTCCTCTGCCGGCGTGTACTCGATGGCTACCACGGACGCATCCAGCAACAGCGGTGCGATCACCTTGGACACGGTGCTCGACATCACCTTGGACTCGGACACTGCGGCGAACGGGATCGTCTACGCCGATGGAGGGACCAACCTCCTGCGCATCCATAACAGCTCCAGCGATGTGATCATCAAGCCGCTGGTGGATGCGAAGGACATCATCTTCCAGCAGTACGACGGCACCGCAGTCGCGCGGATCGAGGATGGTGGGTATCTCAATGTCATCAACACAACCGCATCCTCTAGCGCCACGACGGGAGCACTTATCGTTGGTGGAGGCGCTGGTATAGCTGCAGACCTGTTCGTCGGAGATGACCTGACTCTGTCCTCAGACTCGGCTGTCTTCAATATGGGGGCAGGGAACGACTTCACAATCACCCATGATGGCACAACGGGAGCGACCATTGCGGGCAATCCCCTGACATTAGACTCCGGTGCCGACATCACCTTAGATGCTGATGGCGCAGACATCTTCTTGAAAGACGGCGGTACGCTCTTCGGCACTCTTACCAATAGTGGCGGGCAGCTCGTCATCAAGTCTTCTTCTTCAGGAACCACCGCTGCGACGTTCAGCGGAGCGAACGTAACGCTGGCAGGAACGGTGGCTTCAGGAGCCATAACATCAAGTGGCATCGTTAAGACTGACGACACGACAGAAGCGACCAGCACTACTGACGGCTCACTGCAGACCGACGGCGGGCTTAGTGTCGTCAAGGATGCAGTGTTCGGCGATGACATATTCCTTCTATCGGACTCAGCCGTCTTCAATATGGGCGCCGGGAATGATTTCACCATCACGCATGACGGCACTACTGGGGCAACGATAGCTGGTAACCCTCTTGTCCTAGATTCTGGTGCTGACATAACCCTTGATGCTGAAGGTGCTGACATATTCCTGAAGGATGGAGGAACCCTCTTTGGGACGTTGACGAACAGCAGCGGTGAGTTAGTTATCAAGTCTTCTTCTTCCGGCACCACCGCTGCCACTTTTAGTGGTGCGAACGTCACCTTGGCCGGAACCGTAGCATCTGGTGCGATCACTTCATCTGGCATCGTCAAGACCGATGACGCAACAGAGGCCACTTCTACGACAGACGGTTCTCTTCAGACGGATGGTGGACTAAGCGTCGTCAAGGACGCCGTGTTCGGGGACGATGTGTTCCTGCTCTCAGACAGTGCGGTTCTGAATATCGGTGCGGACAGTGACGCGAAGCTTACCCATGATGGAACGAGTGGACTCACTATCTCAGCATCCCCCATCTCGATTGATGCCACAGGTGAGCTTCACCTTAACTCCACCACTGGGGATATCAAGCTTCAGGATGGAGGAACCGACCAGATAGCTTTCGACCTGGACGGGACATCGGGCGTGGTCATCATGAAGGCTGCGGTGGACAGCGACGACTTGGTGATCCAGCAATACGACGGTACTGAGGTACTGCGGATCGAAGACGCGGCGTACCTCAACGTCAGCAATACGACAGCATCATCCAGTGCGACAACGGGGTCTGCCATCTTCGGTGGCGGGATCGGCGTTGCTGCTGATGCCTACGTTGGAGACGATCTCTACCTCATATCGGACTCAGCGGTGCTGGGATTTGGTGCTGATAAGGACACCACCCTCACCCACACGGACGGGACGGGACTCGGCTTAAATTCCACCAATAAGCTGACGTTTGGTGATGCTGCATCATTCGTACAGCAATCAGCGGACGGCACGCTACGCATCGACGGTGAGGCGATCATCGATCTTAATGCCTCAACGAGAGTGGATGTATCTGGTGACCTTAAAGTAGGGGGTGAGGTACAGACGGCGAGCATCGGCTACACCGACGGGGACAATGCGATGACCATCGCGGATGGTGGTGCGGTGACGTTCCCTGTCAGCATCGACATCACCGGTTCTGGCGGGATCATCCTTGAGAACGACGAGACGATCACCAACAGCACCAACGGCCTGATATCGCTCAGCGGTAACCTGGCTATCCCTGACGGTGGCACTATCGGCACCGCCTCCGACACGGACGCGATAACGATAGCGTCCGCTGGAGCCGTGACCTTTTCGCAGCAGGTCACCGTCACGGGCAACCTCCTGCCGGGTACGGACGATACCTACGACCTCGGCAGCGCCTCGGCAGCGTGGCAAGACCTGTTCCTCGAAGGCGACATCACGTTCAGTGATGCAGGCACCATCAGCACGGCAGGCACTACTGACCTCACCGTGCGTGGCGGAGCGTCTGCTGGCTCATCCATGGTGTTCGATGGCGGTGAGGCACTCATAGGCATTGGCGGCGCAGCGTCTGATTCGTATGACATCTTTGTACGCTATGGCGCACGCACCACATCGGCAACAAGTACAGCGCGTTTTGCCTTTGATGACGCAGGGAATGCACTGACCGTACCATCGTCGGC
>Ga0114899_1001086_pt1 | contig 16723 bp, 11 predicted proteins | sample MalvireepMed_215_FD_83497 | JGI IMG/M metagenome (GOLD analysis project Ga0114899, IMG submission 83497) | Marine viral communities from the Global Malaspina Expedition - Malaspina viral metaG DeepMed_215 | ecosystem: Environmental > Aquatic > Marine > Oceanic | place: Mediterranean Sea...
ATTTTGGTAACAGTTGTCACGCAGCATGAGATGGTGGCCAGCCGATATACGCATTACAAACACTCCAAAAGTAACATCCCCTCAGGAGGTCTTGGCACTATGGGTTTCTGCCTTCCGGCAGCGCTTGGAGCCAAATTGGGAGCTCCTGATAGGGAAGTAATTGCGGTGATAGGAGATGGCGGTTTCCAGATGACCATTCAGGAGTTAGGCACCATTTTCCAGACCAGGGCAGCAGTTAAAATCATCATCCTGAACAACAGCTTTTTGGGCATGGTAAGGCAATGGCAGCAACTCTTCTTCGATAAAAGATATAGCTCAACAGAGCTCATTAACCCGGATTTTGTGAAAATAGCCGAAGGCTATGGAATTAAGGGAAGGTCAATCGACCAGAGAGCTGATTTGAAGTCGGCTGTGGCAGAAATGTTGAATCACGAAGGAAGCTTCCTGCTGGAAGTACATGTTGGGAAGGAAGACAATGTTTTCCCAATGGTGCCCACCGGAGCTTCAGTTTCAGATGTAAGACTATCGTAAAAATGACAAGGGATTTCACCATAACAGCTTTCACAGAAAACCACATAGGCTTGCTTAACCGCATCACCTCGGTTTTCACCAGAAGGCATTTGAATATTGAAAGCCTGAATGCCTCAGAATCTCAGATTCCCGGTATTCATCGCTTCACTATCGTGCTCAATACCACTGAAGAAATGGTGCAGAAACTAGTGCTTCAGCTGGAGAAGCAGGTCGAAGTCATCAAGGCAGTCTATCATACCGATGAAGAGACGGTTTTTCAGGAGATCACACTATTCAAAATATCTGTTGAAAAGGCAGCCGAAGACAACTTGGTTGAAAGGCTGATTCGCGACAAAAATGCACGAATCCTCTCCGTAGAGCAGGATTTTATGATCATCGAAAAAACAGGTCATAAAGCTGAAAACGATGATTTACTGGAGTTTTTAAAACCTTATGGATTGATCGATTACGTGAAGTCCGGCAGGGTTTCACTCATCAAACCCAATGAAGAGATAAAGCATCTGCAAAAGCTGGTGAAGGAAGCCAGACAGACCGATCATAAACAATCATTAAACTGAAAATCATTTAAATCTTAATACAATGGCATTAATCAATTTTGGAGGCGTAGAAGAAAACGTAGTTACCAGAGACGAATTTCCATTATCCAAAGCACAGGAAGTGCTCAATGGCGAAACTGTGGCCATCATTGGCTACGGTGTACAAGGCCCGGGACAATCGCTTAATCTTAGAGATAACGGCATCAATGTAATTGTCGGACAAAGACAACCATCCAAGTCGTGGGACAGGGCGGTAGAAGATGGCTGGGAGCCGGGTGTGAACCTTTTTTCCATCGAAGAAGCCCTGGAAAGAGGAACCATTATTTGTTACCTGCTTTCAGATGCTGCTCAGATTCAGCTTTGGTCAACCGTGAAAGAACACCTCACCGCAGGTAAAATGCTCTATTTCTCTCACGGCTTCGGAGTAGCCTATTCAGACAAAACAGGCATTGTGCCTCCGGCCGATGTTGATGTGGCCCTGGTAGCGCCTAAAGGTTCAGGTACCAGCCTGAGAAGACTGTTTGTAGAAGGGAAAGGACTGAACTCATCGTTTGCGGTGCATCAGGATGCTACAGGAAAAGCCAAAGACAGGATTCTGGCCCTTGGCATTGGAGTCGGTTCAGGCTACCTGTTCGAAACCACTTTCATCAAAGAAGTGACTTCAGACCTGACAGGTGAAAGAGGTACTTTGATGGGCGCTATTCAAGGCTTGTTCCAGGCGCAATATGAAGTTTTGAGGGCCAATGGACATTCTCCATCAGAAGCCTTCAACGAAACAGTGGAAGAAGCCACTCTATCGCTCTATCCATTGATCGCAGAAAATGGAATGGACTGGATGTACGCGAACTGTTCCACTACAGCACAGCGCGGTGCTTTAGACTGGAAAGATCCTTTCTACGAAGCCACCAAGCCAGTTTTCGAAAAGCTTTATGCATCGGTAAAAGCCGGTATTGAGGCTCAGAAATCCATTGATTCCAACTCCCAGGCCGATTACAGAGAAAAGCTTCAGGTAGAACTGGATGAGCTGAAAAACTCAGAAATGTGGCAGGCCGGTAAAGCCGTTCGCGCGCTCAGACCGGAGAATGCTCCGGCAGAGAAGAAGGAGGAATTAGTATAGGGGCCACCCCCTCTGACTCCCCCTGATAGGGGGAGAGTTTCCGTGCTAGTTTGAACCGTTGAAGTTTACTCTGGCAGTTCTACTTTCCCCCTTTTAGGGGGAATACAAGGGGGTATTTAGAGGAAAACGCGATGCAAACAACCACTGATTACATACCACAGATAGCCGATATAGAAAAGGCAGAGGAAAGACTCAAGGGTGTCATTCAAAGGACACCCTTGAGTCCGATTCTTTCTTTCTCCGAGCACTATGGAGCGAATATCTTCCTGAAAAGGGAAGACCTACAGGTTGTGAGGTCCTATAAGATTCGTGGAGCCCATAATCGCATCAGTCAGCTTTCTGTGTTTGAACAAAGTAATGGTGTGGTGTGCGCCAGTGCTGGCAACCATGCTCAGGGTGTGGCTTACAGCTGCCGGATGCTGCAGGTAAAAGCCACTATTTTCATGCCCTCACCAACACCCAAGCAGAAGGTAGATCAGGTGAAGTTCTTTGGAAAGGATTGGGTGGATGTTGTGCTCATTGGAGATACTTTCGATGATGCCTATCATCTGGCCCTTGAGTTCTGTGAGAAAGGAAAAGCAGCCTTTATTCATCCTTTTGATGATGAAGCTGTGATTGAAGGTCAGGGAACTGTTGGGCTGGAAATTCTGGCAGATGCCCATTCATCTATCGACTATTTGTTCCTGCCTGTGGGAGGGGGGGGATTGGCCTCAGGCGTCTCTACCGTCTTCAAACAACTGAGCCCAAAGACTAAAATCATTGGAGTTGAACCCGAAGGAGCACCAGCCATGCTGAAGTCAATTGAGGCCGGAGAGCGTGTGATGCTAAACCAAATCGACAGATTTGTTGATGGGGCTGCCGTTCGGGCTGTGGGTGAAAAAACCTTTCAGATATGCCGTAGACAACTCGATCGGGTGGTGACCGTACCTGAGGGTTTAATTTGTTCGACCATGCTCGCACTCTATAATCGTGATGCTATTGTAGTGGAACCGGCAGGAGCACTAAGTGTGGCTGCATTGGAACTGTTTCAAGAAGAAATTAAGGGCAAAAATGTGGTCTGTGTACTCTCCGGGAGCAATAATGATATTTCGAGAACTGAAGAAATCCGTGAACGCTCCCTGCTTTATGAAGGTCTGAAACATTATTTCATTGTCCGTTTTCCACAAAGGGCAGGAGCTCTAAAGGAGTTTTTGATTGAAGTACTCGGGCCGAATGACGACATTGTCCACTTTGAATACACCAAGAAAACAGCGAGAGAAAAGGGGCCTGCACTCATTGGTATTGAACACAGGAATCAGGAAGATTTTGAGCCTTTGATGGAAAGAATGCGAACGCGTAACTATCAGGCAGAATACCTTAATGAACACCCAAATCTCTTCGGTTTCATTCTGTAGCCTTAATTTGGATAACATTGGTGTCTTTATTAAGGACGCGGTGAGGACACCGCTTATAGCTAACCAATTACATTTGAAATAAATAAATCAGCGGAACCATGAAGGTTTTGAAGTTTGGCGGTACATCCGTAGGAAGTGTAGAAGCAATCCAGAAGGTTGCAAGGATTCTCAGAAGGGAATCAGGTGAAGAACAGTTACTGGTAGTGGTTTCTGCCATGAGTGGGGTCACGAATACCTTAATTTCCATTTCACAAAAAGCAACTAAAAGAGATGCTGCTTATGAAGCTGATTTACAGGTGCTTGAGGAAAAACACTGCAATGCTTTTAAGGAGTTGACGGGTACTACCAACTGTTTTGAAATCTCAAAGCTTTTTGTCCGGCTCACTGAAATATGCCGTGGCGTTTACCTGCTCAGAGAGCTGACCCCACGTACCAGCGATTATATTTTGTCATGCGGAGAACGTCTGTCAAGCTATATAGTCAGTGAATACCTCAAGAAGGAAGGTCTTGGTGCCGAACTCTTCGACAGCCGTAAATACCTGATTACCGACAAAAAATTTGGTTCGGCCAATGTGCTGTGGCAGTCCACTAAAGTTGCTTTGAATAATCTAAAGCCTGAGCTAGGGGCTATCAGTATCTTTCCGGGCTTTATTGCCTCTACCAGCGACAACGAAACTTCGACTTTGGGCAGGGGAGGCTCTGACTATACCGCAGCGGTTTTGGCCAATGTTTTAGGAGCTTCAGAACTTCAAATCTGGACTGATGTGAATGGACTCATGACAGCAGACCCGCGTTTGGTACCATCTGCCCATTTATTGGAACATGTATCCTATGAAGAAGCGCTTGAGCTGTCTCATTTTGGAGCGAAGGTGCTTTATCCACCTAGCATTCAGCCTGCATTGGATGCTGAAATTCCTATTTGGGTGAAGAATACCTTCGATGCGGATGGTCCTTCAACCCTTGTAACGAAAGAGTGGGATGATGACAAGCAGGCTATTTGCGGTATTTCAAGCATTCAGGATATCGCCCTAATCAACCTTTCAGGGGCCAGCATGGTGGGCATTCCAAGTTTCTCCTTCAGGCTTTTTAAGGCCTTGAGCGATGCAAAGATTAACGTGATCATGATTACTCAGGCTTCTTCAGAACATTCGATCTGTGTGGGTATATCTCAAACCGATGCCCCATTGGCAGCAGAGGTGATCAGTACTGAGTTTGAACATGAGATGGCCATGAATAAAATCAACGAGGTCATTATCGAGCAGGATTTGAGTGTAATTGCGTTGGTGGGGTCTCATATGAAAAACCAGGTTGGTATTTCCGGCAAAATGTTCAATACGCTGGGAAGAAATGGTATCAGCGTTAAGGCCATTGCCCAGGGTTCATCGGAAAGGAACATCACGGCCATAATAGACAAAGCAGACCTGAAAAAGGCGTTGAATACGCTGCATGAAAGCTTTTTCCTTTCGGAATTGAAGAAGGTCAACCTCTTTGTAATTGGGGTAGGGAATGTAGGAAAGGCCTTTCTCAGCCAGGTTCAAAGACAGCAGGCCATGCTGGCGAAGGAATTCAGAATTGATATTCAGGTGGTGGCGGTAGCCAATTCCAGAAAATGTTATTTCAATGAAGAAGGCATTGATCTGAGTAAATGGGAGACCTTGCTGGAAAATGGTCAGGATTACCAGGTTGATGATTTCATTGAGCGGATGAAGGAGTTGAACCTCAGAAACAGCGTATTTATTGATATTACGGCCTCCAAGTCCATTTCGGAGGTTTATCTGCCACTACTGGAAGAAAGTATTTCTGTGGTTACTCCAAATAAGATTGCGGCCACCAGAGAAATGCAGAAGTATCTCGCATTGAAGTGGGCCACCAAAAAATACGGCAGCCAGTTTCTTTTCGAGACCAATGTGGCAGCGGGATTGCCTGTCATTTCTACCATGAATGACCTGTTCAAGTCAGGTGATAGAATTCATGCCATACAGGCCGTTCTTAGCGGAACACTCAATTATCTGTTCAACAACTATGACGGAAGCCAGCCTTTTTCAAGTATTGTTAAGGATGCGAAGAAATTAGGTCTAACTGAACCCGACCCACGTCTCGATCTTTCCGGAGAAGACGTGATGCGCAAGCTTTTGATACTCATCCGTGAAAGTGGTAGAAAATGGGAGATGGATCAGATTGAGCAGGTTTCATTCCTTCCAGAAGCCTGTGAGAAGGCTGGCGATCTGGAAGAGTTTTATGATTTGCTGGATCAGAATGAAGCACACTTCAAAGCGATTTATGAAGATGCCAGATCAGAAGGTACACAGCTCAGGGTGGTAGCAAGCTTTAAGGATGGTTTGGCCAAGGTGGGCCTTGAAAAGGTAGAGAAAAGTCATCCGTTTTATTTCCTTGAGGGCAAGGATAATATCGTGCTTTTCTACACTGATCGCTATCAGGAACAACCTTTGGTGGTAAAAGGAGCTGGTGCCGGTGCAGAAGTAACGGCTTCTGGTATTTTTGCAGATGTACTTAGAATTGCGAATCAGTGATCTTCATTAGAAGCTGAACCTCAGGCTTATATTGGGAGTAAATTCAAGGAAGAATTTCCTTCTTTCAACAATGGAGATTTCTCCTTCGCGGTTATAATCCACTAAATATCCGATGTCGTAGATATTCCTTCTGTTAAAGATGTTGATGAAGCTCAGTCCGACTTCACCCTTCCAGTTTTTGCCTTGAAAGCGGTGCCAGATGGAAGAATCGAACCTATGATAATTGTCCAGCCTCAGGCTATTGGGTCGGCTGAAACGAAGCCTGAATTCTCCATCATTATTTTGCCCTGGAGGAGGTGGTGGACCTCCATTGTTTCTTCTGTCAAGTCTCACATTGTCTACGCTGGTGTAAGGCGCTCCACTTTTAAAATTATAGCCAAAAGAGAACTCCCAGTTACCCTTGGTGTAGCTTGTAGATAGGCTGAACTGGTTTCTGATGTTCAAATTTGAGGCAAAGGTGTGATTGAAAAGCTCGGGGAAACTGACCTCAGAATCCTGAAAATTATAGCTGAACCATGTTTTAAAGTATTTCCATCTTCTGCGCAATGTCAGGTCCAGTCCAAGGATTCTTTCTGTACCCTGGTTAAAACCATCTTCCTGCGTAAATCCGAAACCGAGGTTTCTTGCGAGAAGGCCATCAATATCCTTTCGGTAAATGTCCAGGTCGAAAAGCCATTGTGGCGTATTGTAGATCAGACCAAGGCTCAGCTGCTTATTGATGACCAGGGGTACCAGCTCTTCGTCATCGGCCAAAAGCCAATGTTGCTCCACGGCATTGGAAATGGTGAACTGCGTCTCCTTTATCGTACTCAGATACTGATGGTAAATACCGTAGGTTGACTTCAGCAACAGGTTGTTTTTCAGGTTATAGTTAGCTTTTATCTGTGGGCTAAAAACTGTCTTGCCAAGGGATTCAATATCTGTCAGGCGTCCACTTAAAACCCATTCAAGGCGATCTGAGGCCTGCAGATTGATGTCTGAATAGACCGCATGAATATTGGATCTGGAGTCAATCTGTTCAGCATTATCTTCTTCCAGGAAGTTTTGGGTGTTAATGAGGTTGTTGATGTCAAAATTATTGAACTGATAACCAAGACTAAGTTTGTGTTTACCCGCCAATACCTGCGTATGGGCAATGCGGGCTTCCAGGTTGTTGACGGTGTTACTGCGGCTTTGTACGTCATCATCACTTTCTATATTCGGATTCCTGATGTTGGCATAAGTATAGCCCATTTCATAGTCGGAATAGGCGAGACTGGCCGTAAGTGATTGCCTGTCCGTGAGACGGTATGCCCAGGAGATATCGGCTCCATAGCTGTGTACTTCGTGCTCCTGCTCTATGTTTTGTCTGTCTTCCGGATCGTTTTCGCGGTATTCAAAACGGCTGTCTGCATTGATATAGCTGATTTTAACCGATGAACGATCGGACGGCTCATAATTCCATTGAAAGTTGATGTCGGAGAACTTTAGGTTGTTGCTGAACTCGTTTTCATAGATAATTCCCTGCCTGTCCCTTATTTCGCGTCCAAACAGCTTCTCACCATAGGCATTGTAGGTCCAGGTGGGTATGGCATCATTGTAAGATCTTCTCGCGGCAAACATCAGGGAGCCCTTTTTTCCCAGAATAGGGGTTTTAACAAAAGCATCACCATGAGTCATATTCAGGCTTGCTTCGGCCTTAAAGGTCCTGTCAACGTAGTTTCTCGATTCGAGGGAAATAAGCCCGGCAGAGGCACCACCATATTTCACCGGTATGTAGTTCTTATAGACATCGAGTATGCCTATGGAGGAAGGTATGAAACTGGATATACTTCCAAAATAATGGGCTGTGTGGTATATAGGCACGTTGTTCCAGTAGAGCAAGGTGTTGTCCCTGGAACTTCCTCTTATATTAATTCCTGAGGCCGATTCATCATTTGAATTGACTCCAGATATGATCTGGACACTTAGTAATACATCGCGTTCAGCCAGGCCTGGCAGGATCTCCATTTCCTGAGGAATGATTTTAAAACTGTTGGCTTTGGGGTCAGATGCAATTCCGGCATTCAGGTATTCCTTAACCTCAAAATCATTCAAATCCAGGGGTTCAGGTTCAAGGCTAATGCTCAGGTCTGATTTGGAGGGCAGGGTATTGATGTCTATTTCATGTGTCTGGAAGCCCAGATAAATGACTTCAAGAATGGCATCCTTAGGGCTGGAGAGCACAATTCTGGCAGTACCGGTGTCGTCAGAAACAATGCCCAGGCTGGTACCTTTCTGTCTGATGGTGGCAAAGGGAAGGAATGTTTGGGATTCTGCGTCAATAATCCGGAGCTGAATGAATTTAGAAGAGGCCTTTTTGATCACGTAGTATTGATCATCAACCCGTTCAAATTCCAATTGAGTGGATTGAAGCAGCTGCTTCAGGGCAGTCTGCAGATCAGCACCGGAATTAACCCGTGCGACTTTCAGACCTTTGATTTCATCGGGATTATAGGAAAACCTGACGCCAAAATCTTTTTCAAGGAGTAGGAGGGAAGACTTCAGGGAATTGGTGGGGTCGCTGGCGGCAAGAATCTCCTGGGCCAGGGTAAATGTCGGAAACCAACCAAGAATGAACAGCAGACTAATTACCGGAAATGCCCGTAATCCTGAGTGTCTTTTTCGCTGAATCGTAGGAATACTCAATCTGATTGGTTGACATAACAATTTGAATGGCCACCTCAACATTATCTCCCGGATATGAACCTGTAAAACGCTCTGAAGTTAAAGATATGTCTGAATCTATGCTTATGCCGAAGGAATTTCTTAGTGATTCCAGCGCTTCGGTCATGGGCACATCTTCCAGTTGCACAATATTTTGAGTGACCCAAAGCGGTTTATCCTCAACTTCAACCTTCCATGTTCTGGCCAGGGTTCCATCTTCTATCCTCACTCCATCGCCTTTTCTCAGAACTATATCTATATCGTTTTTCGACACCTTGACTACACCTGTATATACCTGTACATCAAGATTTTTGGTTCTTTGTCTTACATTGAAACTTGTACCCATAACCACCACCTTGCCTTCATCTGTATTGACTTCGAAGTTGATTCCTTTGGTTACCTCGAAGAAGGCTTCACCATCCAGATTAAGCTTTCGGTTTTCGGCAAAGGTCTTTGGATTATACTTCAGTGTTGAATTGACATTGAGCGTCACTGTTGAATTATCGGGTAGAGAGATGGTTTGAATTTCACCAAAACCAGTCTTATAGACCTCGTAGTTAGGTTTGGTGAGAAAGTAAACCAGGCTGATACCAATTACCAAAACAGCGGCAACTGCCAATTTCCAGACAGGGGTAAAGCTCCTTACCCTGGCCGGAGCCTTTTCAATACTTTTGGCTGACTGTAGTTTGCTCAGTTCGGCTTCCACATTGTAAGCAGGAAAGGCCATTTTATCAACGGATTGCAGGATTTTGACTAAATCTCGTGCTTCATCAGTCGACTCAAATTCCGCTTTCTCTTCAGGGCTTATTTCTCCTGACAGCCATTTGGCCAGAAAGTCTTCTCTATTTTCAGAATCTGAATTCATTTGGCAATAATTCTACACTTACATCCGTTTCATTCTTCTTCACCCCACCCCTGGGCTACTAAATATTTCCATTAATTGATATTCTAAGCTTTTGAAGGGCTTTATGCATCCTTTTCTCAACAGCTTTTACGCTCACTTCCAACACATCTGCAATTTCGGTATAGGTCATTTTTTCAATTCTATTCATGAGAAATACCTCTCGCTGGCCATCTGGCAGCGCCTGAATGGCATTTTGAACTGTTGTATCAAATTCCGAGAACTCCATCTGAAACTCCGGTGTCTCAGTATGACTCGATTTGTGAATGAATTGAATGTGTTTTTCCTTCGTCTTTTCCTTGTCCAGGCTTTTCAACATCTGGTTCTGCGCCACCTTAAACACATAGGCCTTGGCCATTTCGGGCAGCACTTTGGAGCAGTTTTTCCATAAGGTGAGAAAAGCCTCCTGCACCATATCATTCGATCTTTCCAAATCTCGGTACTTTGCATAGAGGAAATTCCTTAGCATGGGAGAGATGCTGCGGAAGAGGGAGTTGTACGTGATTTCGTTGCAGCTATCTTTTGCCTGCGATGTCTCCAAAGCTTTCGACTATTTGAGTGATATAATGGTGGTCGATCGGGCAGGAACTGTAAAATCCTGTGTGACATTAAAATTCTTGCCTGACATTACACCCATACCAAAGGTATAACCTCTGAGCATTTCAATGTGCTTTTCCCTTGAAATTGTTGCCTCTGCATTGTTCATGTTCATAATTACCATGACTCTTTCCCTGTCTGTGTACCGAAAATAGACATAAACATTGTTGGCAGGGAGAAAATGCAGCAGTTTGCCATTTTTAACTGCATTGCTGGTCTTGCGCCAGTTGGTGAGCTTGGTTACATATTCATGCATGGCGTTTTCTTCGGCAGTCCTGCCTTCTTTGGTAAAGACTGAACGAGCATCTCCAGGCCAGCCTCCCGGCATTTCAGCTCTTTTGGCTCCGTCACCCCACTGACCGGGTCCTGCCTTAAAGGCCAGCTCTGTACCATAATAAACCTGTGGTATGCCTCTTGTAGTCAGGAGGAAGGCATAGGCCATTTTAAGGTTGTCCAGCTTTTCTCCCAAAGTGCTGTAAATGCGGCTGATGTCGTGATTATCGAGGAAGATCACATTCTTCATCGGGTCTGAATATAGCCTGTCCTGTGAAAGGGCATAGTAGATTTTCATTAGTCCACTTTCCCAGCCGAAATCCTGGTTAAAGGCATCTCTCACGGCAAAATGAATCTGGAAATCGGTAACTGAAGGCAGGTGAGAGTCATAACCATCATTTTCACCATCTCTATCCCCCTGCCAGTAAGACTCATGAGCGACTGTTTCAACCCATGACTCTCCTACAATGTTGAAGCTTGGGTAGGCGGCCAATACCTCTTTTGCCCATCGCGACATATAATCTTTATATGGGTACACATATGTATCCATTCTGATACCATCAATACCGGAATATTCAATCCACCATAAGGTGTTCTGAATCAGGTAATCGGCCAATTGCGTGTTACGTTGGTCCAGATCGGGCATTTCATTCACAAACCAGCCTTTCACCAGTTTGTCGGTGTCATGTTTTGAAGCATAAGGGTCTGAAGCCACAGTGCCTCTGTAACTGGTATTTCCATAAACTGACTGGTCGTGCACCCAGTTTTTGAATGGCAGGTCCTTCATCCACCAGTGCTGATCTCCAATGTGGTTATGGATCATGTCCATGATCACTTTCAGGCCTTTGTCGTGGCAAGCTTTTACAAAGGCTGTAAATTCCTCATTGGTGCCAAATCTTCGGTCCACCTTATACATATCTGTTGCGGCATAGCCATGATAGCCCTTGTACTCCGGGGTTTGGTCATTTTCGAAAACAGGAGTGAGCCAAACGGCTGTCATCCCCAGGTTTTTGATATAGTCAAGATGATCCTGAACACCCTTGATATCCCCACCATGTCTCCCTGAAGGATCATTCCTTCTGGCTGGTTCCAGCATGCCTTCAATGGTATCATTATTGGGATTTCCATTGGCGAAACGGTCTGGCATCAACAGGTAAATCACATCTTCACTACTGAAGCCCTGCTGCCTTTGTAAGTCCTTCACACGTGCTTTTAGCTCATAATTGAAGGTTTTGACATCGCTTCCATTGGTGAGGCTCACTTCAAAAGAACCAGCATTTACATCGGGGCTGATTTCCAGGTAAATGAACTTGTAGTTGGGTGAATCACCCGAAACCTGGTTGACCATAGTAATACCTTTCTGGGCTACTTTGGCATTGTACTGGCCAATGTTCTCTCCATGAATCATCAACTGGAGGTTTTCTGTAGGCATATTGGCATACCAGAAGGGAGGTTCAACCCTCAGGTCTGACTGCGACCAGCTATTGAAAGAGAGGAGCAGACCAAAGGAGAGCAGGAGAAGTTTAAGATTTCGCATCATCAGTAGTTTGTGGTTTGTAAACTACAGAATTAATAAGATTCTGGAAAGCTGATGTGGCCTGTCAGCCCATTTTAAGCATATCAATCGTTTGCGATCAGCTAATGAGGTAGTCGATGAATTTGTCTACAATGGAAGCGGCAATCCAGGTGAGAAATGGAATAACCAGATAGAAAATGAATCTGGATGCTGTGGGAACATTCACTGGTATTTCGAAAGTATTGCCAATGAGCCGTTTGTAGGTCATCAGGTCTACTACGTTAATGTTTCTCAGGTTTTTGCCAATCGTTGATTGTTTGAGCGCCTCGGTATCTCCATCGATAGCCAGGTCAATTAACTTGATTTCCCTTTCTTTGGCTTCTCCGATTCTCTTCCTGACTCCTTGTAGCGGTGTAATGATCATCCAGACAATGGATGGAATCAATGGAATCAGGGCTGGATTGTCTATACGGCTAAGGTCAACTCCCTGAATGAAGAGCAGGGCATAGGCACCCGTGAAAGCCAGAATACTGATAACACCGGCACTGGTCAGTGGCATCAGCTGATCTGTATTCAACAGGTCGATTTCAATAGCCCTCGATGCTTTATTCATTTTGGCCATGTTGCGCAGATAGGTGCTGGTCGACTGCCAGATCATGATCCAAATGATGACGATTTGACTGGAACGATAAATGGAGAGTATCTGAAACCGAACCTCGCCTCTCAAAAATTCATCGAACCCTGTGAAATAGGCATGAATACTGCCAATGACAATTGGGATCAGCATTTCCCTCCAAGGGATTCTCTGATCGTTGAATTCGCTAAGGATTTCATCTTTTCCATCCTCACCAAGCTTCGAAAAGGACAACAGCCTAGATAGCCCCTTGCGGTGATTATTATCGATAATTCTCGAAATAAAAACCAGATAGCCAGTTGTGAGGGTGAAGTAGGCTGTGGAAATATAGTATTCCAGTTCATGCGCTATGCCTTCAATTTCGAAAACAGTTATCTGTAAAATGATGAAAAACAGACTGGTGAAAATACCCACCAGCAAAGGAGGCAGGCTTACATTGGTAAGTCTGAGAATTAAAGGTTGACGACTTCTGGCCATGGCTGAAAATAGGCATTGGTAAAAGATCAACAAAACATAAATTCCCTATTTGAGCAATTGCGTTTGAGAAAAAAATCAAAACATTCGATAAACCGATCATTGCTCGTATTTTAGAATTCAAATCAACCGAATATGAAAAGACTATCTCTACTTATCACTCTGCTACTCGCGCTGAATGTGGCATTTGCTCAAAACGAATACGGACAAATTCTTTCTATGAAAGAACGTGCAGCAACCATCAACCGGCTTTTGGAAGACAAGGTGAAGAATTATTTACCAGAGATTATGAGAAGAGAGGGTATAGATATGTGGGTGGTGGTATCAAGAGAATACAATGAAGACCCGGTGATTGAAACCCTGCTACCGGCAGAGTGGCTGGCTGCCAGAAGACGAACTATACTCGTGTTCTTCGATCCGGGAGAAGGAAAGGACTTAGAGACTTTGGCAGTTGCCCGATATGATGTGGGATCTGTGTTTAAAAGTGCCTGGAATAAAGAGCTTCAACCGGACCAGTGGGAAGGTTTTGCTGAGATTGTAAAAGAGAGAAAACCTAAGAAAATCGGAGTCAATAAGTCTGAATACTTCGGTTTAGCTGATGGAATAGTAGCTACTGACTATGAGGAGCTTATAAAAGCTGTTGGTAAAGATTACGAGAAGCGTGTGGTTTCCGCAGAAAAGGTGGCCATTGGCTGGTTGGAAACCAGAACTGAGGCCGAGATGGCTATCTATCCCCATATCGTCAATCTCTCTCATGAGATCATTAAGGAAGCCTTTTCTTCCAAAGTAATCACTCCTGGTGTAACCACCACAGAAGATGTGGTATGGTGGCTGCGCGATAAAGTAAGGGAGCTAAAACTCACCACCTGGTTCCACCCAACCATAGACATTCAAAGGGCAGATCCCGAGCGATTCGATCACCTGAGAACCTTCTCCAAAAGACCTGAGCCAGGCGTTATTATGCCGGGCGATTTACTGCACTGCGACTTTGGTATCACTTACCTGCGTCTGAATACAGATCAGCAGCAACATGCTTATGTACTTAGACCTGGAGAGACAGATGTACCTGAGTTCCTCAAAAGGGCATTCCGTAATGGAAACAGGCTTCAGGATATTTTTACGGGTAACTTCAAGGAAGGAAGAACAGGGAATGAAGTACTCAAAATGAGCCGTGAGCAGTCCATTGCCGAGGGAATTACCCCTTCAATTTACACCCATCCAATCGGTTATCATGGCCATGCGGCCGGAACCACATTGGGCATGTGGGATTCACAGGGTGGTGTACCTGTGACGGGAGATTATCCCTTGCACCTGAACACGGCTTATTCCATTGAACTGAATGCCGCCACTTTCATTGAAGAGTGGGGTAAAGAAGTGCGCATTATGCTGGAAGAAGAGGCCTTCTTCAACAAAGATGGCGTACGATATATCGGTGGCAGACAGGAGCAGATTTTCATTGTGAATTGAACTGGTTGAAACGCTTATTCCTGATCGGTATTCTGGCCTTTATTGGTCTTTCCGGCCTGCATGGCCAGGGAAAATCTATATTCGACCTGAGGGGTGAGCGTTTTGAGAAGTCCGTTGAACTGGATGGTGAATGGGATTTCTTCTGGAATCAGCTCATTGAGCCGGGAGACAGCACCAGTTCTTTTGTTTCCATGACCGTTCCATCAGACTGGTACGACAATGATGATCGATACAGCCGAACTGGTTTTGCCACTTACCGCACCACCATTTTGCTGGATAAGGGCTCAGACCTTGGTATTTACATTCCTCATATATTCTCTTCTTACAAACTGATGATCAATGGCAGCGTGGCACATGAATCGGGAAAAGTGGGGGAGACGGAAGAAGAATATACACCTTACAGAGAACCCAGGGTGATATCGTTGAGGTCTTATGGAACCAACGAATTCGAAATTATTATTCAGGCGGCCAATTTTAATCACCTCAACGCAGGCCTGCATTATAGCCTTAGTCTTGGGAAGTATCGCTGGCTTCAACGGGAGCTGGATTTAAGGACAGACATTAACCTTTTTCTGGCCGGTGGGCTCTTCATTACCGGATTTGTACTGCTGGCCTTTGCCTTTACCTACAAGCAACTGGAGCTTCAGATTCCCTTTTATGCCCTTTTTTCCATCAGTTTAATGTATCGCATGCTGGGAGCCGACCCTTATCCGCTTCACAGCCTTTTTCCGGGTTTAACATATACACTTTCAGTTCATCTGGAGTATCTCTCCATACACACAATCACACTTTTTGGAGGTCTGTTTATTTTCTACTTGTTTCCTAAACAGACCAACAAATACCTGAAATACATTTACCTGACTGGTACATTTCTCAGCATAGGTTGCGTGTTACTGCTAGAGCCAATTGTCTTCACCGGTTTGCTGAAATACTATCTGTTTTTCGTGCTCATTTATGTTCTGGTGTTTATCTACATCATTGCCAGGGCAAGGATTGAAAAGGAGGCTACATCTGGCTTTTTGCTCTGGGCTTTGGTGATTGTGGCCTTCTGGACCCTCTTCCAGATCATCAACTTCCTCAGTATTGGCGTAATTCCGTATTACGTGAATGTTTTGCTCGTTTCCATGATCATCGTTTTCTGTAACCTGGCTTTGTTCAGGACATTTATGTTGAAGATTCAGTCGGCCGAGAAAACACAGGCAGAGCTGAGCATGAATAAGACCAAACAGACCATGCTTTCGCTCATTTCGCACGAAATAAAGACACCAGTGTCCACACTTCAGATGAATCTGGAAATGCTGAAGGTTTCCACTCAAATGGGAAAAACAATTTCACCATCCAAAATGGACAAAATGATTGTGGCTTGTTCGGATGATGTGGATGCCATTAAGCAAATGGTGAATGACTTTGTCTATTTCATGAGCAGGGCCGATACCGGAGTTTGTCCAACACAGGTAGGGATTATTGCCGAAAGGCTCAAAGAAAGGTTCTCAATACCAGATCAGCACATTAGTCTTATAGAAGGCAAAGCACGAATTTACGAGACCGATTTGCTTACGTTGGAATATATTATCAGCACCCTGCTGAACAATGCAGAAAGGTATTCTTCAACTGAAGATAGAAGGCCGGAATTAACAATTAGTGAGCAAATGGATCAGCTGATCATAGAAGTGAAGGATTATGGTATAGGCATGGACGAGGCTCAGGTGAAAAAATTGGGGCAATCTAAGTTGTCGTTGAACGAAAATTCTGAAATATCCGGTGTAGGTTTTTATCTTGCAAAAGAATTATCCAACCAATTAAATCACCAGCTCATTATTGAGTCTGAACCAGGGTTGGGCACCTCTGTAAGAATTGAACTAAAGGCACATGATTAACTTACTTCTGGTTGATGACAACTTCTCTGTACGCGATACGCTGAAAGATTTTCTTGAGTTCTTTTACAACGACCTGAACATCTATATGGCCAAAAATGGCCAAGAAGCCATAGAGAAGGTTGAAAAGCATAAAATGGATATTGTTATTTCTGACCAGATGATGCCCGATATGAAGGGTTCTGATTTTCTG
>Ga0114899_1001088_pt1 | contig 16713 bp, 24 predicted proteins | sample MalvireepMed_215_FD_83497 | JGI IMG/M metagenome (GOLD analysis project Ga0114899, IMG submission 83497) | Marine viral communities from the Global Malaspina Expedition - Malaspina viral metaG DeepMed_215 | ecosystem: Environmental > Aquatic > Marine > Oceanic | place: Mediterranean Sea...
ACATATGGATACTTGAAAGGTCCGCAGGATATGTTACAATATTATAAAGCGGCTTATAAAGAAGCTTTAGAATCGTATGCGATCGAACAAATCGGTCTAAGACGCAGAAGCGAATATGGCGATGGAGTCATTCGCGCTCAAATAATCTCAAAATCTCCATCAAGTAATTAATTATGAAGGAGACAAATAAATGGCAAACGTAATACCTTATGCATTTCGGGGAGAATTATTTTCCGGAGCACATAATTTTGCATCTGGAGGAAATACTTTTAAATTAGCACTTTATACTTCTAATCCTTATAATACTTCAAGCACAATTTATGTAGCAACCAATGAAGTAAGTTCATCGGGTGGTACGAATTATACCGCCGCTGGAAATACTTTAAGTGGTAATGCAGTTGTTTATGCAACAGCCGTTGCATCTTGTGATTTTGCTGATACCTCATGGACATCAGCAACAATTACAGCAGCTTTTGGAACAATTTATAATAGTTCAGCATCAAATAAATTATGTGTGGTTTTAGATTTTGATGGAAGTAAAAGTTGTACCAATGGTACATTTACAATTTCTTTTCCTAGTCCAAGTACAGCGGCAGACGCTATTATAAGCATGGCTTAAGGAGAATAAATGGCTTTAGTAGTAAATGACAGAGTAAAAGAAACTAGTACAACAACTGGAACAGGTACTTTTGATTTAGCAGGTGCCGCATCAGGATTTCAAACTTTTGTTGCAGGAGTTGGTGATACTAATACAACTTACTATGCAATATTTAATCAAGGAACGACTGAATGGGAAGTTGGTCTTGGGACAGTAACAGATGCAGCTACTGATACTCTTGCAAGAACTAGTGTTATCTCAAGTTCTAATTCAGGTTCCGCTGTAGATTTTGCATCTGGTACGAAAGATGTATTCTGTACGTTACCAGCAAGTAAAACTGTTTTTGGTAAACAAGAAGGAACGAATTTCACAGACAGTTTATTAGTCGGTCATACGACTACAGGAACTTTAAGTAGTGCTTTAAGAAATACAGCAGTTGGACTTGATTCTATGCAATCAATTACTTCGGCTGATGACAATGTAATAGTTGGTTATATAGCAGGTCGAGATATAACAACAGGTTCTAGTAATGTTGCCGTAGGTGCTTATGCTTTAAGAGATGGTGTTGGAACAGATAACAATGTAGCGATTGGAAAAAATTCCATGAAAGATTGTGGAACTGGTGCTGATAATAATACTGGAGTTGGACAAGCTGCTTTGGAACAAGTTTCAGGAAATTATAATATAGCCATAGGTCGTCAAGCAGCAGATAATCTTACTACTGGTGCAGGAAACATAATTATTGGAACAGCAGATGCTGCAGCAGCAGATTCTGCAAGAACATTTAAAGTAATTTCTTACGATGGATCATCTACTACTAATCACATTATAAGTGATAGCAGTGGTAATATGATTTTTGCTGGTACAGCCAACGCAGCAGGTGGACAATTAACAACAACAGGAAAAGCCTTTGTAATGGGCTTTTAAATATGATATTTAATAGAAAAATATGGCAACAGAATTAAAAACAGATATAATCAGCACAGCTACTCGTAATCAATTAGACATTGAAGTAGCAGAAGAACAAATGATTGTGATAGATGCAGATGGCAACGTACAGGTAGCTACAGCATGGAATCCAAGTCTATCAACGACTGGCAAAGCTTTTATAATGGGATTTTAAATAGGAGGAACAAATGGCAAGTGAAGTAATGAAAGTAAAGTTAGTAGCAGGAGTTACAAATGCTGAAAATGATCTACTTACGGTAGCATCTGGGCACACTTATACAGTGCTTAATCTATCAGTTTGTGAAACGGCTGGGGCTGACGAAACTTTTGATCTTTATATTCGAGATGATGCCGGTGCTAATGATTATGAAATTTATTCTGATCAAGCCCTAGCAGCCAATGCAACTTTTGAACATACGACAAGAATTGTGCTAGAAGCAACCGATGTGCTTTCAGCTCAAACAGCTAGTGCTGCAAATGTTGATGTTGTTATTAGTTATTTAGATCAGACCTTATAGGATAATTTATGAGTGGAACAGTAGGTGATAATGTATTTAGAGCCTCGGGAGTTGTTGCTGCAGCGGCTGCTGGTGGGGGAATTTCTTGGCAAGCTGTTATAACAGGAGCCACTCACACGGCTGTAGCTGGAGAAGGATATTTTATTAATACAACATCAAATGCTTGTACTCTTACACTTCCAGCCGGAGCGATAGGAAATGAAGTTGCAGTTATCGATTATGCCGGAACTTTTGATACTAATAATTTAACTGTTGCCGCTGATGGTTCAGAAAAAATTCACGCTTCTACTGATGATTTAACAGTAGCAACCGAAAGAGCCGGTTTCACACTCGTATATACTGATGGAACACAAGGCTGGTTGCTGAAAGACAAATAATGAATTATGGCAACCTACAGAGCAATCAAAGGACTTGAAATTCAAAATCAAAGTTCTGACCCTAGTAATCCTGTTAAAGGACAAGTTTGGTATAATACTACTGCAGGAGTATTAAAAGTTGCAGGAGCCGGAGCTTGGTCTTCAGGTGGAAGTTTACTTACTGCAAGTCATAATGCTTATGCATCTAACGCAGGAACACAAACTGCATGTATAGTTTTTGGAGGAGGATCTTCAGGTTCAGAAGTAGGTCCAACTCAAGATTATAATGGTTCATCATGGACTGAAGTAGCGGATCTTAATACAGCCCGATATAATTTAATGGGAGCTGGCACTTCAACGTCGTGTGTAGCTTTTGGAGGAAAAACTCCACCTACTACTGCGGCTACTGAAGAATGGGGTGGAAGTGCTTGGGTAAGTAATCCTTCTCCATCAGGAGATATGGGTGGTGGAAGATATACCTCAGGAGCTTTTGGCACTCTAACAGCTGCTTTATGTACTGCAGGAGATGGAACCGGAGGATCCGGAGGTTATCCAACAATTACAGAAGAATATAATGGTACTACATGGAGTGAAGTTAATGATCTACCAGCTTCCAGATATCAAATATCAGGGACGGGAACCCAAACCGCAGGTATAGTAGCTGGAGGACAGGCAGTGCCTGGTCATTCTAAATCAACGACTTGTTTTGAATATGATGGAACTAGCTGGGCTGCAGGCAATGCAATGGGTACCGGTGCAGCATATAACAGTATGTTTGGTATTCAAACTGACGCAAAATTATGTGGAAATAGTCCTGCTGCTACTTTAGTTCAAGATTATGATGGTACTTCATGGACCACAGGAACTGCTATGACTACAGCTAGATTTAGAGAATCTTCAGCTGGGACTGTTATTGCAGGAATAGTAATAGGAGGTGGCTCTCCGGCAATTACCACAGTTGAGGAATTTAGTGATCCTGGAACAACAACAATAACAACGAGTACATAATGGCTACATATCAAGGAATTAAAGGAAGAACAGTACAGAATTTAGCGTCCGATCCACCTGCTGCAATTGGGCAAGGACAAGTTTGGTATAACACAGCTACTGATGCTTTAAAAACATCTGTAGCAGGAACAAAAGTTTGGGCTGCGGGAGGTAATTTACCTACCAATTTATATCATACCGGTGCTGCAGGTACTCTTACAGCAGGTTTAATGTTTGCGGGAAAACCTACTCCAGCAACTTTTTCCAGCGCAACTGCCACATATGATGGTAATTCATGGACATCCGTGAATGATGTTATAACGGCTCGACAACAAGTATTTTTTGCAAATCAAGCTCCTCAAACAGCAGCAATAATGTTTGGAGGAACTTCACCTCCTGGAACAAGTCCAGATGTTAATACTACAGCTACAGAAGAATATGATGGAACATCTTGGGCAGTAGGTGGAGCTATGACTACAGCACGACGTCAAGGAGCAGGGGGTGGAACTCAAACAGCATGTTTTGGGGCTGCCGGGACTAGTGCACCTGGTGCTTATATTAATGATACAGAAGAATATAATGGAACAGCTTGGTCTAGTTCAAATGACTATCCTGCTAATACATCTTATCTTGCTGGGTGTGGAACTCAAACAGCAGGTTTAGGTTTTGCGGGATGGAATCCAGGAGTTCAAAATCTTTCAGCTGAATATGATGGAACGTCATGGACAGCTGGTAATAATATTGGAACATCAAGATATGAAAATGCAGGATCGGGCATTCAAACAAATGCCTTGTGTTTTGGAGGTTCGAATGGGACAACACACATAAATGCTTCAGAAGAGTATGATGGAACGACTTGGACAGCTACTCCTAATTTAGCAACTGCACTTTTTGGTTTGAGTGGCACAGGTACTGTTACTGCTTTAGCTATTGGAGGGACTCCTCCCCTTTCTAATGGGAGTCAAGAATATGTAGGACCAGATACGATTGAAACTATTACTACTAGTTAATTTACAAATGGAATTTAAAACTATATAAATAGAAAAAGGAGGAAAAAATGGCTGATTTATTTTTATATTGTACTGCTGAAAATTATGGCAAGAATTTTTTCACGGTTCAAGATAGACGTAACTTTTATTTAAGAGGCTATTCATCTAATGTCTGGGTTGTTAGTAACAATGAAAAAGCGGCTGTATGGATTGCTGAAAGAAATGGAGTTACTAAAACCAAAGCTGAAGCTCAAGCGTTAATTGATGCTGATATAGCTACTGCACAAGCAGAATGGGATGGTCTATCTGATGAACAAAAAGTTAAACAACCTAACAGACCTGGACCAATAACTCTTCCTTAAGGAATTTTTATGGCTACTTATAGAGAGATAAAAGGATTCACAGTCCAAAGCCTCTCAGCTGATCCTAGTTTATCTTCAGGTAATGAGGGACAGGTATGGTATAATTTTGATAGAGGTCAATTAAAAGGTTTAGTAGCGATTTCTGCTTGGTCATCTGGCGCAAATTTAATTACTAAAACTTCTTATGAAATGTCTTTAGGACCCACAGGCACTCAAAGTGCTATGCTTTTAATGGGAACTTACCCTCCAACAACAAATAAAGTACAACACTATAACGGAAGTGGTTGGTCCAATGAGGCAACCATGAATACAGCACGATACGGTGGCTCAGGATTCGGAACCACTACAGCTGCCTGTATAGCAGGTGATGGGGATCTCAACACGACAAACACAGAAGAATTTAATGGAACGACTTGGAGCGAAGTAAATAATATTCCTGCACTCCATCAATATGGAGCTAGTGCAGGTACTCAAACAGCAGCTTACGCTGCTGGTGGGGGGGATCCTACTACTCCAACAGCAACAGCAGCAACAACAGCAGAATATGATGGAACCTCTTGGGCTACGGGAGGAAGTATGGGAAGACCTAACACAACTTTAATTAATGCAGGGATGGGAACTTTAACAGCAGGATTAGCTGCCGGTGGGGTATCTGCAAGTACAACTACTGAACTATACGATGGTACATCATGGAGCTCAGGTGGTGCTTTAAATACAGGCCGTGAAATAGTTTCCGGAGCAGGTCCTCAAACAGCCGCTCTATGTATGGGTGGCCATATTCCAGGTGGAACACGATCTGATAAAACAGAACAATATGATGGAACGGCTTGGACACAACAAACGGTTATGGCAACCGGAAGATCAGCTGCTGGAGGTGGTGGAACAAATACTGCTGCTGTAATTGCAGGAGGAGAAACTCCTGCTACAACCACTGCTACTGAAGAATATAATTATTCATTAAACGTTACAACTGCCGGAGCGTGGTCTGCTGGTACAAATTTAAATGTAGCTGCTTCATCGCGAGGAGCTGCTGGAACACAAACTGCAGCTCTATCTTTTGGTGGATATGCACCTGGAACTTCCGACACTACAGAAACTTATGATGGCTCTACATGGACAGAGGTAGCTAATTTAAACACTGCAAGAGCCGAGCTAGCAGGATGCGGAACGCAAACTGCAGGTCTAGCTTTTGGAGGATCCCCAGGAACCAAAACCGCAACAGAAGAATGGGATGGAACATCATGGGCTTCTTCTCCAGGAAGTCTGAATACAGCTAGAAAAAATCTTGCAGGATGTGGAATACAAACGTTGGCTTTAGCTGTTGGTGGCGGTCCCCCTGCTACTGGTGCCACAGAAGAATATGATGGAACATCATGGGCTTCTTCGCCAGGAAGTCTGAATACAGCAAGATATAACCTTGCAGCAGGAGGAACACAAACTGCAGGTCTAGCTTTTGGTGGAAACCCTGCATCAACGGAAGAATATAATGGAAGTACTTGGACGGCAGGAAATAGTATGATTGTAACCAGGGAGAGTCTAGGCTCAGGTGGTACACAAACGGCTGCCTTAGGATTTGCTGGTGGTTTTCCAACTGCATTGAACAGTAGTGAAAGTTATGATGGTACCAATTGGGCCACAGGAGCTACACTAGGAACAGCTAGATATAATGTAGGGATAGGAGCAGTAGGAACAGCTTCATCAACATTATGTATTGGAGGACAAGCAGGGCCACTCTTGGCTAATGTTGAAGAATTTACGGGAGCAACAGAGACTGCAACAGCGTCGAATATTACATCAAGTTAATTGACTTTTAGTTAGAAAGGATTAAACTACACATTGTGAAAGAGAAGAGAAATATACTAGCGATCATTGAAAAAGAAGCTCCCAACCTTAATAATCTATTAGATACTAATCAGGTTGCCGAGTTTAAGGCATTAACCACAGAGCTTAGAGATACTTGGACTAAGAAACAAGTCTTTAGAACAACAACTGAGATGGAAGTTTCTGTTTTAAATGATGCTAAGTACCCAACCAATGCTGCAAAGTACTGGCAATGTGTACGTGAACAAAATGTATTCCTGGAAAATTTAATGAATCTTTCTTTTGAATATCGAAAGAATGAAGTTGAAATGAAACAACTTGAAAAGAAAAGAGACGAAGAGAAAGATGAACTTGAAAAAGAACTCCATCAAATTGAAATTGACCAAAAAACTTTTGGCAAAGCAAGTATGCAGTTGACCGCTCGCGATCGTATGAGAGAGATTAGTGAATGGTCAAGATTTAAAAAGAAATATAATGATGGAACTTTTGATACCAAGAATGTTAACACTCATCAATTGGAATCTTATTCTAAGGTTTTTACAAATAGAAAAAATACTTTAACCCAAGGTTCTAGTCAGCCTGAAGTTTTTAATGTCTTAGGACAACTTCAAACTGCAGAAAGAGTACAAGAAGAAAGGAAACAAATTGAAGGTATCAAGAGAGAAGCTATTTCTGAGAAACCAAAATTTGGAACGCAGTCCTCACAACCAGAAACAAAGTGATCTTTACAAAAAAGTTCTAGCCAGCTTTAAAAAGCATGGTCAGATTAATCCTTTGATTTGTACCAAGGAAGAACAGAGATATAAAGTATGTATAGGCAATAATCGTTTTCTTGCTGGTGTAGAATTAGGTTTTAAAGAATTTGATATTATAGTCGTACCTGATGAAGATCGAGAAAGATTTAAAGAAATTGTAAAAGGCTATAAACAAACCGATATTATTCAATAATGGCTCTTATAAGATTTACTCTTGATAATAAACGAATAGGTTTTGTAAGAAATAATAAAGCCGGCTCTACGACTGTATTGAATTATATTGGACAAATCTTTTGGAATGAACCTCCTCATAAAGCTACGGGTACAATAATCACATCTCATTTAGGAGAAGACTCTTATTATGGCCAAGAGAAAAGTTTTGATTACTATAAAAATAAATTATTAAAATGTGATGTTCGCATTGCAGTCTACCGCGATCCTGTTAAAAAATTATTGAGTGGCTTTACTCATGCTAAGAAATTCAACAAGATTCATTTTCTTGATGACTTTCTTCAGAACTATAAAGCCTATATGAATTTACAGAATTACATCAGAATGCATTGTCGTACTAATACTGAAATGCTTGGAGAAGATAAGAAGATCTATACTCATATTTTTAATGTTGACGAAATTAATTCTAAACTTAAACCTCTATTAGAGGAATGGAGTGGAAAAAAACTTAAAGAGACTTGGCTTAGGAAAACTGAACCAGTTAAAATCACTGCAGAACAAGAAAAGAAAATAGAATTCATTATGAAAAAGGATTATGACAATGGATGGTTCTAAAATATTTTTTCTTTGTGCCATGCCTCGATCGGGCAACACCTTGTTTGCTTCGATCATGAATCAGAATCCTGATCTTGTGGTAACGGCTAACAGTATTACTCTGGAAATTATGAAGGATCTTTTCTTTTTAAAACGAATAGATACTTTTCAAAACTTTCCTGATCATGAATCTTTAAATCAAGTTATGGATATGGTGTATCCAGCTTTTTATAAGAACTGGAGCTATAAGTATATTATTGATCGAGGACCTGTAGGAACTGAGGGAAATTTAGCATTAATGAAAAAACATTTTAAACAGCCTATTAAATGTATTGTCTTGCTTCGAGATCTTATGGAGGTCCTTGCTTCGTATATTAAATGGTTCGAAACAGAGCCTAGTAGTTTTATTAATAAGCAAGGAAATACTGTTGATGAAAAGTTAAGTTATATAATGAAAGATGAGGGGGCTGTTGCTAAAGAACTAAAATGTATTCAACATTTAATGAAACCTGAGAATAGGCACATGGCATATTTTTTTAAGTATGATGATTTTGTTATTAACCCTGAAAAATATATTAAAGAAATATATCACTTTTTAAAGATCCCTTATTTTCAACATCATTTTATTGATCTAGATCAATTAATTATAAACGGTATAAAATATAATGATGACTTTATGGGGAAAAACATGCATACTGTAAGAACTAAGGAAATTAAAAAAGTAAGCAATCCTTATAAAGAAATGATTCCTGAAAGGATAAAACAAAAGTATGGACACATCAAATTTTGAATTTCTTTGGCTTGGCCAATGTGTATGTAGATATCAGGTTCCATGGGATGTATATCAAATGATTAATAATATTTATGAAAGAAATTTAGACAAACTTCCTTCCGCTAATAAACAACTTGTAGGAAAAATTAACAATGAACACTCCTTATATTATCAGGGAGCAGATCTTACTAAAATGCATCGTCATAATATGTTACCTAAACATGTCTTACAATGGTTCATGTCTAAATTCATACATTATTTAGAATTTACTAAAACTTCACCATATACGCTAAATATTAATTCAGTGTGGGTTAATCAAATGAAAGTTAATGAATATAATCCTGTACATGTTCATCAAGGAACTCGTTACACAGGTCTTTCATCGGTTATGTTTCTTAAATTACCCAAAGACATGGGCCCTGAATATTCAAGCACTCATATCCCTATGAATGGTCGATTACAAATTCTAGGATCTGTGTCAGGTCAATTTGCTAAATCAGATTATTCACCGCCAATGAACGAGCGGGATTTTTATATTTTTCCTTATGATGTGAGACATTGCGTTTACCCCATGACTAATCCACAAGCTACAAGAAGAACTCTTTCTTGTAATGTGGATGTTGACTATAATCCTATTGCAAGCAGGGTTGTATGATTCCTGTTGAGCCTAAATGGAAAAGTCTAATTGTGGAAACCATTACACCTGTCTTTACTCCTGAGCAGTGTCAAAATATTATTGATATGGGAGAGAATTTAAAAACAGAACAGGCTCAAGTGGGAACTTCATACCCGGAAGGAGAAACAAATACAGAAAAAAGAATTACAACTATTAGCTGGATTCCTTTTGATAAACTTCCACCAATGTATAAGACTTTAGATGATCTTATATATCGCACCAATGTAAATCATTTTGGTTTCGATGGTATTCGACTTACAGAACCGGCTCAATATACTCATTATCCAACAGGCGGCTTTTATGGGTGGCACACCGACAATGATGTTGTAGGCAAAAATGAACCTCCCGTTAGAAAAATTTCCATGACCTTACTGCTCTCTCCTCTAAATGAATTTGAAGGAGGGGATCTAGAACTAATGGATATAGGTAAAGTAGCTAAATTAAAACAAGGATATGCTGTTTTCTTTGCTAGTTTTATTCCTCACAGAGTTAAACCCGTTACACGAGGTGAACGAAAATCTTTAGTGATGTGGTTTGGAGGACCGTCTTTTAGATGATTTATAAAGAATATTTTTTTCCTACTTGTTTCTATATCAAGGATCTTCCAGATGTAAAAAAATTTAATGAAGACTTAACCCAACATATTATTGAATGGAAAAGTGCCGATGAAGGATTGAAGAAAACCAATGTGAACGGCTGGCATAGCAAAACGGATATGCATACCAAACCAGAGTACCAAGTCTTGGTCAAACATCTAGAAGAAATGCAAAAAGAAATTTTTCAAGAAGAACATTTAGAAAGTGAACCTGTGCTGGGCAACATGTGGGCGAATGTTAATCCACCAGGAGGATATAACAGACCTCATCTTCATCCTAACTGTTTATTTTCTGGAGTATACTATATTAAGGCACCTAAAAATTCAGGGGTTTTAAAACTAATTGATCCACGTTCAGGAGCTCAAGTAGTAATGCCTCGTCGAAAACCAGGGGTACTTCCTTCTCAATTCTGGAGAGATGTAAATTATCAACCGATAGACGGACGAATTATTATGTTCCCTGCATGGATGTGGCATGAAGTTGAGGTAAACAATAGTCGAGAGTTACGGATTTCTGTCTCCTTTAATTTTATTCAAAAGGGATTTGAATGAGTTTTCAAGAAACTAAATATCAAGTCATCAAGCAAGCTCTTTCCTATGAACTTGCTAATTTTGTATTTAATTATTTTTTATTAAAACGTGAAGCTGTAGCATGGATGTATAAAAATAATATCACTTATGATTGCGGAATGCTGGGAACTTGGAAAGATAAACAAATTCCTAATACTTATTCCATATATGGAGATCCAGTTATGGATACACTTTTAATGAAAGTTCTTCCCCGCATGAACGATGAAACAGGACTTCAGTTAATTCCTACTTATTCTTATGCACGACTTTACAAACAAGGAGATATTCTTTATCGTCATAAAGATCGCCCCAGTTGTGAAATTTCTACAACTATTCATTTAGGTGGAATCAGGTGGCCTATCTTCATAGATCCTACTGGAGCTAATAATATTATATCTGGTAGTGAAACTACCACAGTAGTTAAACCTAATGCTCCTAAAGGTAATGAAGTTATTTTAGATATAGGGGATATGTTAGTCTATAGTGGCTGTGACCTAGAGCATTGGAGAGAACCTTTTAAAGGAGAAGTATGCGGTCAAGTTTTTTTACACTATAATCATAAAAATGGACCCTTTGCAGAAACGAATAAGTTTGATAAAAGACCTATGTTAGGTGTCCCTTCTCTACGGGGATAGAAGTTGATTCTCTTAAGAATCTAGTATAATCTAAAATCTGGAGTTTTTATATGTTATTTGGATTTGCAGCCTTTGCTGAACGACCTTTTTCAACGGTAGGAGACGACAATAGTGTTACTATTCCCGCTGGAGCTAATACATTAGCTATTAGTATTGGAAGTCCAGGAATTAGTGCTGATTCTATTATTGAAACTATTACAGGTAATGCATTAACCCTTGGATTTGGGGAAGTTACTATAACCGGGGATGCCAATCTTAATGCAGTCAAAAACGAATTAAGCTTAGGTACAGGAACAGTTACCGTAACTGCAGGCGCTAATATCACTGCTGTAAAGAACGCTCTTGTAATTTCATCAGGAACCGTTACAATTACAGGAACTGCAAATGTTAGTCCTACAGGAAGCGCCTTAACATTGGCAACAGGTAACATTGCAGCTATAACATGGAGTGAAATACAACCGGGAGCAACTATGACGTGGACACCAATAGATCCAACGTCTTAAAATTATGGCATCAACTTATTCAACAGATTTACAATTAGAACTTGTTACAACCGGTGAAAAAGCTGGGTTGTGGGGTACTATTACTAATACTAATCTTCAAATTTTAGAACAATCAGCTACAGGTTATGCAAGTATTGATATGGCTGCAGCAAATATTACTTTGACTTTAACAGACGGAGCAACTTCCAATGGTAAAAATATCTATTTAAGACTTTATGGAACGTTAGCGGCTAACCGAACTTTAACAATGCCTGCAACCGCAGAAAGAGTCTGGATTATAAAAGATGAAACGGTTAGAGGAACTTCAAATAGAACTTTGGATGTTTTAACCGCATCATCTTCTAATGCAGTACCAGTTCCTCCAGGAGCTGTAATGTTATGTAGATCCGATGGGACGGATACGGTCGGAGCCATTCTTCAAAAAGGCTATGCAACTATTACAGATTCTAATACTCCCTATACAGCTGTTGCAGGAGCACAAATTTTTGCTAACACTTCAAGCAACCCAATTACAGTAAATCTTCCTCTTTCACCTTCCGTTGGTGATGAAGTAACCCTTATTGATACTAGAGCATCTTGGGCATCTAACAATTTAACAGTAGGGAGAAATGGTCAACCTATTAATACAGCAGCCTCTGATTTAACCCTAAGCAATGCTGGTCAATCCATAACGTTAGTTTATATAGACGCAACACGTGGCTGGGCCTATAAAACTAACTATACTTCATAGGAGCTATAAAGATGGCTCTTACATCTATACAATTTGCACCTGGAATAGACAAACAAGATACAGCGATTGGAGCAATCGGTCGTTGGGTCGATTCTGATAATGCGAGATTTAGATATGGTCTTCCTGAAAAAGTAGGAGGATGGTCTTCTCTATTAACCGATACTATTTGTGGAGTAGCTAGAAAGCAACATTCCTTTGTAGATTTAGATGGAAATAGATATGTAGGAATTGGAACCGATAAATTTCTTCTTATTTATTTTGAAGGAACTCTTTACGATATAACTCCATGGCGTTCTAATAATGCCGGAGCTCAAACTACTTTTACTTCTTCTACTTTAGCAACTAATAGTACCACGGTTAAAACATGTACTATTACAACAACAAGTGCCCATGGTTTAATCGTGGGAGATATGATTGTTTTGGATTCAGTGACTCTTCCTGGTGGAACAGGTTTAACCGATGCTCAATTTGAAGATAAATTATTTCAAGTTTTAACAGTTCCAACCGATATAACCTTTACTATTAATTCATCAGCTCAAGCTAGTTCGGTTGTCTCAACCGGGGGAACCATGACGGTTCAACCTTATCAAAGCATTGGACCTGCAGCTCAAACTTACGGATATGGATTTGGTGTAGGCAATTATGGTGGAACGGTTACTGGAGTTGTAGCTAATGATTTAGATGGAGCTCTAAATGCTGATACCGCAGGAACAGGCGGAAGCGGAACTTCGGTTACTTTAACATCGACTACTGGCTTTCCAACTTCAGGAACGATTGCCGTTGAAAATGAATTAATCACTTATACTGGAATTTCTAGCAATGATTTAACGGGAATTACAAGAGGAGCTGATGGAACTGCAACAACTGGAACTTCAAATGGTCAGGCACATGGTGATGGAACCACAGTTGATAATGCCACAGATTATACAGGATGGGGAGATGCGGTTGTTGCATCAACCATTACTTTAGAACCTGGACTTTGGTCTTTAAGCAATTGGGGAGGTGTATTAGTTGCAACGGTTGCAAATGGAAAAACTTTTACTTGGGATTCTACCATTGCTGCGCGTTTTACCACAAGAGCTTCAACCACTACAACTAGTTATGTAACAGCTCTCACTGGAGATTTGGGAAATCCTACTGCGAGTAGAATGACTTTAATTTCTCCAACAACACGTCACTTAATTCATTTAGGAACAGAAACTACAATCGGTACAGCTGCATCACAAGACGATATGTTTCTTAGATTTTCAGAGCAGGAACAAATTAATACGTATGCTCCTTCGGCAACAAACAGTGCTGGAACTTACAGGTTACAAGATGGGTCAAAAATTATGGGAGGAATTGTAGCAAAAGAAAATATTTTAATATGGACCGACAATGCTTTGTATTCTATGAAATTTGTAGGAGCTCCCTTTACCTTTGGATTTGAACAGGTAGGTACAAACTGTGGACTTATAGGTCAAAATGCAGTTGTTGAAATTGATGGTGTGGCCTATTGGTTAGGTAATAATGGTTTCTTTTCATTTGATGGTACCGTTAATAATTTACCATGTAGTGTAGAAGATTATGTCTTTGATGATTTTGATACCACTAAAGGACAACAGGTAAATGCCGGAATTAATAATTTGTTTACTGAAGTTGTTTGGTATTATCCAACGGAGGGCGCCACTTATAATGATCGATATGTTGTTCATAATTATGGTGAATCACAAAAGCTTCCTATGGGTAATTGGTATATAGGAAGTAATACTAATTCTATTCGAACGACTTGGATCGATTCTATTATTTATCCTAAACCATACGCGACTCAATTTAATAGTACAGCAACGGGAACTTTTCCAAGCATCATTGGAGAAACAGGCTTAGGACAAACCGTTTATTTTCAACATGATACGGGGACCGATCAGATTAATCCGGATGGTTCCACAACTACCTTAACATCTTATGTTCAATCTTATAATTTTTCATTACAGAAAGATCAGACTGAAGTCTTTTTAGCGATGAGAAGATTTATTCCTAATTTTAAACTTTTAACGACTAAAAATATAGTCACTATTAAACTCAAAGATTATCCATCAGATACTTTAGCTAATAGTGAATTTAGTCCTTTTACTATTTATCCAACAACTCAAAAAGTAGATACGCGGGCAAGTGGAAGATATGCAAGTTTAAGAATCGAAAATGATGGAGCCGGAGAGAATTGGAGATTTGGAACTTTCCAGGTTGACCTACAACCGGATAGGAGAAGATAATGACAAAAATAGTAGTAAGATTACCAGAACCTAAAAAAGAATATTCAGAAGATAATCAAAGACAAATTAACAGAACGTTGGCTTCTATGATACAACAATTAAGCTCTACTTATTTACAACCTGATAAGGATGATACAGAAAGATTTAATTTCTTTTTAGCATAATGGCAAACGTATATAAAAATATTCAAGCAACTATTAGTTCAGCAGGATCAGATGTGGATATGTATACATCGCCAACGGCTACAACGAGTATTGTTAAAAGCGTCAAATTATACAATACTCATAGCGGAAATTTAGTGGTGGATATTACCGTCTATGATGCTTCCTCAACTACCGATTTTGAATTTGACACCGTTACGGTCAACGCCAGTAATAGTGTTGATTTATTGACTTTTAATAATCTTTTAATGTTAGAAGCAGGGGATATATTAAAAATGCAAACCCCTACAACTAATGTTGTAAAAATGACTGCTTCTGTTTTACAAATAACTAGACCAGCTGAGGTCACAACCACATAGGAGAAATATGCCTTTTATAGAAACCAAAGCAAAAAGTAGGTATGAAATTATTGATGGGAAAAGAACACATGTTATTACCCCTGAATGTGAGGTTACTCTTACAAATCTTCAAACCGGCAAAGAATATATGTCAGATGCAGAAGCCGATCATGATGTTGATAACCCTAATTCAAACACAAAAAGAGAGCATATTAGAAGGGATGTTCATATTAAGGTAGCCGCGATTGACTTGGGCGCGGACAGCGGAGAAGTATAATACATTGACGATAAGCATAAAACCTAGTAAATTAAGATATCATAGCGTAATTTCAAGCCTCGCTCCCTTGCACTTTCACAACAATTAAAGAGACATTATGGGATTTTTAAAAAAAATAACTAGACCGATTTCCAAATTTTTAGATAAGATCGTACCGAACGAGATCAAACCGGCATTACCATATCTATCTGCAGCGGCACCATTTTTGATGAGTCCAACAGGAATTATGGGCTCTACAATGATGCGAAGAGCTTTAATGTCTGGTGCTTTAAATTTAGGTTCTCAATTAGCTCAAGAAGGAAGCGAAGGAGAATTTGATCCTTTATCTTTAGCTTTAGCTTCAGGTATTGGCGCATTCAGTGCACCAGGAACTCCAGATAAAATTATGGGAGTGGATAAATTTGGTAATGAGATGATTCGACCAGGAACTCCAGGTGCAGCAAAATTTTTAGAAACACAAGCTGCTGGAATGGATCCTGGATGGATGAGAAGTGGTACAGAAATGTTAGGTACAGGTGCAGAATATTTAACAGGCGCAGGAGAAACTTTAAGAACAGATCCATTTAGTAAGGCAGGTTTAAAAGCAGCAATCGTTCCAGCCTCACAAGGCACAGCAGATTTAGCAATGATTACAGCAAGACAAGCATTAGATGATTTTGAAGATGAAGCACTTGAAACAGGTATGGGAGTTAATGACGACGGCAGAAGAATAGCAATTAGATCAGCGATGGAAGCTGCGGGTCATTTAGAAGACGATATTTTAGATGCACTAGCATCATTAGGATTAAAACAAGGTGGAATTGTAGGATTGAAACACGGTGGAAGAATAGGTGCAATGGGTGGTGGCATGATGAGCGTTTTACCCAAAGGTAAAGAAGCAGATTATAGAGGTGGCGGAGTTATTCCCGTAGGATCCAGAGAAAGAGCGGACGACGTTCCGGCTAGATTAAGTAAAAATGAATTTGTCATGACAGCCGATGCTGTCAGAGCAGCAGGTGGAGGAAGTGTTAACAAAGGAGCAAAAAGGATGTATAATCTTATGCACAATTTAGAGGCAAGAGTATAATGGCAGTTACAGAAACAAGAACATTACCATCACCAATAT
>Ga0114899_1001091_pt1 | contig 16709 bp, 7 predicted proteins | sample MalvireepMed_215_FD_83497 | JGI IMG/M metagenome (GOLD analysis project Ga0114899, IMG submission 83497) | Marine viral communities from the Global Malaspina Expedition - Malaspina viral metaG DeepMed_215 | ecosystem: Environmental > Aquatic > Marine > Oceanic | place: Mediterranean Sea...
AGTTAGAGGAATATGCTGATAGAATACTTCAATTTAAGAAAGACAAAATGCATTTAGTTAATATATCTCAAGACATTGAGTTCTTAGAAGATACATTCATGCATAAAGGAACTAGACATCCAGCTTCAGTTTGCAAAACAGATTATGGTGTAGCTTGGGCAAATAGATATGGTGTATATTTGTATGACGGTCAAAAAGTTATTAACTTATTTGAAAAAGGTGGAAAGCAAATAATTAAAGAAAGCGATTGGAAAGATTTTTTAGCTGCTGACAAATCTTATTCTGCATCAGATACAGAACTAACACCTATGGTAGGATATATACCACATAAAAGACAAATAGTTATTTTTGATGATATTACAAATAATAGTACAGCTGAACCAAGAATGTATCTTTATGATATGGTGACTCAATCTTGGGCACAAGGCTCTGATGATGGAACTAATAGACAAATTGATGCCATAAAAACAAATTTTGCTCATGACAAATTTGGTAATTTAATTTATGTTCATACAACTCAAACAGTCGCAAAATGGAATGATAAACAAAGTGCAGGTCAGGAGTTTGAAGTTATAACAAAAGATATAGATTTTGGAGAACCTGGTAGAAGGAAGAAAGTATATAAAGTTTTAGTTACTTATGATTCAGGTAATGCAACTTCTAATGTTCAAGTTGATTATGATGTAGATGGAGGAACTACATTCCCATATGATTTTGCTGATGGTACTAATTTTGCAAGCACTGAATTAGCAACAGCTAATGGGTGGCAAGTAGCAGAATTAAAACCAGATGTATCTTCAGAAGCTAATAATATAAAATCATTTAGATTAAGATTCGCTACAGACGGTGCTGTCCCAAGTGGTTTTAAAATTAATGATATATCAATAGTTTACAGATTAAAACCACCTAAATAATATGGCAATGACACGACAAGAGAGAATTGCTCTTCATAAAAAGCAAGAGAGAACACAAATATCATATGGTGCTCCAGCTCTTTCTGACCTTAGAGAAGGTGTCCCAGTGCTTAGGAAAACATCTGAAGGTGTTGTTGAGTATGTTAAGTTTGAAGGCTCATTACATAAGAAAGTGCTTAGTAGGGTTTAATGAATATGACTTTGAAATCATTCTCTAATCATAGTAAATTAAATTGGAAGATTTTATATGGCAACCAATAGATTATCCAGCGCTTACAGAGCTAGAGGTAGAGCATCTTCTAGGTACAAATCAAGTCTTTATGATATAGAGGGTCTTGGATTTGAAAGAGAAGCATCTCAAGCTATGTATGATTTTGAAACACAGCAGCGTGATACAACTATTGCTCTTATACAAGAAGGTATTGGATTAGCATCTGATGTTTATGGTGGTCTTAAATCTAAAGCAGAAGCTAAAGCTGGTAGAGCTTCTGTCCAAGAAGGAATGGCTAAACATGCTTATAAGGGTGAAACTCCATGGGGTAAATTAGGTATTGATGAAAAAGCCGCTGAATTATCTAAGTTTACACCTAAAGAAGTTAAAAGAAGTTTAGGTGATTGGCTTACAGGAGGTGAACGTAAGTATACATTTGGAAAGGGTGAGGGTGAGTTTACATCATCTCAAATAACAGCAGCGTCTACTCTTTATGGTGAGAATAAATTATCAGATTTATTAGGTATAACAACTTCAACAACTGCCATTGAAGAGCTTCGGGAAAGTTTAGAGAATAAAGGTGTAGGTGGTGTAGAGACTGATACTGATACTGATGTAGATGTTGGTGACACATCAATAACAGCTGGTAAAGATGATCCATATGGTGTTGAAGAAGGTTTAGAATATATGAAAGTTCCTGGATTTGAAGACTTGGGTATTAAAGATACTCATAAAGCTCATAAAAAGGTAGAAACAGTAGAAGATGTATCAACTACATCTAATGAAGAGGTAGATTTGAGTAAAATTGGTGATTTTGAAATACCATCTTTATTAGGTGATGATGAAGATTTGCCTGGTCATTGGGCTAGAGAGCCTAAGCGTAAAGGCATAGTATCATATGCTGAAGGTGGTGAGTTTACTACAGATGGTCCTGAGGTCATACTTGTTGGTGATAATCCTGGTGGCAAGGAGAAGGTAACTGTTAAACCAATTAAGTCTAATAAGAAAGAGAAGTCAGAAGGTCAAAATAATTTAGCTGATAATGTAGGTTCTAATTTAAAAGATTTAGTTTCAAGAAAAGGGATGAGACCTGGTTCTAAGAATTGGTTGAAAAATTATATACGACCACAAAAGGTTAACAATGAATCATTACGACCATTAAGTGGTGAACTATCTAAATACAATGAGAGATTATTTTCAATGGCTGAAGAGTCTGGATACTTTGGTGAGTTCTTTAGAGGAGGATGGGAATAATGTATAAGAAGTCAATAGCTAAAAATCATTTATCTGATGCAGCTAATCAGGGTAGGTATGGTGATAATATACTTGTTCATATGAATAAAGATGAAGCTGCTGTACTAGCTAAGTCAGCTGGTTTGGAGAAATTACCAACTAATCCTACAACAGGATTACCTGAAGCTTGGTTTTTTACAGCTTTAACATTAGGTCTTGGTGCGTATAGTGCTTGGAAAGGTGGTAAAGAAAAAACTCAGCAAGCTGGTACTCAATCTGATATAATTGCTCAACAGCAAGAAGAATCAGAAAAAGCTAAAGGATTGCTAGACCCTCTTAAGCGATCTCAAATAGAGGTTGCTCTTGGTGAATTTGAAGAAGCCGGTCAAAGTTTGGGTATTCAAAAACAAGAATCTGTACAAGGTCTTCAAAAGGCTATGCAACGAACTGGTTTAGTTACATCTGCTGGTCTTGAAGAAAAGAAGGGGTCAATGTGGAAACAGTTTGCACAGCAAGAAGAAGGATTGCATGCTCAATTTGCATCAACCATGGCTAACATTGAAGAAGGCTATGAAACTGAAAAAATGAGACTTGATTCTGAAACAAGGAGGCTTGGTTTACAGAAAAGATTAGCTGATAAGCAATCTGGTGCGTGGTATTTAGGTAAGAATATATTTGGTTAAGGTAGGTTATGGCAACAGAAGCATATGAAGTAGTTGGTGCATTAAGAGAAATGCTGCAAAGCCAAGAGAGGAGAGAGTCTTCTAGGGTTCAGACGGCTTTAGCTGGTATGCAATTTGCACAACAAAAGAAGATGCAAGATATACAATTAGCTGGTCAACAGTTACAGTTCTTGCAGACTGTTAATACTCAAATGATGACTAGTGAATCTACTAAATTCCTTACATCTACTGGGTTTGGAGCTCTTTATAGCGAAGAAGAAGATGGTGTTACAGATGCTATAGAAAAGTTAACTGATAAACCAAAGATAAAAGATGGTCAGAATGTAGGTGGGTATGGGTTCTCAGAACATGACGCTAATAGAATAGCTACGGCTGTTTGGATGGCGTATAAAGGTTCACCTTCGGCTATATTAAGTATAGCTGATGAATTAAATACTGCATATAGGGCAGATGCTAAGTCTCTTTCAGCTGGTCAAACTCAACTTTTAACAGGATTTGTTAATTCTGGATATATAAGTAAAGAGCAATATGAAAGTGGCGAGATAAATCCTGAGCTGGAAAGTATAAGTAAAGTTGTAACTAACACTAGAGATATAGCTGCTGAAATGTATGAGTATGGAAGAGGCGATTATGAGATACAAAGAGATATAGGTATATTTGAGCCTACTGAAGAAATAGCAGGTGCTGAAGTAGACTATCGTAAAGCAGCTGATGCATTTGCAGCTCAACAAGAAGAGCCTGATGTATCTACTGCTGCAGGTAAATATCCTATGGTGGAAGAAGGTGCAACTACTGAAGATATAACATCTGGATATGGATTATTACCTCCTGTAGCTGCAGCTGCTGCTAGACAAAAATTAGCTAGTTTAGATGCTGTACTTGGTGAATTACAATCTGAGTACGATGCTCTTTCGACAGAAAGGACAAGTATTATTGGTTCTTATGATGAAAACTTTTCTGATTATAAACAAGCTGTAAAAGCATATGATATATCTGTTAACGCTGGTTTGGATAGAGCTGATTTAGATCATCTAGCCGCTGATGCTCGTGAATATAGGTCAGCAGCTATGGCAGCAAGAAGAGAACAAGAAGCCATTAATCAATATAATAGAAATCCAAGAAGAGTTATGGAATTATCAAGACAAGGAAAAGACTGGAGACATAGCGTAAGTAGAACGTACATAGAGCCTGAAGATCAGGACATGGCAGATATAGGAGGAGTACCAACTGATTTAGGAACAATAAATCTAACCAATACAACCACATATAAAATGACCGAATTAGCTTCAAAAATATTTAGTGTACAGCAACAACGTGAACGTCTTAGTCTTCAATAATGGCAGATAACTTAACAAAACGATTCAAAGCTGAACTCGCAGACAGAGGCATAACTGCATCTGATACAGAGATAAACAGCTTTATAACTAATCAACCTAGCCTATTTCAATCCGTAGGTCAACCTATGGCTGGTCAGCCAACTGGTGGTAGAACTATGGACTGGTACCAACCCACACCAGAACAAAAAGGAAGTGCTTTAGATTTTGTTGGAGCTATGCTATGGCGTGGTCTTGATGCTGCTTTATTAGGTGTTCCTGGTATTGCTCTAGGTGAAGAAGAACCTTATAAATGGGATACATTAGGAACTGGTGCAAAAGCAGGTGCTGTATTTGGTGAAGCATTAGGTTTCTTAGCACCGTTAGGAGTCGTTAGTAAAGCTGGCAGAGGCATTGTTTCAACTGTTAAGGGTACAGGTAAGATGACAAGGGAGGCTATAAAACAAGGTGGTTCTGCTGCTACAGCTGCTGGAATTGAAGCTGGTATGGCTCAGCAAGTCATAAAGAAAACTTTAAAGAATCCTATTATTAAAGGTATTCAGCTTCCTAAATATGCTATGAGTGGTGATGATATTGTAAAAGCTGAAGAGATGATAAGAGCTGGGTTAAGAAATGATTTAGTTCAAGAGTTCCCTGATTTAGCAGCTAGTCAATTAGACGACATATCAGAAGCTGTTCTTGGCGGATTAAAATCCAAAGGTGTTCATGTTAATAATATAGGTCATTGGTTAGAGAAAAGTTTAAATACTACATTTAATATAGCTGATAAGAGTAAGATTACTAGGTACGCAGGGAGATGGGCTGAGGTTGGCACTAACTTTGCTGTGTATAATTTACTAGCTAGTGGTATACAATCAGCAGCTGGCAATCAAGAGTTCGACCCTGTAAGTGATGTAACAAGCGCATTTATGTTTGCATCTTTATTACCTGCTGTTGAAATGGTAGGTGGTGGTGGTAAAGTTAAAATTATAAGAGAAGCTACAAAACTTCGTAAGATGTTAGGCAAGTTTGATACTAAGATGGCAACTGAATATGAGAAGATGAGCGCTGAAGAATTGAATGGTCTTCTTAAAATCATGACTAGAGATAACTTCCTTAAAGATACATTGATGGGTAAAGAAGCTTTGACTGCTTTAAGAAAAACTGGAGGCAAAGATTTAGCTAGGGAAGATGCTATATTAGCTATGAAAAAAGTAGCTGGTAAGATTGACCCTAAGGCTATGTGGAAAGATTTCCGTTCTTATGCTGGTGAAGATTTTGTTCAATCTCTTGGTCGTATGATGCTTGGTGGTTTCTACTTTAACTCACATACTTTATTAGATTACAATCTATTGAAGAACATGGACCCAGAGATACTAGGAGCACACATACTTACTGGTATGATGTTTACTAAGACTAAGAAGCCATTATTTAGAGACCCTCACCCAACGCTTAACGACTTTCAAGAAAGAAGATTAGCTCTTGAATACTTTGGTATGGATGCTAATGCTATTTCAGCTATAGCTAAAAGTTTTACATTAGCTGAACATCAGGGGATTGCTTATGCTGGCATAAAAGCTGATCCTATTATGCAGTCTATAGCTAATATTATTAATACTGATATATTTAAAAATCAAAGTAGCAAATTAACAAGCAAGCCTGATAGAGTAACTCAAAGAGATAATTTTATAAAATGGGTATTTGGTTTATATAATTTGCATGAAATATCTGGTCGTGTTCTTGATGCTAATCCAGAGATTCCAGTTGCACTTGGCAATCTAACAAGGCGTCAGAAGAATAATATAGTATCTAAATTAGAAAAAATAGTAATAGATAAAGAAACAGGCGAAACTTTAAACGCTGATAATTTCCATTCATTTAGGGATAAATTATTTAAACAAGTTCTTTCAGGTCAGCATGCTACAATTATGCAGCCTGTTCTTGAGCATTATAGAGATTTAGGTCTTCAAGTAGATAAGTTGCAAAGAGAAGCATTAGATATGGATTCTCCAGTTCGAGTAGAAAAACTAGAAGGTTTAGAGAGGTATGAAGGTAAAGAAGGATATGAATGGTTAATTAAGTTGGAACAGATAAGGGATGTTCTTGAAGGAGCTGGATTCATAGAGACAATAAAAGCTGCTAAGCCAAGAAAAATTGAGGATATTGATGTCAATAAAATAAAAGATATTCAAACTTCAATCGAAGGAATGGTTGAAACTTTAAAGATTGAAAATTATGGTGAAATTGCTTCAGGTAAAGACTCTGTAACATTTGTAGACCCAGTTGATAATGGATTCCTTGACGCTCTTAGGCTGTATAAGTTTACAAAAAATTTAAGTTCAGCATATAATATAGTTGAAGGTGTTAATCTTACTGAAAGAGAAAGAGGTCTTAGAGAAGCCTTACTTACTGTTATAGGTAAAAAAGTTCCACAAAGACTTTATAATATTTTAACATCTGTTGTTCTCACAAAGCCAAAAGATATGACTCAAGATCAGTGGGATAAGATTAATAAAGAAGGCGATCTTGATGTAAATCATAGAAAACTGAAGAATCTATTAAAGATGTGGGGTATAAATAAGGAAGACGGTCATTTAGAAAAAGGAGGCAGAGAAGGTGAGTCAAGTACTATTGATTATAAAGAAGCTGTTGGATTAATAACATTATTTGAAAAGGAAGGATTTATTCTTACTTCTGATATGTCAGAGCAAATGAATAGATATTATTGGTCTAGATTTGCAGAGACAACAGATATTGGTATCGCTCATCAAGTTATATTAGATAAGTTTGTAGCTCATGGTGTTGGAAGATTTGAAACAATGGGCGGCAAAAAGAAAGTTCTTACTCTGCCAGATAGAGAAACAGTTGAATCTATTTTAATGAGGTCTGAGTCTAATTTAAGTGAGCCTGAAGTAAAGCAGCTTATGAAAGAATGGGATGCTGTTACAGCCAGAATAGCAAGTGCAAAAGGAAAGTTTATACAGTATCGTAGGAAAATGAAGATTGAAGATATTGGTACTGTTGATTTAGACGTTGCAATACATGAAGCTTATACAGCTACAGAGTCTTTTGCTAAAGATGTTACACAACATTTTGAAACTTTAAGAGCAGAAACACATGGAGCATCATCATGGATTCAAGGTGTTAGAGAACTACTTTCAAGTAGAAAAACATCAGAGGAAGTAATTGACCCAAAAACTAAAGAAACTACAACAGTAGAAAAAACTCAAGAGTTTAGAGACAATAAAGAAGCCGAACAATTTGTAGCTGAGTTAGATAGACTTATAGAAGAAGGTCAAAAATTAAAACTTGCTAGTAGAGAACACCCTGATTTAGAAGAGAATAGTATTCAATTATTAAAAGATTTAAGAAATAAAGTTGTAGATGCCGAAGGGTCTATTAAAGAATTAAGTGGTGAATATGAATATTCAGCTCAAAAAATTCAAGAGTTGATGAAGTCTGAATGGGATAGCAATACACAGTTAGGTCTTCTTGTTGAACAGATTATATTTGGACATGATAATAATATAACAGATAGATTATTAGGCAGAAGAAGATTAGAATTTCTTCAAGGTAGGTTAATAGACAAACTTGATAGCGTTAATATTAAGATTGAAGAAAATGCTGAATTGACTGACATAGCTGACCTATATGCAAATAATCCTAGGATAGGAATGGTAGATTTTGTAGATCAAATAGCTATGAGTCTTAGAGTTTGGCGTAAAGGGTATGATGAAGCGACATGGTTTGAAACTCAAAAAGAATTTTCAGAGCAATGGTCTGATGCTTCTGGTCATAACATTGATCCTGTATTAAGATATTCACCTGCTTATGTATCTCAGACTTATGGTAGGCATAATGAATCTTTAAAATCTCTTGATTGGTTTGTTATCCAAGAAGAAATAGCTGTTGCTAGAGAAGCTGGAGATACATCTAAAGTAACAGAATTAATAAGAACTAATGTAGTAGAGAATGTTCGACAAGCTATACTCTCTAAAAATACAGATGGAACAGGAAAAGATGCTAGGGTAAATCGAGAAAAAGCAGATGCAGAGTTTATTGATTTTATGAATCATGTATTCCCATCTTATTTAGCCAATAGTATTGGTACTCAAAAAGTAGAATCTAGTACCTTAGATTTTGATTCTAATGGAAACCCATTAATAATAACAAAGAGCACATCTCTTGGTAAAGGCTCTATCAGTATGTTTATTGATAATATGGCTGGTCCTGTTAAGACTAAAATTTACGATGTAGTAGTTGATATGTATGAGCATCCAACTTTAAAGAGTGTTGATACACGGACAGGAAAAGAAGATGCAGCTGATATTTGGGTTGTAGATAATATTGCTGAAGCAAGGTCTCAATTAACAGCTATTAAGGCTGGTCTTGGCAAGGGAAAGAATTTTGCAAATAGAATTACTAGAGAGGGAGACCACCATATTATAAGGCATAAATATGGTGACCATAAGCGTATATATATTAGGGGTACTGAACCTGAAGGTCTTATACGAGATGTAGCAGGGAGAAAAAAGGGACAACCATATATTAAATCTACTGATACAGTCCCGATAAGAGTTCTAAGATTTGAACATACAGGAGTGTTCAATAGCACTAAACGAGATGTAAGAGAAATAGATGGATTAGACTCAATTATAGAAAATGCTAATTTAGCTCCTGGTGAATTAAACTTAAAACAAAATATAAGATCAGAACAGCATAGAGGTGAATCTACAAACGCTGTATCAGAGCCAATTGGAAATGTTGTCAGAATAATAACAAGCTACAACAATGAGTTTTTAATTGGATTAGATGGATTAAGGGAAACTGGTCCTACTGGTAGAGGTGTATTAAATGAAAGATTTAAAGTATGGTATGATGCTAAAGCTGAACAATTAGCTGAAGACCCTGTAGCTCTTAGAAAATTAGAAGCTTTGTTTAGTGAGTTTGTTGAAGAAGGGGCTATTGATTCTATTGGCGAACCAGTAAGACAGATGGCGAGAATAATGTATTGGGATAGTGTTTCATCAAAATCTGTTACAGACCTTATAAAAGCAGCTGACAATAAGGCTGAGCTTGGAAGACTAGGTTCGTCTTTCTTTAAGAAAGTTGTTTTGGCTGAAGCTACAGGAGCTAAGACTCAAGGTAGTGTAGAGTTTTTAAAAGAGGCTAGAAACTTTAGTGATACATGGACATCAGAATTAAAAGAAGCTGTTGACTATTCTATTAATAAATTGGAGAATCAAGGTGGATATGAACTTGTTTCTCTTGGTGATGAAATTGGTAGAGCGTTTAGTTCTGAAAGATTAACCAAAGAATTATTAAGAAAGTTGAAAAAAGAACACAAAAAAGGAACACCTTCTTACGATGCTATAGAAAGGCAAATAAAACAATTAGCTGTAATGCTTCCAAGCATGCTAGACAGGTCAGGTGTTGATGGTCATACATGGTTAGGTACAAATGCAGCTAGAAGTATATATCTTCATAGAGGTCGTGTAGTTGGTGGTGATAATGAAAATGGAAAGACAGCTGGAGTAAAGCCAACTGGTTGGTTCAATAGTACTGAAGGTACTATACTAATGAAAACTAATTTCACATATGACCCTAGAATAGCTGAGATACTTGATAGACTTGAGATAGATATGTTAAGTACTGAATCTTCTACAAAAGAATACATGGTAGACCACGTTGATATAAAGGCTAAAGATATTAAAGGGGCTGAGAGTATTGCTGATATACTAGAAATGTCTGGGAAGTTTGGAGAAAAATCTACTCTTGTAGACGCTAATAATATAGCTAGGATGGGATTAGAGAATATATTCATAGGTAAGACAGAAGATAGGCATGGAATAACAAATGTTACATATGCTTTATCTGATTTCTTAGGTGCGTCTGGATATAAATCTCATATGGAAAGTTATGTAGATTATAATCAAAAGATTGGTGTTGCTTTAGGTCCTCTTAAAGCTTTAGCTACTGGTACAAATAGAAATGCAGCAGCTGACTTTCTTATGAATACATTAAGAAGAGACGGTGCTTTATTTGAAGATTCTACTACTGGGTTAGTAAAGACTTTGCTCGAGTCTGGTGTTGATCCTGATTCACCTCTCGTAAGGGATAGACTGCAACAGTATGCTATGAGGCATTTAGTTAATCAACTAAGAGCTCCAAAGACAGCAGGTGCATCTTATAGTGTGTTAATTCCTTTTGTTGAAGGGACTCCTACTGTTTATGATGGTAATAGAAGAATTATTAATGGTGGTAAAAAACTTGCTTTTGAAGATGGCAATCTTAATATAAATAATTGGAATAATGTAAAATATATAATTAGTTTTAGTACTACTGAAAATGGTAAAAGAGATTTGCAAGCAGCTAGGCATGATAAAACTGGTAAATGGATTATTACAGACCCATATGGTGAGGTTAAATCTTCAGACGCTAAAGTAAAAAGAGAATTAAAAAGATTAGAAAAACTTGAAAAAGGATTGCAAGATAAAAAATTAAATAAATATATTCATGTATTTAATAAGCTTAATGAATCTAATAATAAAAGAAAAGCTACAGATACAAAGTTTTATCTACATTCATTAACATTAAGGATGCCTAATCTTGGTGGTGATGTTGCTGTACATAGAATTGAAGGGTTCTATCATAAAGATATGAGTAATGTAACTGGTATCAACGCTGTTGATTTAGCTACAATACATCAAGGAGACTTTGATGCTGATATGGCATTTAATTACCATGATGCTCCAGGTCTATTTACTACTGGTATAGCTAAATTCGCTGGAGCTTCTAAAGATGCTTATGCTTATAAATCAGAAGGTCCTGTAGTAGATATATTTAATAATGGTATAGGTCTATCAAAAGCTGGCAGTTCAGGTGATACTGGTGATACAATGCATCAGCACGTTCAAAAGGCTTTACAAGCTGATAAGAACTTTGGGGCTATAAAAAGAATGACAGCTGGTTTATCTGCTTTAGATAGAATGGGAGCTGAAATAACAAATCAACTTGGGAGTAAAGTAGTTCCACTTGAGATTAGTAATAATGCTTCTTTTAATGGATTTTTACAAAGATATAAGAATGTGTTGCAAAGCATAATTGATGCTAAGAAAGAACCTAATTTTGTTTCAGAAGCTAAAGATGCTTCAGATATAATGAAGTTTATTTTATTTAATGAACCATTCCCAGGTAGTGAAGAGGCTCAAAATAATTTAGAAAAATATGGTGAAGGTGAATACAAACCTTTCTTTGAAATAGATTCTAGCATAAGAGGGAGCGAGAGAGCTGTATTGATGGATGCTATTATAGAGTCTATTAACGTATTTGGTAGACCAAGTAGATTTTTAAGTGATGTTTGGGATGAGTCTGGAAGAAGACCACCTGATGCAAATGAAGTTATGGGTATGAGGTCTTCTCTTTATAGGTTTACTCAGAACCCAAATAAACAGTTAATGATTTCATTGCTAACTAGGTATTCATCTAAAGGAGATAAGGCTTCTAGGGATAAGGTGAATGCTCTTCTGAAATTATTTTATGGAAAACAGGAAAATTATCGAGACGTAGAGGCTCTTAGAAAAGCTGTATTTAATAGGAAGTTAGTTACTCCAAACCCAGATGTTGAAGTTATTTATTTACCTTATAATCTTAAAGGAATAAAAAAGGGAGAGTTAGGTAAAAACCCTGGGATTCATATCGTTAAAGAATTAGATTTAAGAGATAATGCATTATTAGGGTGGTCAACTACTTATAATGAAAAGGCTAGTTTGTATAATGATAAAATAACAAAGTTATTAGATGATGTAGAAGTTCTTGGGGCTATTACAAACAACACAACTCAAGCTAAATTGTTGGAGTATTTAAGCGAAGGAAATGTTTCAGAGAAGCTTGAAGGTAGATTAAGTGGTGACATTATAAATGTTGAAGGCACAAAAACTGTAGCTAATATACAAAATTATTCTATACTATATCATATTATAGAAAACCAAAGAAGAAATGTTGCTGGGTTTATAAGAAGTTCTGGTAAATCCTCACCTAATCAAGTAGCTAGGGCTAGAGCTAGGTTAAGAGCTTTAGATGCTGTAACTGAATATCTTGATAAAAAAGAGTGGGGAGAAATGGAGAATATTCTTAAAGAAACAGATGGCAAGAGACATAAATTCTATTTTACAGACTATGACTTTACAAAAGTTAAAAATGGTAGACAAAGAGTTCATGAGAACAAAACTGATAATGTCCATTATATATATAAGGTTATAACAGAAAAAGGAATTACAAAGTATAAACAGGCTGGTTGGGTCAAAAAAGGTGATAAAAAATTTCTAGCTCAGGGCAAGTATGTTGTTTTAAGAAATCCAATTAGGTATACGAAGAGTACACAGAGAGACAACCTCGATGGGTGGGCTTTAATGCAAACAGTTGGAAGAGTTACAGCTGATAATATACATTTAATGCCAGCTAATGATAATGTTATTAATAGATTTATACTTGATGCTGATAAGTTAAAAAAGGATATAGGTACTTTAGCTAAAGAAACTTATGAAATATCTAAGAAGAGCGCTCATCAGATGGAAAATTGGATGTTTGAATCCAAACAAGAAGATGCTCTTGTTAATGAATTTATGAAGAATTGGTTAGATCGTAGGAATATGGCAACAGAAGGAGCTAACCCTGATACAGAAGCTAGAGTGCAACATATAACTGAGTATCTTATGAGACCTAAGCTTATGCATGGTCAATTATCTGTAGCTACTGTATCTGGTAAGAATATACCATTCCCTCAGTATCAAACAAATAAAAGGATTGTAGGTGCTATGGCTAGATGGTTAAAGAATAATAATCAACAGGAAATTTTTGACCATATATTTTCTAATTATGGAAGACATTATAGGAGAATGAAAGACAATTTAATCACAGAAGAAATGTCCCAATTGCATACAAGTGATCTATACCATAGACCTGGAGGTCCAACAGCAGATAGAAGCCCTATCGTTGATTTAGTATTTGAAAAGAATGTTTTGTATCAGCCTAATCTAGTAGCTTCAATGCTTCACATTACAAGAAAAGACTTAAAAAGATTTGCAGATAGAAGTAGAGTTGAAAGAGATTCTGAAGGAGAATTAATACTAATAAATCAATATGGAAATTCTAAAGATGTTATAGATATGTTGGAAGTATATGAAGACCCTAGAAAATTTATTAAAGAACAAAAAACGGAGTGTGCCTGATGAGCGCTACTTTTTGTGCACCAGTAGTTGATAAAACTAAACAAGAATTAACTAATCTTCGTAAACTATTTGATGGGGAAAGAACTGTTGATGTAGATGGTAAACCTCAATTCATTGGAGATAAGATTAGTAAACATTATTTAACAACTAAAGATGGTCTTGGTAATAAGATGTTTGAACAGATAGTATGGAGGTCTACATACAAACCAGCTATTGATACATATGATGGATTTACTGATGGTGACTTTAGAAGAATTAAAAATGAAATTATAAGAGAATCAAAGAGATTAAGTAATCCAAAGCTAGGCGTTCTTGAAAGACTGTTTGGTGTTAAGCGTGGTGTTATGAATAAGTTTGCTATTACTGGGTGGATGAATAAGCATTTTAATATTGCAACTAACTACGAGAGAACTCAATTTAATAACTACATCGAATCTAATATAGGTATATCTAAACTATTAAGAACTGAGATTGTTAAAAGAGGCGGTCAGTCAAGGTATAGACCCGGTATTAAAACAGCTAAGCAGCTTGAAGTATTTGAAAGAGCCTTAGCTCTTGAATTAGCTAACCCAGTAAGTAATGAATCTATTAAGAGAGTTAATGATATAAGAGAAGAAATGATTGAGCTCATGAAAAAAGAAGGTGGCGTTGTTCTTGAAGAGTTCCGGGAGTATATGGAAACTACACCTACTGTTGTTGGTAAAGAAAAGGTAGGTGAAGATGTAGCTGGTAATCCTATAACAAGAGATAAGACAAGAGTTTTGCAGACCGTAGGTGAGGCAGGTAATGAGAAACTTGTACCTTTCTCTAATAATATAGAGTTAGCTGGGAAATTAGCTAGACATACATTAGATAGTATGGGTAAAGTAATGATGAATGGTCTTAAACATCATAAGACAGTTGTTAGGCTTTCATTTCTTAATTCAAAATCAGCTGATGCTTTAGTTGGCAAGGTCGGTCAAAGAGTTAGGAAATACGAAGATAAAATTAATGAAGAGATAAAGGCTATTGAAAAAGGAATGAAGGGAGGAAATTATTTCCCTCATTATTTATTAGAGACCTTTATTAATATTGAGAATATATTACAAAAAGATAGAGCTCAATTATTAAAAGACCCTGAATCAAATTTAAAAGAATTGGAAAATATATTTAGTAATATGAGAAGTAATCTAGGTACACCAGCATCAGCTCATCATAGGAAAACAGAACCGTTTACTAATTATATGAAGAATCCTTTAGGAGTTATTAGAAAATACTCAATGGATGCTATTGCTTTTAATAGAGTTAATTATTTGAGGCAGATATATCTTCAGGGTATACAAAGATTGCCTAAAGATGCTGCGTCGTCTGAAGCTTTAAGAGATTATGTAACAGATGTATTTACATTAGCTGAGAAAGGATACACAGAAAGACCACCTTGGGTAAATAAAACTGTAAGAATACTTACAGGGTATGAGTTTTTATCTAAGATTGGATTTGGTGTAGCTACTGCGGCTAGAAATACTATGTCTGGATTATACTATGTACAATCTGTAGGCAATAGAGCGTTTGTAAATTATTTAAGAGAATGGAAAAGGTCTGAGAATAAAACAATAAGAGAGTTAATTGAGAGGGTTGAGAAGGAACAAGGTTTCAGATTTGAAGATATGTCTTCACCTTTATTTACAGAAGGACTTCTTCCAACTGAGGGTGTTAATGTAAGAGATGTAGATATTGTTGTTGGAAGAGACGGCGAAGCTAAGTTATCATATAAAGATGGAACTACTTGGAAGGCTATAGATGCTTCAATGTCAGCTGCTACAGGTAAAGGTGCTATATTCCAAAAAGTTACTGAGAATTTCTTGCGTAAACATATGTTTAGATATTCATTTATGGATAAGTACAATGAGCTTACTGAAGGCGGAACATCAGAAGCTTTAGCTGAAAAGAAGTCTAGACAATACGCTCTTGATATAGTTAATAAATATGCTTTTGAATATGCAGCTCATCAGAAAGCACCAGTAGTTGGAGGTACTCCTAGAGGAGCTGGAGCTGCTGGTCAGGTATTAGGTCAGTTCTTTCACTTCCCATTTTCATTCTTACAAATGCAATCTGAAGTACTAAGAAAATCTAAAGACGCAGCTATAGCTCAACAGTGGAACTCACCAGATTTATATATACCTTTAAAATTTGCAGGGCTATATGCATTTACTACATTGATGTCAGGTGTATTCAATGTTGATTTCCATACGTTAATGGAGAATGATACAGTAGAAAGAATAAAAGATTTAAAGAAAGTAGCTGATGGAGAAGAAGATATTAAAGGTAGAGGTTATATAGGTCCAGCTGTTGGTGACTTATTCTTCTTAGCTACGTTATATGATTTTATTGAGTTGCCAGACAATGCTATTAAAGATTTAATAGTTGGATATAATGATGCATATGAACTAACAGATGAGCAAAAAAGATCAAGACTTATTTCAACACTTAATGTAGAAGCCTCAAAACTTATAACTAGAGATTATAAAGCGTTACAAAATGGTACTATATGGAATGTAATGATGCATGAATTTGGATTGTATCCTAGAGGATGGACAAGAGAGTATAGAAAAACTCCATTTAGACCATCAAGAGGTGAGTTTGGGTTGAAGCCTTTATTTCCAGAGGCTGGTAAGAGAAAGAAAGGTAAAAAGAAAGACGCTATGGTTAGTAAAGAAGAGAAAATGTCAAAAGAATTACAGAAACTTTACAGGGCAATGGGCGTATAAGCCCACTACCCTGTTGTTTAACCAACCTAGAGCCTCATTGAGCTCCCAGGAATACTCCAAATTCTAATTTAAATATTGATATTCTAATTTGTAATCTTTCTTTCTTAAAGTAATTAATGTGTAGTGACAATGGATATATAGATAGTACTAATGTCTTGTCTTCTTCATTGATAAATGCTACGCCTAAGTTCTGACTTCCTATAGTTTTATTCTTCATTTTGATTCATATACCAAGCTACCATTAAGGCAGCATCACTAGTAGCTAATGTTATTTTATTTTCTGGAAACATTTCAGATGCTATTCTTTTCAACTCATTTTTCCTTTCCTTTTTTATCTTTGGAAGAGGTTGAAAACTCTTCATCCACGTTTGAGGTGTA
>Ga0114899_1001093_pt1 | contig 16660 bp, 8 predicted proteins | sample MalvireepMed_215_FD_83497 | JGI IMG/M metagenome (GOLD analysis project Ga0114899, IMG submission 83497) | Marine viral communities from the Global Malaspina Expedition - Malaspina viral metaG DeepMed_215 | ecosystem: Environmental > Aquatic > Marine > Oceanic | place: Mediterranean Sea...
GATCTAACTTAACCAAGCCTTCTTTGTAATTTGCTATCCAGATGTTTCCATTTAAATCCTCTTTAATATCGAAGATAAAGTCTAGCGACAAGCCGGGTAATTTAATATTAGATGCGTTAAAAAGTTGGCATTCGTGGTTTTTTCTATCAATACGGTGTAATCCCTGACCTTCAACGCCAACCCATAGAATATCTCTTGAATCGAGATAAATGGCGTACACATCGTTGCCAGATAGACATGCTTCTGCATTATATTCTTGTTGAAACAATTCGACCTGTGGCGTGTTGTAATTAATCTTGTTGAGCCCGGCTGTAGTACCAATCCAAAGCTGTTTGTCACGGTCGAAAAAAATAGCTTTTACACCATTAGATAACAAAGAGTTACTGCCGATTTTGTTTTTTTTATAGTGTTGAACATAGCCATCAACTGAGTTCACTATTGCGAATCCGTCGTTATTGCTTGCAATTAGAAGTTCGTTGTTTCGACTCATTTTGAGCTCTGTAATATGAGATTCTGAGAAAGGGAGTTCTTCATTTTGATAATGACTGAAAGTGTCTGACTCTTGGTCAAATAGCATAAGCCCTTTAACCGAACCGAGTAATAACTTGCCATCCAGCAGGCTAATTATTCTGGTTATGGCATTCACTGTTTTATAGCTAGAGGTTTCATTACTTTTCGGGTCATATTTGTTTAGAGCGCTGTCAGTTGAAATCCATATAATGCCATTGTTATCTTCATACACATTTCTGACAAAGTTGTCTGCCAGTCTAGTTTTGTTGGATGCATCAGCGCTGAATTGTTCAGTCACAGTACGGTTATTTGAGAGTTTGAATGCACCGTGTTTATATGTTCCGATCCAAATGTTTTTTTTGCTATCTTCAAATAAACTCGTGATGTCGGTATTTATTGCTTCGTCGTTTAATATAATTCTTGCGAATTGGTCGCTTTCAGGATCATATATGGATAAGCCTTTACCGGTGCCGATCCACATGAGTTGTTGGTGGTCAATCAATAGTCGTGAGATAGCAAAATGGGGAAGTGAGTTCCCAGACTCTGAACCATTGCCGTATTGTTCAAAATCGTAACCATTAAACCGATATAGGCCATTTCCTTCGGCAATCCAAATAAAGCCGTGATGGTCTTGAACTATGTCACGAATATTGAGTGAATTTTCGCTGTTAGGAAGAGAGTAAGATGTAATCACATGGGATTGGCGCAGAGCACTAGCTGAAACTTGGTTAGTAAAAACCAAGCCTGTCAGCAAGATAAAAATTAAATGGCGCAATGGGATAAGGTATACGCCAATTTTTTTATATTTCAAATAATTATTCCGTAACATCTCCTTCGGTAGGCAAAGCTTTTTCAGGTGGATTGGTGGCACAAGGACCACAATCAGGTCCTACATAAACCGCTTCAAACCAAGTTTTACCTGCGGCGTTTTTAGTGACAACATTACAGCTTGTAGTGCCAGAATCATCGCATATCATCTGTGCCTCACTTGATGTGGCGTGAGGGCTATACTGAGTATTACTCGATGTATCGTCATGTTCGGTGATTATATACTCTATTTCCCATACCCAAACCTTGGCCGAAGAGTTGTAAACAATATCGTAAAAACAGTAGTCAGTAGTATTAGCTACTGCGGCGCAATACTCCGCAGCTTTCATAACAGTACTGAATTGAATTTTGTCAGAGCCAGGTAATGCGTTTGAATTATTTGAATAAGTGGCAGTAAAGACTAAACCAAATATTAAAATTATGTATTGTAAAGTTTTCATTTTATTTCTCTTTAATTATGTATTTTTTATACACTAGATGCTTCCACATAATTTCTTGTAGGTCGCTAAGTATATCTGCGAGCGAGATAATATCTCCTAATAACTTTATCCGCAATCGATAAACTGGTTATTTTTTGTATAGCGGTAATAGTTGGCAAAAGCGAATATCGTGAACACTAAATAAACTGGTTTGATATAGCTGTTTCAGTTTGTTTTGCACATCACTTCCCTTTGTTATCACTATAATATTGTTCTTTATTGTAAAAAATATTGTCTCAATTGCTAATGTTTTAAGTTCTAATTAATTGTTTTTATTGAACAATTTTTCTTTGTCCGAAATTTACCAGCTAATGTCCGTTCCGTTATAGGCGTAGCAGAGCCTTAGCAATTAAAATCCCGCCCAAATTGTTATTACCATAAAACTGAGAGTACCCATGTTGATACGACAACCGCTAACTAAATTTATTTTATTCTGCGCATTAATGCTGCTGAATTTATTAACCGCATCAGCGGGACCTATTGGTGGCGGAGGCCAGTCACCACCAACTAACGTTACGTTATCATCTTCCACCAGTACAACCGGTAACTATACCTTGTCATGGACAAATCCATTTGGTACCTCGTTCGCAACTATGTATCTGATCGAAGAGCGTAAAGATAATGGCAGCTGGGATCAAATATGGGCTGCCGACCACCCTGATAATAGTTATGTTATTTCTGGCAGAAATAATGGTACATACGATTATCGTATAAAAGCAATTGCTGCTGAGGTTAGTAGTTATGCATATAGCGGAACCATTGCAGTCACATTACCCAATGATCTTCCAACAGTGGAAGCGGGTGCCAATCAAACAAAACCTGAAAACAGTTTAGTTTCGTTAAGTGGTAGTGCTAGCGATAGTGATGGCAGTATTGTCAGTTATCTTTGGCAAAAAGTGAGTGGCTCCGCAATCACATTGACAAATCCCACCTCTGCCAATGCCAGTTTTATAGCACCCAATGTAAGTTCAAATGAAGTTGTACGAATGCGGTTAACCGCCACAGATAACGATGGTGGTAGCGCCTCCGATGATGTTTACATCACTGTAACTAATCAAAATGAATTACCTTTAGTTAATATCACTCAACCAACCAATGGTCAGATACTATCACCCAGTAGTATCGTGACAGCCAAAGCTTCAGTTAGCGATAGCGATGGTGCATTAACACGAGTAACATTCTTACTAGATGGTGAGTTATTTCCTGACTGCACTTTTACATCACCTATCGCAAGTACACCAAGTTGTAACCTTGGACTGCTCTCACCTGGCAGCCACACAATCACAGTATCTGCAGAAGATAATGATAACGGCAGTAGCAGTGATTCGGTGAGTATCACAATAAACAATTTGCCTATAGCCAATGCAGGAGCTAACCAGTCAAAATCAGAAAATACCACGGTTACTTTAAACGGTAGCGGCACCGATAGCGACGGTACAATCGTCAGCTATTTCTGGCAGAAAATTAGCGGGCCTTCAATTTCATTGGCTAATGCCAATGCTGCCAGCACCAGTTTTACCGCACCGAGTGTCAGTTCAAACACAAACATTACAATGAGATTAACTGTCACTGATAACCACGGTGGCACCGACACCGATGATGTTGTGATCACGGTAACCAATCAAAACGTCAAACCAGATGTAACCATCACGCAGCCAACTGAAGGACAGGTTTTATCACCGACCAGTAGCATTACCGCTAAGGCGTTGGTCGAAGACGTCGATGGTTCATTGACACAAGTAGCATTTTTGCTCAACGGCGAGTTACATCCGGGGTGTGCTTATAGCTCCCCATCAGAGGGAACCATCAGTTGTAACCTCGGTTTGTTGTCTTCGGGCAGTCATTCAGTAACGGTCACTGCAGAAGATAACGACAACGCGACAACTAATAAAAGCGTGAACTTTACGGTTAACAGTTTGCCTACTGCAAACGCAGGAGCTAACCAATCTAAACCAGAAAATACCACCGTTAATTTAAATGGTAGCGGCACCGATAGCGACGGTACAATCGTCAGCTATTTCTGGCAGAAAATTAGCGGGCCCACAATTTCATTGGCTAATGCTAATGCTGCTAGTACCAGTTTTACCGCACCAAGTGTCAGTTCAAACACAAACATTACAATGAGATTAACTGTCACTGATAACCACGGAGGCACCGACACCGATGATGTTGTGATCACGGTAACCAATCAAAACGTCAAACCAGATGTAACCATCACGCAGCCAACTGAAGGGCAAGTTTTATCGCCGACCAGCAGCGTTATTGCTAAAGCATTGGTCGAAGATGTCGATGGTTCACTGTCACAAGTGGCATATTTACTTGACGGCGAGTTGTTTCCAAACTGTATTTTTACTTCTCCTTCAGAGGGCACTATCACATGTAACCTAGGATTAGTTTCTCCAGGCGACCATACACTTACGGTTACCGCAAAAGATAACGACAACGCTAGCGATAGTGACTCTGTCAACTTTACAATTAACAGTCTGCCAATAGCTAACGCTGGTATAGATCGAATAATAGACGAAAATAAATTAGTATCATTAATTGGTAGCGGTACCGACAGCGATGGCACGATTGTCAGTTATCTCTGGGAAAAGGTGACAGGTCCGACTATTACTTTGATCGGCGCCAACTCTGCCAATGCTAGTTTTACCTCGCCGAGTATTACCTCCACTACAGACATTACAATGAGGTTAACCGTCACCGATAATGACGGTGGAACCGACTCCGACGATGTCTTGATTTCAGTTAGTAATCTAAATGTTAATCCAACAGTCGTTATCACTCATCCAACTGAAGGCCAAGCTTTATCATCCAGTGGCAGCGTAACCGCCAGAGCTAATGTGAATGACAGTGATGGTAGCCTGACTAGGGTGATATTTTTATTGGATGGAGAAATTGAGTGTGTGTTAACTTCTCCTGCCGAAGGGGGGCTCAGTTGTAATTTGGGAGCGCTCCCGCCGGGCAGCAGTCACACCTTACAGGTGACTGCTGAAGACAATGACGACGGTATGGGTTCTGGTATCGTTAATTTCACCATTAATAACCCGCCGATCTGTATTGCACAACCTGATTTGCAGGTCAACGAAAATGACTTGGCGGTCAATCTCATCTCAAAATGCTCTGATGCCGATGCAGGTGATTCACTCGATTATCAATGGGTTCAAACTGGTGGTAGTCCCATGGTTACTCTAACTAACGCCACTACAGCAACTGCAGAATTTGACGCGCCGAGCGTTGATGCTAATACCGATTTAACTTTTACAGTGACGGCGACCGATGACCTTGGTGAAACCAGTAGCGATACAATAATTGTCCATGTTAATAATGGGCCAACAGCTGTCGCTAGCGCTGAAACCCCTGTGGATGAAGGGAAAGTTGGTGCTACATTAACCGGTTCAACAAGTCATGATGTCGGCGGTACAATCGAAACTTATCATTGGACACAAACCGCTGGGCTGAGTGCTGCTATCGCTAATGAAAATGACGCCAATGCTACTTTCACCGCACCCAGTGTAGATCAACAAGAATCTTTAACTTTCCGTTTGACGGTGATTGATGATTTAGGGCTTTCTGATCATAAAGATGTCTCTGTCACGGTGACGCAAAGTTTAATTGCGCCAGACGCCAATGCGGGTCCAGACAGTGATGTAAACGAGGGGACTAACTTTTCATTAATAGGTAATGGAACTGATAGTGATGGCACTATTACTGATTACTTATGGGAAGAAGTCGGCACTTCGTTGGTTACCTTAATTGATGCGAATACAGCCAATGCTAGTTTTACCGCGCCTGATGTAGATGCCAATACACCAATAACATTCAAGTTAACTGTAACTGACAATGATGGTCTTACAGGTAGTGATGAAGTTGTTGTGACAGTACAAGATATCGCTGGTATTTCTCCAGTTGCTGATGCAGGTTTAGACCAAACAGTAGACGAGGGCGTTAATGTTGCTTTAACTGGCAGTGGAACCGATAGCGATGGCACAGTTACTGATTACTTATGGGAAGAAGTCGGCACTTCGTTGGTTACCTTAATTGATGCGAATACAGCCAATGCTAGTTTTACCGCGCCTGATGTAGATGGCAATACACCAATAACATTCAAGTTAACTGTAACTGACAATGATGGTCTTACAGGTAGTGATGAAGTTGTTATTACGGTGAACGATATTCTTGGGATTGCTCCAGTTGCTGATGCAGGTTCTGATCAGACTATTGAAGAAGGTATCTCAGTTTTATTAACAGGCATTGGAACCGATAGCGATGGCACGATTGCTGATTATCTGTGGGAAGAAATCGGCACCTCGTTGGTCACCTTAAGTGATGCAAATACTGCAGATGCTAGTTTTACCACGCCTGATGTCGATGCAGACACACTATTAACATTCAAGTTAACTGTAACCGATAATGATGGTCTTACAGCTAGCGATGAAGTTGTAATTACGGTGCAACCAGCTGGTCCACAAAAATTTATTGACGATATACCCAATGCAGACCTGGTGACATTAGCCGCTCCGGCTCACGACGAAACCATTGATCAACTTAACCCGAAAATTAGCGTTAACGGCGGCGCACTCAATGCCTCTTTGCCTATTGTTATCCCACCAGGACGAGCAGGCATGCAGCCGAATGTTTCGATTAATTATTCGAGTGATTCGGGCAACGGACTATTAGGCCAAGGTTGGTCGCTATCGGCTGGTTCGAGTATCCGCCGATGTGCGAACATTTACCATACCGACTCTAGCAGCCGAAGTGTGATGGACGACGCTGGCGATAAATTATGCTTAGACGGTGCACGTTTAGCGGTTGAAAGCACTTATACCTACGGTGAAAGTGGTGCGGTTTACCACCCAGAAAACAACCCACAAGTTGAAGTAGTGCAAACGGGCAGTTTAGTCACAGGAAGTGCAATTTCATTTGAAGTTAATTATGCCAACGGTCATCAGAGTTTTTATGGTGACAGTGATAATAGTAAAGTGGTTCGTTTGATAGGTGGTAAAGAAACCGCGTGGAAAATAAGTAAAAAACAAGACCAGTCAGGCAGCAATAACATTACTTATAACTATGACATCACGCCAGAAGGCTACTCATTATTAACGGATATTTATTACACAGGAGACGCTAGTAACCAAGGTAACAGGCGTATCAATTTTGAGTACGACTCTGCAAGAGAAGATGTAAGAGTCAGTTACCGTAATAAAGGAAAACGCTTATTTAATAGCTTGCTCAAAGTTGTTAGAACTTATGCTCCTGACGAAAACGGCCAGGACACTTTAGCAAGACAATATCAATTGAATTATGTTACTGAGTCGACTGATTCTGGCGTTATCCCAGATGGTGATCCTGATGATCGAATATTGGGTGACGATGTTTGTAAATATAGCCCCCAAATTTGTGAAGATATTGTTCCTACGGATCCTATTCAATTGGCAAGAGTATCTTTGCTTGACTCGATAACTCTGTGCGCCGATGAAAATTCAAATAATTGCTTGACTCAAACGGGGTTTAATTACGGCGAGTGGGATGAAGGATTTAACGACAAGGTTCTTTATGAATCTTTAGAAATCGATCAAACCGACAGTATTTCCTTCAATGGTGATTTTGACGGAGACGGTACTCCTGACCTGGACCTTGGTAAGATCAATGGTGGGCCAAAGGAAATTTTAATGTCGACCACTGGTCTAAGAGCTTCGGTTAACATTTCTACTTCTGAGCCATCTATTCCACACTTGGAGCAAAGTAAAAATGTTATTGGTGCAGTGAACGATTTTGACCTTGACGGCCGCAGCGATATTCTTGGATTTAACAACACAACATTACAGTTGGCTACTTGGGATGGAACAACATTCAATGTGAATAGTGTAATAGATCCTGACGGCAATGGTAGTTCACTACAAGCTAGCTGTGACATTCCATATAAAGCAGGTGATAGGAAGTTTTATTATCGTAATTGTTCAATTTATGCCGCTGATTTTAATGGTGATGCCAAACCTGACATTTTAGTACCGTATCAAATTGACAGAAATAATCATCGAGACAAAGTTTATTTTTATGTTTATTTAAACACCACAACCACACCAGGCGACCTAACGCTAACTCGTTTAATGGATAAAAATAAACCTTATACATTCTTTATGCAAAACGATACGCCTGCAGCACTTGGAGATTTTGATGGTGACGGTACTGTCGATTTATTTAGTTCATACGATCTAATGCATTCAAATCGACTAGTCGTCTTTAAAACGCTCGTTGCATCGGATGGGACTGTTAGCTTTGAAGAGCACGATACTTTCGGTGACACTGCAGAAACCTATAGCCACCCAATACCGATGGATATTAACAGCGATGGTTTGATGGATATTAGTCATGACAATATCAATATCGGTGGCGAGTTTTTGGGGGGAGATATTGAATTGGAGCCCTATGGAGGATTCGACCGGTTAGGACGTGAACTAAAAAAACATCATTATATTAAGTATCTAGATTATAACCAGGACGGTCTAATCGATATGCTGATGCCTCAAACTATTGTCAGTGAATCAACCTGTGTTAAAGCTACAGGCTCAAATAGGAGCTGTTTATGGAGTGACTATGCACAAACACAAATAGAGTTTGATACTTATCAGTGGACGTTACACCTTGCTCAAACCAGCGAAACAGGAGAAATATACTTTACTCAAAACGTGAATTTTATTCCAATTATTGCGCCATTAGCAGGGCTTAGCATTGCCGATGTAGATAGTAATGGTTTTGACGACATTGTGGTTCGCCTTGGAGAGCAGTACAGCGATGACCATGTCGATATTTATAACGATTACAATGGCAACCCCGTCACTTCAGGAATTTATGTTTACTTTAACAAGAGTCGAAAAATCGATAAGTTAACCAAAATAAGCACTGCCTTTGGGGTAGAACATTACTTTGACTATGCTTCGCTCTCTAGTAACGCTGATTTTTTCCAACGTTGTTTAACCACTGATGTGAATGGTGATTGTCAGGAAGATATTGACTCTTGTAATGCAGATGAATTTTCTGACGCTTGTCTTGGTTCGCAATTCCCCTACATTAACTTTGCCACCAACCATATATCGGTCAAGCAATATAGTACCAGTAATGTCAGTGGCGACGCCGTCAATAAAACCCGCTTCAAATATCGTAAAGCCCGCTTCCACAAACAAGGTCGTGGCTTTCAGGGGTTTGGTCAAATCATTGAAGAGAAGTACGCTGACTCAGCGGATAGTCAAGCTTACGCGCAAGTCACTACTGACTACCTTCAGAAATTTCCATTTTCTGGCATGGTAGAAAAACAAACGAGTGAAGTTTGGAAAGACAGTAGTTGGGTGACTAACAGTGAAACGAGTAATAACAGTGAACCAACTAAATTAACGGGCGCGTTTGCAGGCACTTATGTCGCTTATCAGCCGGGCAGCAGCAGTGTGTCTTATGATTTAGATGGTTCGGTGATTAGTACCCAAACCAGCAGCAAAAGCCTAAATACTTACGGCCAGCTAGAAAGCAAAACTTCGACTATTAGTGATGGTAATTCTGAGGTCACTAAAATCACGACAGAAACCTTTGTTTATGATGAAGCTTACTGGTATCAACTGGGCTTAAAAATAACTAATTCAGAAGTTAGTTATGCTGATGATTTAGCCTTTCCTGCAAGTGCGCTTAAAAGTGTGGCAATTACTCAGGACTATAGTTATAACGGAGATGACACTCGCCCTGCTAGTGTTGATACCACCAGCGATGATACAACGCTGAATTTATTGGTGGAGACAGAATACCTTGGTTCTCATGGTCAGGTGAGTAAAGTGAGTACTAGCAGCGATGAAATTGCAGCTAATGATAGTATTGAAAACGACCGTTCAAAATTTATTACTTATACCAGCGACGGTTACTTTGTTGCCAGCACGGCCAACAGTCAGTGGGGCAGCACTAAAGCCGAAACCACCAATACTTATGATCCAGCACATGGACAAGTAACAGTAAGTGTCGATGCCAATGGTATTTATACTTACAACGACTACGACAGTTTCGGTCGTCTAATCTCGACTTCGACCAATGGTTTAGAGCCAGTTTATAGTTCAATGCAATGGTGTATTGGCGGCTGCGCTGCTAACGACGCTTTGTATAAAGTCACCACCGAAGGTGCTGGTATGCCAACCAGCGAAGCCTTCTTCGATAAGCTAGGTCGTGAAATTTATAGTCGTACCCAAGTGGGCGCTAATTATGCGGTAGCCAGTAAAACTTTTGATAATCGTGGCCGAGTATTAGTCGTCACAGAGCCTAGTGGCGGAACGACACGTTTTGATAGTGGCTACGGCAGTTATGATGAACTAGGCCGAGTCACTCAAAAAACAGTACAACGTTTGCCTATTCATTATCAGGTGAATAATAGTTATACCGGTTTAAAGCAAAATGTCACTGTGACGCCGTTAGGTGTTAATGGCGGTGCTACCTTAAACATGGCCACCCAAAACTCTATTTTAGGCGCGCCTTTATATCATCAGGATGACAATCAAAACCGTACCGAATTCCGTTACGATGCTTTAGGTAACCCTGCATTGGTTCGAGATGTGGCTGGTAATGATATTAAAGCGGTGTATAACGGTTTCGGTCATAAAACCAGTTTAAATGACCCGAATATGGGTAACTGGAGTTTCAGTTATAACGCGCTAGGCGAACTGCGAGTGCAAACCGATGCCAAAGGAAAAACCACCAGTTACAACTACGATGCGCTAGGTCGAATCGTCACCACCACACCACAAGGTGAAACGCCGAGTGAGTTTAAGTTTGATACTAATGGCGAATGGGGCTTGCTTGTTAAGGAAAACAAAGGCACCGACTTTGTGCGTACTTATCAATACGATAACCGATTTAAAACGCCAGAGTTTGTTACAACCAGCATTGACAATGGCGCCAAAATTTTCACTCATCAAACCGCCATGGATGACAATTATGGTCGAGTGAAAGGCGAGTTATACTCAAGCGGTGTTTTGGTTGAACACAAATATAACGACCAAGGCATGATGATTGAAACGCGCGATTTTGCCGCCGATAAATCACTGCGCCTGGTTAGTGACTTTGACCTCATGGGCAGAATAACCAGCCAGATTTTTGGTGAAACAATTTATGAAAACAGTCAGTACACCACCGCCGGTTTATTGGCAACGCGTTGTGCTTCAATTGTTAGTGGTGACTGTACGGGTAACGGTGAAAAACAAGGTATTCAAAACTTAGCTTATAGCAGCCATGATAGTTTTGGTAACTTACTCACTGCTGAAAATAAGTACCTCAACCAAACTGAGAATTTCCAGTACGACAACTTACATCGTTTGGTTTATAACAACCGCACTTGGATCAATCAGTTTGGTCAGTTTAATCAAGAGCAAATTGATTATGCTTATGATGACGTGGGTAACCTGAAAAACAAAACCGATTTCAGTACCACCGATGCTAATGCGTATTTGTACGCAGCAGGCACTAATCAGTTGCAAAGTATCGCACTTAAAACGCCTACTTCTGATAATCGAAATAGCCTGACGTACACTTATGATGCTAATGGTAATCTTAAAACAGACGGTATTCGTACTATCACTTATGGCGTGAACAATAAGCCCGTCACCATCAGCAGTAACAACGCTGATTTAAGTTTCAGTTATGGCAGCGATGGGTTGCGTTATAAGCAAGTTAAAACAGCTAACAGCTTAACGACCACCACTTATTATGCGGGTAGTTATGAAGAAGAAGTTACTTCAGTTGAAGCTAAAACACGCACTAGTGTTGGCGGGTTTGCGCTATACACTACGGATAATGAAGGCGGCAAATGGCACTTCACGCTGACTGACCATTTAGGCAGCATGGAAACCATTGTTGATAAAAATGGGGTGATTGAGCAAAAGCGTAATTACGACCCTTTTGGTAAATCACGGGATAATACGACAGATGAAACTGAAAACGCTCCCCTATTTAATTTACATGGACAGTTGAATTCAGATTATATTCCGCGCGGTTTTACTAACCACGAACATCTGGATGAAGTTGAGCTCATTCACATGAATGGACGCGTCTACGATTACAACAGTGGTAGATTCCTCTCTGTAGACCCGTTTATTTCAATGCCGGGGAGTAGTCAGGCTTACAATCCATACAGCTATGTGATGAATAATCCGTTGAGTTATACTGACCCGACTGGGTATGTTGTTAAGAAAAATGCTCCTAGTATAGTTCCAGGAAGCGGTGAGACGTGTGAAGGTGGTAGCGGTAGTGATGCATGTAAAAAACTGTTTGAAAAGAAACAAGCTGAGTGTCAGGCTGCTGGTAAGAAATGTGCAGGTGTTGTAGTTGGTAATGGGGCTAAAACTTCATCTGTGAGTAAAAATACTAATCAAGTAAATAACTCTCCAGCTGATTCAAATTTTGATCCCTCTCAACCAGAGTTTGTTCCAACATATACAAAGTATCATGTAGATGAAAATGGAAATGCCGTAACATACCAAGAGGGTGAACTTAAAACATATCAAAAAACGGGTCAAACGAGGGTTACTAAATCAAAGTGGGAAGGCATGAAGGCTAAACAGAAGCCATTAGAAACTTTAAGAAATGCCTCAGAATCGAATATTATTCTTGAAGGTATAGCGATAATTGCTAAAAAGGGAGCTGCAGCTGTTAATATCTTGTCTGAAATTGCTAGAGTCACCGATGAGTTGGCTATTGATACGTTGTACCGTACAGTAAACCAAGAATCTTTATATGAAGAATTTAGTCAACCTGCTTTCAAAGAGATTACTGGGAAAAGAGGGTATCCAAAAGTGGAAATACAAGTATTAGAAAACAACCCTGTAAAAACAGGAGTAAGTAAGTGGCACAGGTATAATTCATATAAGGAGAGTGGAATGTTTCAGCGGTATACTGATCCAAATAATATGGGGATGACTTATTATGGTGAATAAGGTAAAAATTATATTTCTTGTTTGTATGCTTGCTCTCAATTTAGATGTAAGTGCTAATACAGAAAATATAAGCTTTAAACCAACTAACAGTGAAATCAATGACAAGTTGTTCAGATTGTACTCGGAGTTAAAGTGTCCTATTAAACATCATGACAATACAATAAAATACCCCTACTCTTATTGTATTAACAAACTATATTACGATGTTGAAAATAACTGGGTTGTCTTCGATTATAGCGTCTTTTCAAGCTATACAAACTTATTAAATGATGGAAAGCATTCGCAAGACAAAGATAAGCTTAAGTCCCTCATAGAATATATAGGTTTTGAAATAGGAATAGATGTATTGGGTAAATCTAAGTCTGGAGTACATGGCGTTCTTGATAGGTTTAGTATGAGCAATATTAATAATTTGGCTTTTCAAGAGTTATCAAAATGGAGAGGTTTTATTCGGGATCGTGCAGTAATAAATCTTACATATGTGGATAAAAACAAGGCATGGCATCAGGCTGCGAATGATTTAGAATACAACTATTTTTATTCTGATTCTAGAAGACCTAAAAGGTTAAAAGATCTGATTAATAAAACAAAATAATAGTGTCCTGTCCGCATGACCACTAAAGTTTAAGTCAGCACAAAACCAGCCCTAACCCTGCAGCCCATTCAGCAATGTTGTGATTATAGGTTTAAAGCTCTCGAAATTTATTTTTCAGGAAAGGCAATCAAATAAAATTTTATGAACAAACTAATAAAGATCATTATTGTCTGTATAGCAATTGTTTCTACAACGTTGTCATCGAACCCCTCACTCTTCTCAAAAGAGGGTATGCATACTGTTATCTCTCGGTGTGAGAAAGCTAATGCAAATTGCTCAAGTGAAAAAGACCTATTTGAATATGGTTTTGCATTAATCGCTTTAAAAAGCGATGGTGGGAAAGGGTGGCCGTTAATAGAAGAGTCGGCTAACAAAGGTTTTTTACCTGCACTTTATTTTAATGTTGAACGATACTATAGAGACCTTGATGGTAAAGGTCAGAAGTTAGACGAAGCTAGCAAGTTTGCGGGTTTAACTTTTAAAAAGCTGAATGCTATTGGTATAGGCAATTGGGCTGCGGTAGATTATTTAAATATGTCCTTTTTTTATGAAGAAGGATTTGGAACTGATAAAGATGTTATCAAAGCTTTTCAAATGGCTAAAATATCTTCAGATATGGGTGACACTTCTGGGAAATTTAAACTGTTAAAAATGTATAAGCTTGGTTTGGGAACGCCTAAGAATGAAAAAAGATCTAGAGAGCTTTTTGAAGAGCTTAAGAAAACAGATTATTTTAAGAATAGATAGAAGAAGATAAAAGTCAGGCATATTTGATATGCCTTACCTATATAGCCAGCCCTATCCCTACAGCCCATTCAGCAATGTTTGGGCTTTTTTATTGCCTGCTATTCCTGTCTGATACACTCGGTTGATTTATGAGGCTCGGAGGCATATTGATTACAGAGATAATTAGCTGTAGTATCACGCACTTACAAAATAAGCATAGTTACAAAATGTACATGATTCAGACATTCAACAATAAAATAATACAGTTTCTAGGTTCAGCTTTATTGCTCTTGCTAATAGCCTGTGGAAGTGGTGGAACAACAGATACGGACACGAATAATGAACTTACTTTTAATGAAAAAGTAGAGGGTATCTGGGAGTCAAGTTGCAAAAACGGTTGGATGTTAACTCTTGACCTTACTGATAGTCAAAATGCCTTATTTGACGAAAAAGAATGGTCAGGAGACACTTGTGAGGGTGAACCTTATTGGAGTAATCCACTTACTTTTGATTATGTGATTGGAGAGGAATTCATTACATCAGATAATAAAGCTGCTAGAGAATTCGATATAACTTTTGATATTGATCAAGAGGGAGACGTTACTTATACCATAATTTGGATAGATGAAAATGGCCTTCTTTATTTAGGAAAAGACGAAGGTGTAACTCCTCGTAGCATTTCATTAAATTACAATACACCTTTTTATAAGAATTAAATCAAGAGCAAGAATAATTGAAATCTTGCTTACAAGAATGATTAAACTAGAGTAAACGTCATAGTCCATTCAGCAATGTTTGGGCTTTTTTATTGTGTAGTTAAGCTGTGTCTCGCTAGGATTTGCTGAGACGAATTCTGTGTTGTTGACCTTCAGCTATTACAATTCCAGCTTGAATAGAGGCGGTGAAGTCTTTACCGTTTTTATAAAGCGAAGCTCCATAATTACACCCGTATTGAAGAGCTTCTTCGCTGAAACCTTGTAGTAAACATTCGTTTTTTATTACTTCATGAATCTTTTCTTGTGATGACATTGTTATCTTCCTTGATACCGCTTGAGCCAATCCGTTATAGGCTCAATTCTATCTAATACATTAGTCGTAATTTTGATTTAAGTGAATCAGTCGTATCTCAAATCGCTGTAGGAGATTGTCGATATTGTAGTTTATTTATTGCTTTTGGAAAGAATGAGGTCGGGTCTTTCCTTGCCACATGAAAACAGCTCTAACCCTATAGCCCATTCAGCAATGTTTGGGCATTTTTATTGCTTAGTGTCCTGACTACTGAAAATTTGCTACTGTATGAGCCAGAAGATAACTAAGGAAATAGCTAGCATGAGCAATACATACTGGAAAATATTTAATACAGTTGATTTCGGTGATGTTCTTTTAAGATATGACATTGATGAAGACGGTGATTACTTAGCGTTATTAGAGTTTATAGAACAAGGTGAAATTGTTACTGTTATTGTGTTTGAGTCGGCTGATGCTGAAGAAGTCCTTCAGTTCATTCATAAGCTAACAGAGCCTGATGTATGTGTTATTGCTGAAGAAGTGTTCTATGGTGCTGCTGAGCCAGTAGAAAAGGAAGAAGAGTCTCAATAGAAATCAATGGGGTCAGAATTTAAAGGGCAGAGTAATTTGATTCTGAGATTGCTTTTCTACACCTTAGACTCGGCGTTCGGCAGGGATGGCTCGGTATTTTGGGCGCTGCCAGCAACTCATGATAACAAACTTTTTTATATCTAAACCTTATTATATCTGCCTATCTCAAAGTGCTATTATTAACTATCGGCTAGATGCCAGTGAGTGTGTGTGGCGAGTTGCCGTAGGCTAGTGAACGATTGCCGCTCTGTCTGAGCAAAGTGTATGATAATCGCTCGATTCATTGGCTGAAAAGGGGCTTCCATAGTCCCTTTTTTAATGCGTGTCATTCTTACAGCACCTTGAGACATTTCTCACACCGCTAACCAGCTATATCCACTTCTGCTTAACCTCCTTATCAATCAAAATACCTGCACATGGACGAACGGACTCTAGAGGGATTTAGAATGAGCGAAGGATTGCACCTACACCAATGGACTACTTTTCAAAAGGGTAAGACTAAGATTCAAGCTTGTGCTTGCTGTGGACAGATGAAGTTCGCGAGTAATTTAAAAGGTGGCTGTGACGATAAGGACTTATTGTCTAGTCCAATAATTAAATCAGGCTATCGATTAGCAAAGGAATTACCTTACGCTCAAAGACGTGTCGCTTAATAAAACCTGATAATTCCCTTGTCAAAGCAAGAGCTGGAATGCAGTAAAATGATGAAATTAATATTGAAAACACAAGTGTTGATCGAAGCGCTTCCATGGTATGTCTATGCATCAATCATGATGTTAGGTTTGTATAACATTTTTCATAATGGTGAAGATTCAGTCATCGTTGTTTGTAACGTTATCGGAATTTCTTGCATGATATATGTTGTTTTTCACAACTGGGAAATAAAAACTTTTCCTGAGTCTTAGGCTTAGTTCATTTGTTCAATACAATTTTCGACTAATAGAGCCAGGTCTTTCCTTGCC
>Ga0114899_1001094_pt1 | contig 16655 bp, 18 predicted proteins | sample MalvireepMed_215_FD_83497 | JGI IMG/M metagenome (GOLD analysis project Ga0114899, IMG submission 83497) | Marine viral communities from the Global Malaspina Expedition - Malaspina viral metaG DeepMed_215 | ecosystem: Environmental > Aquatic > Marine > Oceanic | place: Mediterranean Sea...
ATCCATGGTGATGAAATAAAAGCCTTTAAAAAGAAGAATGAAACTGATGAAATTAAAATCACAGGAAATTTAGCTAGATTGATCCAACACCAGTCTTCACTCGACAAAAAACTTGAGCTTGGCGCGTCCAATATTAGTTATCAACTGCTCAATAAAATAGTTAATGCGACAGGCAAAGTCACTCTAACTCAAAAAACAAATGAGACCATTTTCTTTAAAATCAATGGACAAAACCTTACACTACAGACTAAACCTTACAACCAGCTAAATATGAGTGGCGCGCCTTTAATATTAATCATTAACTCACAAGATCAAGCGCCAATGAAAGCAACAGCAGAAAAAATTTCATACGACCAAAACACTCAAATATTTGAAATATCTGGCAATGTTAATCTAGCAACAGAGCGAGAAAATATCAGCGCAAATAAAATAATTTATAATCATCAAACTCGGGTTTTGCAAATACCTAAAAGTCTGGACCAACAGGTTGAAATGACTCAAACAAAATCGACAATAGAAAAAGATACTCATGACTAAACTCAGCGCCAAACACTTAGCTAAAATTTATTCAGGTCGGAAAGTAGTCTCTGACGTTTCTCTAGAAGTAAATGTAGGAGAAATTGTTGGATTGTTAGGTCCTAATGGCGCAGGTAAAACCACTTCTTTTTATATGATAGTGGGACTCGTCAATAGCGACGGCGGCTCAATCAGTTTAAATGGTGAAGATATAACTGCTTATGCGATGCATCAACGCGCCAACATGGGTATAGGTTATCTACCGCAAGAAGCTTCTATTTTCAGAAAACTCACCGTCGAAGATAACATTATGGCCATTTTGGAGCTGAATCCAAAACTCAATAAGAATCAGCGAGTTGATAAAATGATGGCTTTACTAGAAGAATTTCAAGTGACCCATATTCGCAAAAGTCTTGGAATGTCATTATCCGGTGGAGAAAGACGGCGGGTCGAAATTGCTCGCGCTTTAGCCAATGACCCTCAATTTATCTTACTCGATGAGCCATTTGCCGGGGTTGACCCTATCTCCGTCGGTGATATAAAAGCGGTCATTCAGCACCTTAGAGATAGAGGTTTAGGAGTTTTAATTACTGATCATAACGTGCGCGAGACTCTCGATGTTTGTGAAAGAGCCTATATTGTTGAGTCAGGAAAATTACTTGCACATGGAAGCCCTGATGAAGTACTCAACAATCAACAAGTAAAAGAAGTTTATCTAGGTGAAAACTTTAGACTCTAATATAAGTTATGACTTCACCACTAATCTGATAAAATAAGCTATTAAAAATTAGCTTTTTAGTCGTAAAACTTGAAATTCAACCATTGCGATCTCATATAAGTATTAATCACAAGCGATGGAAATAATTTAACCATTTAACTGTAATGATTTTTCTCACAGGCGAGATTTAACTGCTATAGTTAAAATTAAGAGAGGCAAAATAAGCGAGCCTCCGGACAATAATATTAATGAAACAGTCGTTACAGCTTAAAATTAGTCAATCTCTTACCATGACGCCGCAGTTGCAGCAGGCTATTAAGCTGCTACAACTCTCCAGTTTGGACCTGCAAAGCGAAATTCAGGAGTTACTCGACTCCAACCCTCTACTTGATTCAGATGTCGTTGAAGAAACTAGTAATAGTCAACAAGGCAATGATGAAATTAGCCTCGATAAAGATTCAACAGAGTCAGCAAGTGCCGAAGATATTGATACCACAAATCAGATTGATAACGACAAGATTAGCGACGAATTAGCCACCGATAGTCAGTGGGAAGATTGGGGTTATGTCTCTCAAGGATCAGGCTCTTCGCGAAATAAAGATGATAATTCAAATTTCGATTATCAGGGCGAGACCAGCGAGTCATTACAAGATCAATTGCAATGGCAAGTAGATATGATGAATCTATCGGATATTGACCACGCTATCAGCACTATTTTGATCGATGCGATCGATGATAGAGGTTATATGACCGCCAGTGTCGATGAAATAATTGAAATGTTTGCTGAAGAAAGCGAAGACTTAGTTGAAGACTTAGAAAATAACAATCAAATTGAGCGTGAAGAAATTGAAGCGATGTTACATTTGTTGCAGAGCTTTGAGCCAGCCGGTATCGCTGCCAGAAATCTCCAAGAATGCTTATTAATTCAGTTGAACCGTGTTGCTGACGACACGTCAGCATTCCGTCTAGCAAAAAAAGTCATCGAACAAGAGTTTGAATTACTCAGTAGCAGAAACTACCGCCAATTAATGCGGGTTTTAAGCGTTTCAGAAGTACAATTAAAAGCTGCGATTGACCTTATACAAGCGCTTGACCCGCGGCCAGGTAATCAGCTCACTCAAAATACCGCTCAATATATTACCCCTGACGTTTTTGTCAGCAAAGATAGCAAAGGGATCTGGGGAGTTGAATTGAATAATAGTTGCGCGCCTAAGCTCAAAATAAACGATGACTATGCCGCGCTTATTAAACGAGCCGATAATAGCCCTGATAACGTCTACTTGAAAAATAATTTACAAGACGCTAAATGGTTTATAAAGAGTTTACAGAGCCGAAATGAGACTTTATTGAAAGTTGCAACATGTATCGTAGCCAAACAAGTTGGATTCTTAGAATATGGTGAAGAAGCAATGAAACCATTGGTTCTCAATGACGTTGCAGAAGAAGTCGAAATGCACGAATCGACCATTTCTCGAGTAACCACCCAAAAGTTCATGCATACCCCGAGAGGCATTTTTGAATTAAAGTATTTTTTCTCGAGCCATGTAGGCACAACTTCTGGCGGCGAATGTTCTTCGACAGCGATCCGGGCGGTTATTAAGAAATTAATTAGTGCTGAAAATCAGGCAAAACCCTTGAGTGATAGCAAACTTGCCAATTTACTTAAGGAACAAGGGATCAAAGTTGCGCGTAGAACGGTGGCTAAATATCGAGAAGCACTCTCGATACCACCTTCAAACGAGCGCAAAAAATTGATCTAAGACATTAGGAAACTTATCCAAAGTTTATAGTCTATATTTTTCATAAGCTATAACTAGGATAAGTCACTTAATATTTCCATCAACCAAAGAAGGAATATAACTATGCAAATTAATTTAACAGGTCATCATTTAGACATTACTGATTCTTTACGAAATTATGTCCATGATAAATTCGAAAGAATTGAGCGTCATTTTGACCATATCAACAATGTTCATGTGGTATTACAAGTCGATAAGGTACGTCAGATTGCCGAAGCAAAGATGAATGTTAATGGTGGTGAAATATTTGCAAATAGTGAATCCGAAGATATGTATGCAGCAATCGATACATTGATTGATAAACTCGACAGACAAGTAATAAAACATAAAGAAAAGATGACTCGGCACTAACCTAGCGATGTAATAATTGTTTTAACTTGGGTTTGTCCCTAAATAGGAAAAACTACTAATCACCTAAGGGTCGATTGTGCTACAGTGGCAATAATTCGACCCTTTTTAAATTACCTTAAGACCTCATGAATATCAGTCAAATACTCTCTCCTGAAGCAACAATTTGTAGCTTGGAATTAACCAGCAAGAAAAAGATCCTGGAAAAAGTGAGCCAAATCATGGCGGAGTCGATCGATGGCTCATCACAAGATATTTTTGAAAGCTTATTAGCCCGGGAACGCTTAGGAACAACTGCATTAGGTAATGGCATAGCCATCCCACATGGACGTATTGACTCTTGCTCACAAGCCACTGCAGTATTTATATTACTGGATAAAGCGGTAGATTATGACGCTGTTGATGGACAAGATGTCGACATCATTTTCGCAATTTTGGTCCCAGAACAAGCCGATGCCCAACAGTTAAAGTATTTAGCTGAAATAGCTAAAGTATTGTCAGAACCTTCTTTAGTGTCTCAAATTAGACATGCGCATTGTGGTGACGCTTTATATGAGATTATTGAAACAGCCACAAGAAAAAAATAAATACCGACCATTTTCATCAGTCAAAACAGCCAATAAAAACATAATAGGCTGCAAGGATATTTAGAATGAAAAGGATAAATCGTATGAAAAGGATCATCGTTAGTGGACGTTCTGGATCAGGCAAAACTGTTGCATTAAGAGCTCTCGAAGACCAAGGATTTTATTGTGTCGATAATATCCCAATTAAACTAATCCCAAGCCTACTCGAACAGATCAACTCTCACTATCCTGGCTTGGCCATCGGTATCGACGCTCGAAATGTCACTCACACAGTCAAAGAGTTTGACTTGCTGATCCAACAAATAAAACAAAGTGAATTTGAACTCGATGTTATTTTTATAGACGCTAACGACACTACTTTGTTAAAGCGATTTAGTGAAACCCGTAGAAGACACCCATTGACGTCAGAAGGGTTGTCTCTCGCTGAAGCGATCGAAAAAGAGAAACAAAGGTTAGAACCTATAACCCGCTATGCCCAGCTCGTGATTGATACCACTTCAAAATCCCCCCATGAATTATGCGAAGTGATCGTTGAAAGAGTACTGAATGAGAAATCTTCCCACCTCAGTTTATTGTTTACTTCTTTCGGGTTTAAAAATGGTGCGCCCAATGACGCTGACTTTGTATTTGACGCTCGTTGTTTACCTAACCCCTACTGGGACGAAAATTTGCGCTCATTTAATGGAAAAGACCAAGAAGTAATCCGTTTTCTGGAATCACAGCCTTTAGCTCAAGAGTTTTGTTGGCAACTAAAGATATTTCTGCAAACTTGGATCCCCCGGTTTGAGCAAGATAATAGAAATTACCTTACCATCGCCATAGGTTGCACTGGCGGACAACACCGCTCGGTTTATATCGCAGAGAAACTTGCCGAAAATTTTGTCTCGCTATATTCAAATACTCAGGTTCGCCATCGTGAACTTGCTCAAAAAATAAACTGAAACACAAATCAACATGCCGTCAGTTATTTGCCAAGTAGTCAACAAAAAAGGAATGCACGCCAGAGCAGCTGCAAAAATTGTCGAACTGGTCAGTGGCTACGATTGTGAAGTTAGCTTAACTCACCAACAAACGACGGCAGCCGGAAATAGTTTATTAAAGCTACTCACACTTAATGCTCCCAAAGGCTCTCAAGTGACCATTAATGCAGAAGGCAAAAATTGCAGCAAATTACTCAAAGAGTTAAGCGCATTATTTCAACAAGGATTTGGCGAATAACGTTTTTTAATAAGGCTTTCCACAAACTATCCTCTCGCTAAGACTTATTTTTATAGTAATTTCCAATAACGAGCATTTCTTGGTAGATAATAATTTTCTCTATCAAATGACACAATGACTCTTTCAGCTTTACCGACTAACTCAGCTCGCGGTACTAAACCGATAACTCTAGAGTCAGCACTGTTATCTCTGTTATCACCTAAGACTAATAAATAATCATCTGGTATTAATACCTCTTCAAAATTACTTAAACGGCTTTTATTCATAGAACTCAGTCTTATAGGATATATGGAGTTAGCGGCGCTATCAGAAATCGATTTAATTAATTCTTGTTGATAATAAGCCGCTGTTCTATCTTGCATAAATTGATCAAAAGGCTGGTTGGGCGCTAATGGTTTTGTATCTACCCACTTTTCATTAATTTTCAATCTATTATTTAACATAGAGACGCTATCACCAGGTAAACCAATAACTCGTTTTATTAATCTGTCTTCGGCTTGTTTAGATTGAAAAACCACCACATCTCCCCTCTCGGGTTCGTTGTGTCGATTGAGATTAATTTGAGTAAGAGGAATTTTGATATCAAAAGCGAGTTTGTTCACCAAAACTCTATCACCTATCAATATATTGGGTTGCATTGATCCTGAAGGCACATGGTACCAATCGGCAACAGCACTGCGAAAAAATAGCATTAACAATAAAAAAACGATAATACCTTTATTGTTTTTCCAAAATTTTTGCATAAAAACTCCAACTTATTAAATTCGAATAAACTTTATTTCACTGTTAGAGTGTTAACCTTCTAAGGAGTTCGCCCTAGAAATATTAACTTACAATCAAAGCAATGCAGTACTTTCGTTTTGAACCGTCTCTAATAACCAATCAGTAAAAGCTTTTATTTTAGGTCTTTGCGCTGACTCTTTTGGACACACAATATCGTAAGAAAAATCACTCTCCATCACAATCTCAAATGGTTGAACTAATCGACCAGCTTGAACATCGGCCTGTGATAATACACTGTGCCCCATAGCAACCCCCTGTCCGTAAATTGCCGCCTGCTGTACCATCGCAGTGTGGCTGAATACAGGACCATTATTTAAATTAATACCTTTCACTTCTGCGGTTTTTAACCAGCGCCGCCAATCATTTGTATTGCCATCATGCAATAAAATATGTTGTTTGAGATCCTGTGGTGTTTTTAATCCTAGCTTGCCTTCGAGTAATTGAGGGGAACAAAGCGGCGTTAAACGCTCGTTAAGTAAGGTTTTTGAATGCAATCCGGGATAGTCGCCTGTGTCGTAGTAAATCGCCACATCGATATCTTCTCTCACAAAATCAACGCTTTCGTCACTGGCTTTCAAACGAACCTCAATATCAGGATAAAGCTGGTTAAATTTAGAAAGTCTTGGCACTAACCAAACGGTAGCAAAGGTCGGCACTACGCTCACCGTTAGTGCACCGCCAGCTCTTTGAGCTTTGACCTGCTCTGTTGCACTGCTCAAGATCTCAAAAATATCGCGTATTTTCGGCCAATAGTTTTGCCCTTCATCGGTTAATAACAAAGCCCTATTACGTCTAATAAACAAATTCACCCCTAAAAATTCTTCGAGTGATTTAATTTGATGGCTAACTGCCGCTTGAGTCACAAATAACTCATCTGCTGCACGAGTAAAACTTAAGTGTCTGGCAGCCGCCTCAAATGCTCGCAAGCTCTTTAACGGCGGTAATCGTTTTGCCATATTTTTGAACCTCAAGGTTAATAGATAGCGTTATAACAATAAAAAGATGAATTACGTTCAGATTAGTTATTTTAATCCGAAGCATTATAAATCATCGTTTGAAAAGGTTCAATTAGGTAAGTATAGTACGCTCCATGTTCGGCGTAGGCTGGCTGTGTTTGTTAGCGCAAGCAAGGCTTCAGGATAATACATCGTTAATTCAATGTAGCAGTTTATCTTAAAGTCATGGATTTGAGGCTTGTCCTCAAGGGTGTTTTTTAACTACCCACGCTTATCATTTTTTTTAATTGATGAGTTCTGGTCATTATATGACCTATTGAGAGTTGTTTTTATTTCTGTCCCAACAGAGTTAATTAGTGAATACTGTGACCTCCTACCTTTTTGGTCCTAATATTTCACAGTAATATTACTAATAAGGCCTGCATTGCAGGCCTTTTTTTTGTTCTAAATTCAGCATAAACTGAACGCTTTCAACTACTAATAAAACTAATCTTTATGTCGCTTTATACTCAGTCTCACCTAACAAGCTCTATAATCATGGTAAGTCCTAATGATTTTGGCTTTAATTCTGAAACAGGCACAGATAATGAGTTTCAGCATAAACCAAACAATTGCGATTCAAGTCAAATAACAACTAAAGCTCTGACAGAATTCGAGCAAATGGTCGCCAAATTAGACAGTTCAAACATTGAAGTTACCATTGTGAAGAATAAGCCATCTGCCCAAAAGCTACCCGATGCTGTTTTCCCCAACAACTGGTTTTCCACTCGTGCAGATGGCACATTGTTTATTTATCCAATGAAGGCTGCTAACCGACAAGCAGAAGTAAAAATAAAACCTTTGTTAAATAGGTTGACTGGTTCAAATTACCAAGTAAAAAATGTAATTGATTTAAGAGCAACCCAATCTGAAAATAATATTTTAGAAGGAACTGGCAGTTTAATTTTTCACCACCCCAGTAGTAAAATTTTTGCAGCTTACTCTGAAAGATGCAAAGCAAAAGCTTTGGCAAGTTTCAGCCAAAGTTATGGCTACCTCGCATTTCCGTTCAAAACCTTGTCCGATACAAGCAAAGAAATTTATCATACCAATGTACTAATGTCCTGCGGATTAGACTTTGCAGTTATAACTAAGTCGTGTTTAGTTAATAGTTCACAAAGCGACGAAGCTTTAGTAGAACTATCCCACACAGTCAGTGATGTGATTGAAATTGACCAAAACCAAATGAGCCAACACTTCTGCGGCAATATTATCCAGCTAATAGATAAAAATAATCAGTCTTGTATTGTGATGTCTCACTCTGCTTATCAGGGTTTCAACAATAAACAGCGGAAAACACTGGAAAAACATGGGAGTTTAATCGTCTGCAATATTCCAACTATCGAGTATATTGGCGGTGGAAGCGCTCGTTGTATGATTGCTGAGAATTTTCTACCTAGACTAAAGTCAACAATTCCTAGCTAAAGTTTTGAAATTTCACAGAAATATTGCTCATTTCAACTAAACTTAAGCTACAAGAATCAAAAATATTATTTTCTGCCTTAAATATCACGTATGACTACACCTTCATTAGATGGCTATAAAATTAACAAGCAGTTTGCCTCCGGCGGCATGGCAAAAATTTATGACGCCACTCAAATTTCACTGAATCGACCAGTAGCGATAAAATTTCTCAGTAGAAAATTACTTGCGCACCACGAAGCACAGGCATTATTTGAAAGTGAATCCTTAATTATTGCTCAGTTACATCATCCTAATATTGTCCAAATTATTGATAAAGGGATCAGCGGAGAATCACAACCTTATTTTGTGATGGAAAAGATCAAAGGGATCGATTTATCCGAAATGTTAAGCGAGGCAGAACTACCTTTTTCAAAAAAACTAGATATCGCTATCCAGCTCTGTAAAGGGTTAGCTTACGCACATAAAAATGGGGTGATCCACCGCGACATAAAACCCTCAAATATTATTATTGATCAACACGGAGATGTTAAAATATTGGACTTCGGGATCGCTCTGACCAATGATGATTCATCAGAAAGCCAATCAATGAAAAGTGTGGTAGGCACATTAGGTTACGTTGCACCAGAACAACAACAGGATTATAGCAATGCGACTTTTTCAAGCGACATCTATTCTGTAGGCGCTTTGTTTTATGATTTATTCGGCACAAAAGCTATGCCGAAAAAGGGTTCATCCAACAAGACTAAAACAAAAAACATACTACCAGATAAACTCCCCAAACCTCTAGTGAGTTTGATTGAAAAATGTTGCCATATTTTAGCGACCAATCGTTACCAATCATTAAATGAAGTACGCGATGAGTTACTCAAAATATCTCAAGGGAGCCATCTGAGTAAAAGTAATATCAAAGAAGTTCAGCAGGAAAATAAAGACCTAGCGAGTAACTTCAATTTGCTTGACGTATTAAGCAAAAGTCCAAATAAGCGAGTTTATTTATTTCAGAAAAAAAGTAACCGCCAATTGCTAGTGATCAAACGAAGTATTGGTGATTTGAGAGGATTCAAACAAGCAAAATATTTATCAAGCTTAAAACATCCCAATATTATTAATATACTTGCTGCGGTAAAAAGCAATAACAACGCCACCATCATTACTGAATATCTTTCTGGCGGCAGCTTAAGTAACCAGTTGTTGCAGGATATGAGCGAACAGAATTTCCTACTACAAGCTTGTCAGATTTGTTCGGCGCTTCATTTTGCTCATCAAAATAATATTTTGCACAGTAACTTATCACCAAATAATATTTTACTTGATAGTAAACAAAACATTAAATTATGCGACTTTAGTCAAGCTAATAATACCAATGATGATCCAAAAGCAGCACGAGCTTATCAGCCACCAGCACAACAAGGGTTTAGTGAGCAGTATGACATCTATTGCATGGGCGCTATTTTCCATCATATGCTCTATGGTGATCCACCAGGAAAACAAGTATCGAAACCCAGCAGAAAAATATCCTTTCGGCTGCAAAAATTAGTCGATAATATGCTCGCGGTTGACCCTGTTAATCGTCCAACTTCAGCGCAGCAAGTTTTGGTTGAATTACAACGAATAGCGAATTCAAGCAATAAAAAAATACGTTCGACTATGGGTCAGGCTGCAGATACAGAGCCTAAGAAAAAGAAAAAGAAAAAGCAGCAAAAAAAACAAAAAACAAAAGACAACTCACTATGGTTGTCTATTGCATTGGTTGTCGCAATTTTATGCATTATAGGCTTGGTCGCAAAAGACTTTTTGTAGCTAGCCTTCAACAAAAAATGAAATTAATTCAGGATCCCAGAAAAATAGACCCCAATAGCAACCGCAACAACAACTCCAAAAACAATTGCCACTTTAGCACCATCAGATGACTTGGTTACTGGTTTGGCATAACTTAGAGGTTCGCTGCCAATACATTGGAACTTTAATAAGCTACCACCTACAGTAATTTCGTCTTTATCCTGTAAAACGGCTCGCGACTGCATTTTTCCATTCACCATTAAACCATCGGCAGCACCATCGTTTTTAATTTCCCAACCCAAATCACTTTCATTAAGATAAACGTGACGAGCCGAAACACTAATTTCGCTAGTTGATAGGTGATGGCCAAGTAACCTAGAAATATGATTATCCGCTTTAGTTATTTCATAAATCTTACCTTGCACCCCTACTGATAAACCGTGAAGAAATACCTTTTGGCTAGCTAGTTGACCTTTTGGCCGATTAGCCGATTTGCCGGGAGCGCTTTTTTGCTTTGAAGCAGCTTTGGTCATTTTTCTGGGTTTATCTTTTTCTTCTAATTCGGGCCCAATCACATGGAAAATAAATTGATCTAACCTGAGTTCATCGCCATTACGGATCTCACATGACTCGACTCTTTCTGCGTTAACGTAGGTTCCATTTGAAGATTTTAGGTCCTCAACATAGGCTTTTTTATTACGTATTGATATTTTAATGTGTTTACGAGATACATAACTAAAAGGGAGTTTTATATCTGAACTATCATCTCTGCCAATGATAAAGCCATGAGCTAATGAAAAATATTGGCCATCTAACGGCGCTGAATCCGCTTTTAACATCCATGGACTAACGACTGGGCGAATGACTGTGGCTTGTTCTGGCTTTTGTGCTGGTGGAGGGTTTCGTTCGTTTAACGGGTCAATGATCTCCAGTTCACTGGTGCCGACTTTAATAATATCCCATGCTTCTAAGGCTTGCTGTTTAATCACTGGAATATCATTAACAAAGACACTGCGATTGGTACTAGTATTGCGCAATAGTATTTCATCTTGTTGGATCACTAGTTCAACGTGAATCGGGTCAACAGAATCTTCGTCAACCTGAATATCACAGCCTGGATCACAACCAATTTTAAGCGTGGAATCTACCAACCACATGGCTGGCTTTCTTCTGTCCTTGAATTGGATTTTCAGCATGGGAAAATGACTGCCCTATTTTTATATTGTTAGATGAAATAATCGCTATATAATAACGACTTATAATCAATATCAAAAACTTTTTTAATTGAATTTAGCCTATTTAATTAAATTTTAGCAGATCTTTGTGAGATTACTTGGTTCAAAACAAGGTTTATACATTTTAAGCCAAGTTAATCTCTACTAAGTTACTTAATATTAAATTCTAGTTAAACTGCTACCATTTGCAAAATCTGACCACAGAACCAAGCGGCATAAGTCCCTAAAGCGTAACCTAAAACAGCCAGCAATACGCCTACTGGAGCGAGTGACGGATGAAATGCTGCCGCCACCACTGGCGCCGAAGCAGCACCACCGACATTGGCCTGACTGGCCACTGCCATATAAAATACCGGTGCTTTTATCCACTTAGCCACCCCAAGCATTAATAACGCGTGAATAATCATCCAGATACCACCAACTACAAATAACCAAGGTCGCTCAACAATTGCTGATATATCCATGTGCAAGCCAATGGCTGCCACCAACACGTAAATAAATACCGAGCCAACTTTGGATGCACCAACGGCTTCAAAATTCCTTAATTTAGTCATCGAAAGAATTAGACCAATACTAGTAACGGTAACGATTAGCCAGAAAAACTTACTAGTCAAAGAATACTGTTCGGCAGCAGGCCAATTTTGTGCAATATAAGGCGCTACAGTATCAGCCACAATATGACCAAATGCGGTCGCGCCAAAAGCTATTGCGACTATCAAGATTAAATCGGTTAAATCAGGGATCTTAGCGTGCTCTCTATTGAACTTTTCCACGGTATTTTTCAGATCTTCTATCGCGCTGGTATCTGCGCCAGTTTTTGCATCTATGTTTTTCGAGTTTCCAGCCATCAACAATAATACAGCCATCCAAATATTAGCAATGATCACATCAACCGCGATCATGCTTGAAAATAGACCGCCTTTTACTTCGTAGATTTCTTTCATCGCTGCCTGATTTGCGCCACCGCCTATCCAACTACCGGCAACGGTTGTCATACCTCGCCAAACATCCCCAGCAACAACATCAGGGTTGATTGCAGACATGATTAATAATGCGATAGGACCACCAATAACGATCCCAAATGTTCCGGTTAAAAATAAAATGAGTGCCTTTGGTCCAAGCGCTTTAATTTTTTTAAAGTCGATACTCAGAGTTAATAAAACAAGGCTGGCAGGTAGCAAAAAGCGTGAAGCAACGTAATAAAGTTGTGAGCCACTAGCATCTATTTTTTTATCCGCTCCGCTCACTTGACACTGAGCCATAATACCTTGCCCTGCGTCTACAACACCGCTTAAAACATCTGCGCAATCATAGTTGTATGGAACAATATGAAATGTATGCAATAAAGAAGGTAAGAAATAACATAATAATAATGCGGGAACATATTTATAGAATTTCTTAAAGTATAGGTTGTCGCTTTTATTGGTATAAAACACCAATCCAAGGATCAAGCTGAGAATACCAAAAACTACTGCGTTATTAGTCACTAAATATGTAATCGGTTGCTGCATATAAATCCCTTGATCTCTATTGTTATTATTTTATTAGCATTATTTTTTTATATTTTGCTCAAGCGCTGCTAAGAACTAGCGAATTAAACTTGCCTAAGATAACAGCCCCCCTCATAAAAATACAGTTACAAATCATCTTCAGGCTCAACTATAGGTGATGCAACGTGCACTTTAGTACGCCCGGATTTACGCAGAGCATCGCGCAAAACGTATTCGATCTGGGCATTGACACTTCTTAACTCGTCATCCGCCCAAAATTGCATTGCCTTGAGGATTTCCTCATTGATCCTTAAAGGGTATGCTTTTTTAGCCATATTCCTCTCCTTTTACAAAACTCTTCGCCTATACGACTAATACAAGCTACCAGCATTAACCACAGGAGTGGCCGATTCATCGCTACATAAGACCACCAACAAGTTACTTACCATTGCCGCTTTGCGTTCAGTATCTAACTCGACAATTTCGCGCTCTGAAAGTTGCGTCAATGCCATTTCAACCATACCTACAGCGCCCTCTACCACCTTTTGTCTAGCAGCGATAATTGCCATTGCTTGTTGTCTACGCAACATAGCGCTAGCTATTTCTGCTGCATAAGCTAAATGACTAATACGAGACTCAATCACATAAACCCCAGCTTTTTGTAACCGTTCTTGTACCTCAGTTTTAAGCGCTTCAGATATTTTTTGAGGGTCACTTCGTAGTGCAATTTCATCGTCTTCATGATTGTCATAAGCATATTGAGTAGCTAAATTACGCAGAGCTGCTTCACTCTGAATAGACACAAAATCCTCATAGTCATCCACTTGAAACACCGCTTCAGCGGTATCAACCACTTCCCACACCACTACAGCAGCAATTTCGATCGGGTTACCATTTTTATCATTAACCTTTAATTTACTGCTCTCAAAATTCCTGACACGCATAGAAACTGCCGATTTACTATAAAATGGATTGGCCCAGCGTAGCCCGTATCGTGTACCGTACCCGCGTATTTACCAAATAACTGTAAGACTTTCCCTTCCTTCGGATTGACCATAAACAAGCCAAACCAGCAGATAAATACTAAAATACATAACAAAACACCTGCGATGCCCAAAACCGGGTTGGATTTGACTAATCCTATTAGGATTAACACGCTGACTATTTGCGCCGTCAATAATACAAACAGCATCATTATCCCATTAGGGGCTTTAATTTCTTTTTCAACTATCATTACATTCTCCATCAAAGAAACAACAAGTGATATCATAATGATATCAAATAGATAAAAAATCAAACTAGAGTTGTTAATAAAAATGTAACTCTATAATATTCAATGAGTTAGCTAGCAACTTAAAGTTTTAATAAATATATTTATCAGAGATACAACTTTTTGATTCGCGCTGACGACATTAGCTATAACTGAAACAGAATGATTAACTATTCAATATTAACTGACAGTTTTGAATTGATAACCAACCTGTTTTTAAATTTATAATCGACATAGTGGCCACTAATGTTCAACTTACGAAAAGACGAAAAACTGATTGAGAAAGCGCTCGGCGGCTCACAATCCAGTTGGGTCAACCTAGTTAAAAGGTATGAAGGGTTGGTTTACAACTACTGCCTTAGGATGACATTTAACAATTCCGACGCGATGGATTTAATGCAAGAAGTGTTTCTGGCGGTTTATAGAAACTTGCCCTCTTACAGAGGGGATGGAAAATTTAAAGGATGGATGATGAGAATTGCTGCCAATAAAACTACCGATTTTATTCGCGCCAAGTATAGAAACCCATTACATCAGGCTGAAGAGGTTTATGCAGATGATTTTCATACCCAAGATTCGCCTCACGCAGACTATGAAGAACAAAATAACAACCTTCAAATTCGAAAGATGCTGGCCACTCTGCCTGAGGATCAAAGAATTGTAGTGGAGCTTAAATTTTTCCAACATTTTACTTTTGAAGAAATAGGTCATCAAACTGGCGTTGCCGTTAGCACGATTAAAACCAGATTATATTCAGCCTTACAAAAACTGAAAGGTTTAGAGGAGATTCAAAATGCTTTGTGATCATCAAATTATATCTGAGCACTTGTTAGACTATATCGAAGACAGCGACTCAAAAAGCAACAAGTTATCGTCGGCTGTACGCAAACAAGTTGAACAGTCACTGAGTCAATGTGAAACATGCCAAGCAACCTATCGACAAGCCATTAGCCTTCACCAGGCGTCGCATCAATGGCGCGAACAACCGGTACCCGAATGGCATAGAACCGAATACGCAGTTAGACCCAGACAAAACTCATATAGCTGGCTCAACTGGTCAGCTATGGCGACTTCATCCTTGGCGATACTAATGGTGGTATTTCAAGTACAGGTAACTACCAGTGAGAGTGGCGTAAATATCGCCTTTGGGAATACTTCTAACAGCCAGGTGGAAGCATTAATAGAGAAGAGGATTAATCAATATAAAGAGCAACAATCTTTATCATTAGACGCTCGCTTTATCGCTGAAAACGATAAACAAATGACGGCGAACAAACTCATGGTGTCCGATGTTTTGGAAAAAACTCGTGATGAAAGACGCGACGATTTAAATTTTCTAATCACAGGAATACAAACTCAACGATTTGAAGATCAGAATAAAGTTGAAAAACGCCTCGCCTACTTGGCCGATAACCAAATTGAAAACAATCAGTATATTAACCAATTAATTCAGACTAATAGTCCTGTTAAAGGAGACAAATAATGACCTCATTAAACAAAACTTTCATCCGAAAGAGTACTTTGGCAGTAGCCGGTCTGCTCAGCCTATTAAGTACAGGTATCATGGCTAAAGAACAAAGCTATAACCGTGCCCAAAAAGAAATCAAAATAATGAGTACAATTTTTGAGACCTCTTTAGCAGAGCTTTCTTCTAACAATAACCGACTATTGTACTCAAAGAAAACCAAGGGCACTTACCTTGCAAAACAAGGTATGGTATTTAATTTTAATTTTGGCAGCAACGCCTTCGGTGGCGCTGAAAACTGGGAGTCTTTCGAAGGAGATTGGGAATCTTTTGGCGAAGGCATCGGACAGCTCGTCGGCGGTATCGCCTCTGAAGTTGGCCTAGCGATAAACGATGCTATTGTTGCTCCTGAAGCTCCAAATGTCGATATTGATTTAGAGGAAAGAATGGAGGCTTATGCAGAAAGAGTAGAAGCTTTAGAGCAAATGAGAGAAAACCATAATTCTCAAAGAGAAGAAGTCCGCGAAATACAAAGGGAACTAAGACGGATCGAACGAGAAAAAGATAGCGAAGAAAATGCAATAAGCCACCAAAAACGATTAAAGAAAGAACTCGAGGGAAAAGCAAAGCTATTAAAAGATAAAATGACTAAGTACAAAAAATCAATGGCTGAATATCGAAAAAAGCGTGATGAAAAACGTACTCAAAGCACCATTAAAAAGTCGGATATCATTGTCTCTACTTTATGTGACTATGGCGCTACGTTACGCTCGCTCAAAAACGATGAGCATATCACTTTAATCTTTGGTAATTATGCCGGTAGCAAAGATCAAGTTTACGTGTTTGATTTTGACGATGTTCGCTCTTGTGAATCTAAGGATAAATTACTTAAGCAGGCGATAAGTTATCAGATTTAATTAAGCCTACAAAGAGCCCAGATTAAGGCGTTTCGGTTTTTAACCGAAACGCCTTTTTTTTGACTTTGTATTTTGGACTTTTGATTAGCGCAAAGAAACGTGTAATATAC
>Ga0114899_1001096_pt1 | contig 16649 bp, 10 predicted proteins | sample MalvireepMed_215_FD_83497 | JGI IMG/M metagenome (GOLD analysis project Ga0114899, IMG submission 83497) | Marine viral communities from the Global Malaspina Expedition - Malaspina viral metaG DeepMed_215 | ecosystem: Environmental > Aquatic > Marine > Oceanic | place: Mediterranean Sea...
GGACGGTAAGCGTTATCAAACGGGCGGCGAAATCATGCCAACACAACTATTTGAAGAAGGCGATCAGGACATTAACATGGCCCTGAATAACATGGTGGGCACAACCAGTCCTTCTATAGGGCAACTTTCAGAAGAAATTTCCTTTGAAAGAGAGACCATGGGCGAAGAACCAAGGACCATGGACATAAAGGAAAAGTATAAAAATATTCTAAGACAATATGCTTCCCAGTTATCTGAAACAGAAGAGGAAATTGGAAGGCTTTGGGAACAGGTAAAAAAAGTGGAAGTAGCTTATGCCAATGAACTAAAAGAAGCGGGACAAGAAATTACCGCCGAAAACCAATTGATAACTGAAGAATTTCTTCAAGAACTAGAAACATTGTTTTCTAGTGCGATTCCAGCCATGCAAGCGGGATCAGTGGTTAAAGACTCAGAATCTGCTATGTTGGAGCGTTTAGAAGCTCTAAAAGAAATAAAAGATCTAGGTATACAGTTACCACTAGATAGATGGATGGAAATACGTAAAGACCCCACTGCAAAACAAAAAGTTATAAATATTTTTAGTCTGATGACAGCACAACAACAGCAAGGGACTCAAGCCCAAACTGATTTAATGAATCGAATTAGTGATATTGTCGGGGAACGACAAGGCTTGGCTAAAACAATTTCTGGCGCTACCACAACACAGGCGCAGCAGATAAAAGACATTTTTGAAAAACGACGGGATCCAGCACATCTTAGAGACATAGGAGCTGCTGCTGGTGCACAAGCTGTCACAAAAGGAGGAGGGTTTGGCAGTTTTCTTGCTCAAAATGCTGCCGCTAGAGGAGCAATAGCTGCAACCAAAGAAGGTACATACGCAGATCAATTAAAATACCTTACTCAGGATCCAGAGGCAGCAGAAGCTATGTTAAAAGATGCAATACTTAAAGATGAACTTGCCGCCCTTAATCGTACAATGACTGGAGCAGGAGGCGTTACAAAAATGCCCGCAGCTGTGATGACAGATTTGTATGAGACACTGGCTCCCACAGATGTTACTCAAACAGATGTTGATGAAGCATGGGAGGATTTTCAAAGAGGACAAAAAATTGGCACTGAACGAACAAACACATTTAATGACTTAGGTAACTTTATAAATACATTTGCAGCAGTGCCTTCTGTGTTTATAGGGCCTCATGGTTTAGGAGGAACTATAGAGATGGCGGGGAACACAATAGATTTTGCTAGTTACTTCAAAACAAAACTGCCTAGTTATAGAGATAAATGGTCTAAGATTAAATCTTCGCAAAACACACCAGATGTGGAAACAGGTCTTGTAAAGAAATCAAATAGAACGGTTATGCCTATGGAATATGCATGGATCTTGGCTAAAAAAGAATGGCAAACACTAAAAGCATCTACGTAACAATAATGTACCATGGCTACACAAACAGCAGAAGAGCTTGAACAAGAATTTCTCGAATTATTAAAAGCACAAACAACAGCAGCACAACCTTTTGTAGCTACAGAAGGCGAGGTTGATCAAACGTATCCAGATGCTGATGAACTAAGACGGCAATATCAAGCAACAATAGATTACCAGTCGCAATCCATTAATACTCCCGAAGACGAAGAAGACTTTTTAAAGTTTTTAGAAACGCTTGGTCGTTCTGTGGACTCAATGCAACAAATGGGATATTCCTTTGCTGGAGTTATTGGAGAAGCAACCGAGTGGGACAGATTAAAGGAATGGTCACGAGCAGGAGTAGAACAACAAAAGCAAGACATGGCAGAATATGCCAAAAAAGGTGAGACCATACAAGCTACCGACTTGTTAAAAAAATTCAATACAGAAGACGAAGACCTAAAAATAGGAGATGTAGGTATTTGGTTAAGACAAACCGCTGGAGATGTTGTACCTCCTTTGGTTGTTTCTGCCTCGTCTATGTGGGCTGGTGCTGCTATAGGCGGTGCTATTGCGGCACCTATTCCTATACCGGGAGCCAGAGCGGTTGGTGTTGGTGTTGGTATGGCTGCTGGAATGCTTCTTCCTTCGTATGTTCTAGGCGTAGGAGAAATAGACGTAACTATGAAAGAAAGAGCAGGAGAGGATTTTGAAGCTCCAGCACAAGCACTTATAGGCGGAATTCCAATAGCACTATTGGACGCTGCTTCTTTAGCTCTTCAACTTAAACCAATTATATCCCCTGCCGTTAAAAAATTTGGTGCCAAAGCTGTAGTAGATCAGTTGGTAAAACAAGGAGTGAAAAAGAATGTTGCAAAAGTGGCAACAGTCAGTGCGATTAAAAACATGCCTGTTGAAGGTGTAACTGAAGCCTCTCAAGAATATATAGCTGATTTAATAGCAGAAGTGGCAACAGGAATTGCTTCAACTGACCAAGAAAAAATCGACATGATGATAAACGCTGGTGCTAAAGGAGCTGTCGGAGGAATCCTTGGAGGAGGAACATTTGAAACCATAGCCGCCGTGCAACACAACAAGATGGCCGCAGAACAAGAAGAAATAGAAGGTTGGAGAGACGCGAGGGAAGAAGAAGTAGAAAGAGGAGTAGAAGAGTGGAAAGCAGCGCAACCAGAGCAAGGACTAGATAACCTAGATGCCAATCAATTACGTAATTTTTGGGAAGGAGAAACAAAAGAAAAACTTATTGCTCCACCCGGATCCACCAGAGAAGAGGTATTAAACGAAATTCTTTCACTAAAACGCGAAGAGCTCTGGGGAAATGTTCTTGCCAAGGAAGTCAGTAAGGACACTTTAGCTGATGTAACCAGAGAAGAACTCATCAGAAAATATCTTTTTGAATTTGACGAAATGACCTCTAACGAAGTTGCATCAATCATTGATGAAGAATTCATGGTCGAGTCCTTTTTTGATGATATTAGTTATGCCAATCCTACTCAGCAATTAGTTATCAAACTAGGAACAACCCTTGGAATAAATACTCCAGATACTTTAAATATTTGGTTGGATAAGCATGGCATAGATCGTATGAGTGAGCAAGACATAAGTGGAGCAACTGCTTCTGGTTTTCTACACCCAGAAATTGAAAAAATTAAAAAAGCTATGGCTGAAGACATGGCCGATAGGATAATGGAACAAAAAGGAGATACAGCTGTAAGTAAACTAGGTTTGTTTCAGTTTAATCAATGGGTAAATGATCTTATGGAAAAATACACTCTTGCAGAGCTAAGATCCATTGCTAAATTAGCAGACATGTACGGTTCTACTAATAAAGAACAAAAAATGACTAAGTTTGAGCTGGCTACTCATATTGCAGAAGAAAAAGCACAAATAGAACTACAACGACAAAAACTCGGTCCTTATTTAGACGCTAAAAGTAAACAAACCTTTCTTATAAACCTACAAACAGATGAAATGGGAACCATAACCAAAGAAAAAGTAGCAGATGGTTCTAATATGATGGGTACAGGAGCGCCTACAGATATGAAACTTAATGATTTGATTGGTGTTCAAGGAAACGCTCACGAAGTTTCTGTTGATGTAATTGATCCTAATGTACCAAGGGGGTCTCCCGGAAGACGGTTAGATACAATTGTTTTTAAAAGATATGGACCTGCGGAATTTGAAAGAATAAAAGGAAGAGAAATAGTAGACAAGGAACAAACAGAATACAGTAGGGATCTCCCTCAAAGAAGCCGAGAAGAGTTTGCACAAACTGCTTTTGATATATACAACGAAACAGAAGCGGTGCAAGAAGGCATTATGCCTAGACGAGAAATGTCTCAGGAAGAAAAGGATTTCATCCAACAAAAGAGAAGGCGTGGAGGAGAGCTCTCGACTCAACATCCTTTATATCAAGGCATGACTCTTGATGAGTTTATGAACACAAAAGCCGAGAATGAATATGAGCTTGTCACTGCGCGTATTACTAAAGGGCAATTAATGCATGAACAATTTACTAATAAGTTCCTTTCTTTTTTGTCCACCCGCTTTAGACCTTTTGGTCCAATGGGATTAGTCGGGGGATTAGCACGTAGACAAATGATTGCCAACACAAGAGTCATAGATAATTTAGCGAAAGATTTAGGAGTAGCAATAGGAAAAGCCATGGTTTATGCACATCAACAAGGAGACATTTCTGGCTTGGAAGACGGCAATAGATTATTAATGGCTTATCTTAAAAAAACAGGATCCTATAGAAAAGTAACTGCTAGAGAAAAAGAACTCTGGAAGAATGAGATTGAAAGAATGGAGATGGAACTAGGTAGCTTGTATGTTGGAACCACTGATTATGAAAACTTACGAAGCGACATTGAAACCCAAAAATTTATGCTGGAAGGAGGCGAAACAAGACAAAGAAGAAGAATCGCATTGGAACAACTTCCAGAAAGTCTGCATGAAATTGCTCTGCGTTCAAGAAAAACCGTGGATTCTCTTTCAGAGCGTATATTAAAAGAAATACCAGAAGAGCTTTTACCCACTGAACAAAGACCAATAGTGCAAGAAAATCTTGGAAGATACCTTACTTCTTCTTTCCGTATTTTTGAGCCTTCTTTAGGATGGAACCCTAGAATCTCTAGTGCATGGAATCCAGAACATCAAAAACTTATTGATAATGCTATTGTGTCTTTAGATGCAATAAATGAAAACAATCTTGCATGGAGAACGAACAAAAAAGAAGTTAATGAAAAAGGGATAGTTCAAAATTATGGGGATGCTATAAATGAAATAGATGCCATATTAAAAATGGAGAAATTTTCTTCTGCCTCTGATGTTGCTCGTTTGCCCGGTATTCTTAAAGCAGTAAGTGCTGATCAAGCCATAGGACTTCCTAGTAAAACAGGTTTATTAAGAGAAAGATATGAAATCCCTTATGCTATTAAAAAACTCATGGGCGAGGAAACCGATCCCGCACTGGCTATAGCAACTTCTGTTTCTCGAATAGGAAAGCTTCTTGAAATGGCAAAATTTTACCAAGAAATGAAACAAATAAATGAAATGCCGGGAGAAATGCATTTCTCCCCTGTTTCTTATGGAAACTACAGCGTTCCAATAAGTGCTCTTGGAGACTGGAATCCATTACAAGGATATTACACAACTCCTGAATTTGCTAACGAGCTGGAAATAGCTGGAGGACGCGACTCTTTTTTTGATACAGATACTATAGCATGGTATAGAACATGGATTTTAGCTCCAAAAGCAGCAGTGCAGTTTGGAAAAATAGTTCTAAGTCCTGCTACCCAAATGAGAAACTTTATGGGTGGTGCAATTATGTTTTTAGGAAACGGACATTGGCGACTGGGTTCTTTTCCCATAGCCATGGATGCAGTAGCCAAAGAGTTGTTTGGAACAGGAATTATAAGAGATTGGGTTCTTGAACCCGGACAAGAAGGTAAATACTACAATAAAGGAGTTCTTACCGACAAAGGAGCAAGAGCAGAAAGAATGTATAGAGCCATGCAAAGATTAATGATAGTAAACACAAACGTAAGAATGAACGATATATTAGGGATTTTTGGTCGTGCAGCAAGCGGTGAATATAATTCTTATAATCAATTTGTAGACGCTCTTTATGTAATAAAGAACTCAAAAGGTGGAAAAATAGGTAGTGCTCCGTTTGAAAAAATACTTACAACGGCTAAAGAATTTTATGCAGCAGCAGATGACTTTTGGAAAATAGCTGCTTTTGCGGCAGAACGCATAAAGCTCAAAGAGGGTTTAAGAAAAGCAGAAAGTTTTTCTGATGGTCCGTTATCTGAACAAGCGAAAATGGATATTCTAATGGAGTATGCTGAAACATTGACTACGAAAACATACGGCACAGTACATAATCAAAACATGAAAACTGCGTTTAGAAATGTAACAGATCTCGAAACTTTGATGGATGAAATTGCAGCTTATCATGTAAGAATGGGAATACCCAACTACGACTATGTGGGTAGGTTTGCGAGAACATGGAGACAAATAGCTGTGGTTGGAAACTTTATTGCCTTCCCAACAGAAATGGCTAGGGTGTCCTTTAACATTCCACAGATAGCAATGAAACAAGCCACTTTTAAAGTTTCTCCTAAGACCATGGAAAAATATGGTCTAAGAAAAGAAACTATTTTATACAGATACTCCAACGGACAAATAGGCTCTCAGGAAAGAAACTTAAAACCTTTTACTTTTTCCAGTCTTGAAAAAGGAATAGGTTTTAGCCTAGCTGCAGGAGGACTAGGTTCTATAGCAGTAGCAACTGGAAAAGCTATATTTGATGTTGATGATGATGAACTTGATGCAGCTAGATTAATTAGTGCTGAATGGGCTCAAAATGATTTATTAATACCTATAGGTTCTGTGCGTTCCCAAGAAGATGGAGGAGGGTTTCCAGCTCTTAATGGTAATTATATTCTTCCTTGGAGCGAAATATCAAAACTATGGCCTATTATTGAAAAAAATATTAGAGAAGCAGACAGACTAGGAAACGATGATTGGACAGTAGGAACCATGGAAGGAATTGTAGAATGGGTAGCAGAGTACACAGATCAATATTTAGGACAAGCAATTTCTGTTAAAACACAACGCGCTCTTAGAAACAATAGAGATCCTGATAATGGAGATCAAATCTTCAATCCCGATGCTCCTCTTGGAGAAATAGTAAAAGATATATTAAGTTATGCGTGGAAAGATGTGGCTTTTGGTGCTTATTTCCAAGGGAAAACTTTACGTCGTGCCTTTGCTAAAGGAGAGGAACGGTTTGATAAAAATAATAGAACTGTTGATAAAAAAGAAGCTATTATGAAAACTTCTGGTTTGAGTCCTGTTCTTTCTGATCCCACTGAAAGTATGCCTTATATCGTTTCTAACACTCTTAATTACAGAAGATTTACGGTTCAGCCTACGATGCAGCAAGCAATTGGGGGAGGACCAATGCCTGTAGATGAAATCTTTAAATATTATAAAGACGCACAATCTTTTTGGTTCATAGAACAACAAAGACTTTATGAACTTTTACAGGCAGTTAAAACACTAAACATTAATGAAGAAGTGTATACGGAACAAATGAAACGTTTTAAAGGAATGGGCAAGGATTTTGTTGAAAATATTGAAGATGGAATATTTACTCCTTGGAAAATGCCTGATTTTTATAAAGAAAAATTTGAAGAAAATACGGAGGAGATGATAGAAAAACAAATAAAAGACGGCAGAGATCCAAATTTAATTACTAGATATTGGCCAGAAGAAGATCTTGACTTTTTTTATGACATTTTAAAAGAAAGCGAAATTAGTCTTCTTGGGAATTCTGAACTTCCGTTTCCTTGGGAAGAAGATTAAATTTTTCCACTCTCTCGAACCACTGATCCACAGCTCGTTTGAATTCATCTCCTTCAAGAATAAATTCCTGATATAAACAATCAACTGAGCACATCAGGATAACTCCTTTCTCTATTTCGGTGCCATAGAGTTCATTGTGTGCCAGTGCATAGGCTGCGAGTTGTTGAAAATAGTCCCAGACCCATTGTCTGCGTTTGGGTTTGTTGGTTTGCTTGAAATCCATGATCGACAGTTCATCTTCATGTATGCCAATAGCGTCTGTTCTTCCCGCATATTTATTTGGATAGTACAAAGCAACTTCGCAACCATAGATTTGTGAAATTTTAGGGAACCCTTGGTCCATGACCGTGCAAGCCATTTTATAAGCACGTTTTTGCTCGGCATTTTCTGGTTTATAATCCCAAATTTCACCGTTGACAATCTGTTTTTCAAGAATATTATGCATATAACTGCCTCTGGTTGCCGCTTCGGTACGAATACGCTCCGCTTCTTCCTCTCCTACTCTTGCAATCCATTTCTTTAGTCCGTCCCCTTCTTTGGTTCCAGATAAAATAGTTGTTACAGAAGGCAGTTTCTGACCATCACAGTCGTAGAAACGACCATTTTTTCTGTCTTCACTGGAAAAAATGCCGTATTCGTAGGGAGATTCATAAAGTATTTTATTCTTCATGTCCCTGTTTTGGTTACTGTTTCGGTACGTCGTTCAGTCGCCCGGCATCAAGATCTTCTTTTAGCCGTTTAACTGCAAATGCGAACACATTGCTGGTTGGTCTTTCTGTCTTTTTGCCTATGTCGGCCGCCATTTCAACAATTTCTCTGCGTATTGCTACGCTTTTCCATTTGTTAATGTCCATGATTACTCCCTTTTGGTTTATTATACATTAAAAATTAAGACATATCCTAGTTTTTCTTAGGAGATACCATAGAGTCTCCCCAATTTTTTCCAAGTTCAGCATCTACCTTATTTGGAACTTCCAAAGGCACCGCTTCTTCCATAATACGGCAAATATCTTTAACTTCCTTTTTGTCTTTGACTGAAAAAACAAGTTCATCGTGTACTTGTAACAAAGGCAAATAGCCTTCTTCGTAACAATGAACCATTGCTTGTTTAGTCATGTCTGCTGCTGATCCTTGAATTAGTTTGTTGAGTGCTTTATAGACAAAAGCTCTTTTTATTTCACCGTTGTATTCATGTACCGCCTCTTTATATTTAAGCGGTCTCCCGGTTCCATATTTTAAAGGTTCCCACATATCAAAATGGCAACGCCTTCCTAAAATTGTTTTTATATACCCTTTTTGATTAGCACTTCTCATTACTGAGTCTGCTAGTTGTCTAACAAAAGGAGCATAAGTATTAAATTTTTGTAAAACTTCTACTGCTTCTTCTATTGTAACCCCTAACTGATCGGCTAGTTTGCCTTTTCCCATGCCATACATAATTCCTAGCCCAATTGTTTTTGCGGTCTTGCGATTAATTCCTACAAGATTTGCAACCTCCTGATGAAAATCTGCGTCTCCACTACAGTATGCTTCCGCAACCGTATCCGCTCCTTCGTAATGAGAACGACTGGCATAGTGGGTTAGTATTCTTGGCTCTTGTTGTGAAAAATCTGCTGAACACCATTTGTCTTCTTCCTCTGGTAGAAATAAAGAACGCACTAATGGCCCTATTTCTTTATTACGTGCAGGAATCTGTTGTAAATTAGGATTGCTCATTGAGAGTCTTCCTGTAACAGTTCCTCCTGTTTGTCCTTTCAGCTGTCTTATTTCAGCGTGTATTCTGCCGTTGTGCTCGTGTTTTAAAATAGAATCAATAAAAGTGCTGTGTGTTTTGTTTACTTCTCTTGCTTCTCTGATCAACTGGGCAACAGGGTGTGGATGGTTTTCCAAAAAAGCTTTGGTGAAACTTGGGAGTCCTGTAGGAGTTCTTAAATAAGTTAAATCCAAAGCATCAAAAACTTTAGACAAAGAATTGGCTGCCCAAAGTTGTACTTCTTTTGCTCCCGATTCTTTTTTTATGTTTCTAACTATTTCCCTTTCTCTGGCAATCAGTTTTTTCTTCAGTCTTTCTGCTTTCTCAAGGTCTACACGTACTCCTTTCTTTTTCATTTTCATAAGTATAGGAAGCACACTCATTTCTAAATTAAAAACATTCCACAAGTTCTGTTCTTCCAGTAGTATCTTGAACTGGTTCCAAAGTTTTAAAGTAAGCACAGAATCTTGAGTTGCATAAGTACCAACATAAGCAGACGGCAAACGCGACATTTCTGCTTTTGGATCCAGCCCCCATTCTTCAGCAGCTGCATAAAGTTCTGCTTCTGTTTTTCCTTCTCCTACATAAGTTCTCCCCAAGGCATTAAGGGAAAACCAGAACTGGTTTTCATCAATAAGAGGGGCAACTACCATAGTGTCTATAATACGTCCTTTTACTGGAACCCCTTCTTTGTCCAGCCAGCCAACGTCATAGGGAGCATTGTGAAATACTTTATCGCTATTGGTTGCACAAATTTCTTTGGTAAATTCTAAAACTCTTTTTTTAGGAAAATTAAACCCTGCTTCATGCCCAAAGGGAAAGTAGTTTGCAAAACTTTCAGTTGCAAAAGAAATACCGACAACTTCTCCATCGCCTCTAATATAACCGGGACCAAGCTTTTTTAGATTGGGGTCTCGTGTTTCAAGGTCAATGGCAATTTCTTTGGCTTCGCAAAGTTCTTTTGTTGGAAATTTATCCGGGGGTATCCACTCTGTTGGAGGCTTATATACAAAACTCATATGACGTACCTGTAATAATCATCTTGGGCTTGAATCAAATACAGGTTTTCTATGGTACGAGTAATGGCAACATAAAATTGTCTGTGTAGCCCATCTGGTTGGAGTACAGAAGATAGTTTCTGTGCACGGGATAAATCCAAATACACAGCTACGTTCTTCGCTTCACCACCTTTTGCCTGATGAATAGTAGAAATGACAATACGTGGCTCTTCATGTAGGTCTTCTTTTCTCGCTCTTGCTTTTTCTATAAAGCTTCTTCTTTCCACATCAATTGTTTTTTCAAAGACTTCTTTCCAATTTTTGCCTAGAATTTCTTCTCTTAGTCCATAGTTATCGATTATTTCTTTTAAAGTAACTGTTTGTCCTTTGTTGGGTGCCTGACCTGCTTTAGTAAGAAAGCCTCGTTTGACTCCGCCTTTACCAAGATAGTTATATAAATCGTCTAGTTCAGATAAGGTAATTTTTTCTTCGCTATTTAGTTTTTTCCATGTATCAATTGCTGAAATCATTTTGTAGGGAATGTACCTGTAGTGGTTGTGGGAAAAAGGATAGCCGTTGTCTATTAGAAACTTCCGTATATTATACCCTTTCGAGGTGTCTGTTAGCATGTAATCACAGGAAGCTAAAACCAACCATTCTCCTTTATCCAACGGTAATCTTTCTATTGAATTAACGTTGTTTACTGTTCCTTCTTCTTCTCTCGGTTTGTATTCTTTTGGTTCACGACATCCAATTCGTTCTGAAATTCTTTCCGCTATGGAATGCACAAGCCCCGGTATTCTATATGACTGATCCAGCACAACTTTTTTACCCTGATACTGGACAAATCTCTGAGGTCTAGCTCCGTTCCATTCGTATATTGCCTGATCATCATCACCAGCTATATAGGTCTTTTCTGCGCTGGCTACTAGTCTGTCAACAAGTCTCCAGTTTAGCTCTGCCAAATCTTGTGCTTCATCGACTATTAAAATATCTAATGGTGGTGGCGTTCCATCGTCCAAGAACTTTATTATCATGTCTGCAAAAGAATAGACAGGAGGCACTCTGGAATCACGAAATATCTCCCAAGCTTCGGCAATGGGATCCAATAAATGTGTAACCACTCCTTTCCTTTGTTCTGGACTCAAAGATAAACGTTCATCTTTTAAGGACTGACAGTTTGTTTTTGAGCGTTCTATGATTTCAAAATACGGATCTTGGACCACGGACCTTAGAGCTTTTGCATTGGTGCCATATTTTTTTGTTAGATTAAATTCGTATTCTTCAAGAAACTCAAATATATCTCGTCCATTCATAACATTGGAAATCCCCATGATTCTTTTGCAAAAAGCATGGCTTGTACAAAAATAAGGCATTTCATCAAAGCCCAAACCAAAACGTACATGAGCACGGTTTTTTCCTTCGTCTGCTGCTTTTACAGAAAAAGAAATAAAAGCTATTTTTTCTGGAGAAACTCCTTGGTCTATGTGTTCCTCGATGATGTTAAGCAAGATTGTAGTCTTGCCTGTTCCGGGGGGACCGAAATATTTAATTGTGTTTTCTATTCCCATTCTTTTTCAAAATCTTTTATTTCAAAGTCTTTTAAAGAAACAGAGTCAGAACTAACTTCTTGAACTTTTAGTACCCAGACTTTTTTGTTGCCAACTGATTTGTCTATCCACTTGGGAACGTTAAGGGCTCCCATTTCTTTTAGGCCAGTAAAAATTTCTGCCTCTTTAATTTGTCTCATCTTTTTAAATTCTTGTACAAACACAACAGCGTCCCTACCTGTGAACCACCACTCTATGACTTTTTCGTCTTCGTGTCTGTAAACACCACTAGAAACAACAGCGAGTCTGGAAGAAGATTCTGAAAGCCTGCAAAACTCTAAAACAGCTTCTCTTAAAAGACCTTTTTTCGTCATGTCAGATGGTACATCTATTATTTGTACGTCTTGTAATAAAACGTTTAATCGCGAAACCCAGTCTATTTTTTTAATATCCGGGGGACATGTGTTAAGGACTTCTATGCATCTTTGCTGAAACATGGAAAAATTATGAAGTTGTTTTGTTTCCAAGACAATAGTTTGACCATCTACATCCAAGTGCCAGAGGGGAGGATCCGTCATGTATTTTCTAAGCCCTCCATAAATTGGTTCCCTCTGGGAAGACTCAATTCCATATCGTCGGGTTATGCAAACACCGCTCTGACAAAAATCTACCAAAGGTTGTTTACTGCATTGGTATCTGTAGTCTGTTTTTTCTAGGCTTTGAATGATGGAATTGAGTTCGCTGTGAGACAGAGGTCTTGCACAAACGTTTTTGTTTGTTTCCTGTAATTTGTCTTTCCATTCTTCTCCTTCTGGGTAAACTTTTCTTAAAAATATGCCATAGTTTAATAGTGCATTATTACGCATTCCTTCTGGAATGCCGTTGAGTTTCATGTGAACTAAGCAAGGAGGAGCTTCGTTCCATATGCTGTTGCCATTAGTTATTTGTTTGCGTCTATTTTTTCTGACTGGTGTAAAGGTGTCTATGTCTTTTTCGGTAACTGCTCTTCTTTTTACAATTCTAAAAAACTCGTCTATTCCTGCTGCTTCTCCTTTTGCGTTTAGTGCATATCTTGTTGTGTCGTCACCAGCAAAGTAGGGCATGTTTAACCAGTTCCCTGTTTGTTTTTCTTTTGGTAGTTGTTTTGACCATTCATATTGCTTTGGAAAAATTTCATCTCCAGTTCTGCCCATGGCTGCTGCTATTTCTTCGAGTTTGTTTTGTATCTTAAAAGCCAGAATAGGTTCTTTTGTGAACAAAAATAAATGCACTCCCCCGGATTTAGTCATGCAGGGTACCAAAGGGAGTTTCATTTCCCTTATGTTTTTTAAAAGTTGTTTGGTATTAATAGGATATTCATCGACATCAATGCATCCCCACATACAGGTTTCATCATCTTTTAAAGGAATGACTCCGATGGATATTTCTCCTTTCAGGTGTCTTTGCCAAAGCTCCAAAGAAACGGGCTCTTGTAGTGTTCTGCCCCGACCATCTTTTTTTATTCCTTTGGCTGTGTTCTTTTGTCCAGTTATTTCATATATACCGTATGCTCTTTCTAGCCCAGAAAATACCTTCATAAATTTTTGCGCTGTTTCTTCCACAAGCCTCAAGGAAGGGCCTCATTACCCCTAAAGACATAATGAGACCCAATCCAATTAGTCCTCCCAGTCCTTAGAACCAGAAGAGCTTTTCTCCAGAGCAGGAGCTTTTGGCCCTTGCAGTTGGTCCATACCTCCAGTAGCACAAAACTTGGAGAAGTTTTCTGCTTCTACATAGAGGTCTCTTTCGTCTTCCTGTAACATTCGTTCTTGGCTGATACTATAGCTGTACCAAGTACCACGGTCATTGGACTCTACTTGAGTCCTCAGACGATACCAGTGGGTGAACGCAGGAGCTTCATATTTGCCCTTGCTGCCCTCCAAAAAAGTATTTTGGATGGTGGTATTCCAAGTACGAGAATGCTTCAGTTGAGCTCCTGTCATGTTGATAACACACTTTTGTGGTATGTCCTCAACGAGCGCGTAGCCATAGTGGTTTGCAGTTGTTGTCAATTGGTTTTCACCATTTGGCAATATCAGCCTACCTTGACCATCGCGTGTGCATCTATTCAAAAGATCTGAACTTGCTGGATGGACGGCTACCAAGCCTCCCCCTTTTTCACGTAAACGCCACTCTACTAGAGTTTTGTTGTAGTAAACTGGGAGAAACATCAAGCCTTCGTCACCATTTATACAGGCATTATTGCCAGAATAAAAAAGATCTCCTTCCTCTGCATCTTCATTATAATCAGGTGAGGCTTTTTGTCTCTGGGGAGACAGTGCCTGTATAATGCTGACGCGTGGGGTACGGAGATCTTCCGCTCCTATTTCACCAAATCCTTTTTCTTCGGTGCTCTCAAAAAGGGACATTAAAGCTGCCCCATTACTTTTCTTCGTTGCCATATCTTATTTCCTCGTCCTTAAGTTCAACGGTTTATTTTTGTACGTTTGCCAGTGTAGACAGAAAAGTTTTTCTGTGTTTCAACGTCAAACGCGCCATCTCCCAATTCGATCCTTTCTCTTACGAAGGCTCGAAGTGAGCTTGGATGAACTGCTTCTTTCTGTTTAGGAGTGTGTCCTTCTGAAAAAAGCCTTTCAGCCAATTCTTTCGCGATCTCATCTTCACCTTGACCAAAAGTCAACGTTAAGGTGTTTTTTATCATATCACCGTGACCGTTTTCTCTTAGCCATTCGTGAGCAGTTTCTAGTTTCTCTGCCGTGATGCGAGCGCTATAAAAAGGTTCAGCTGAGATACGTGAGCCATCGTTTAATTTAATGTCACTCACTCCCAACTGCATAAGTTTGTCTGGTATCTGGTTTTCAGATAGTTCTCTGTATTTTTCTTTTAATCTTTTAAGGTTTTCCTCGGCATTGCCAATTCGCCCTTCGATTTCAAGAAGGTTTTTGCATAGCAGACTTAGTTCTTTGATAGAACCGTCGTCAATTTCTTCTACTGCTTTAGTTACTGTTTTTTCAAATAGGTCTTCGATACTCATTCTTTCCTCCTAAACGGAATTACGTTATCTTTTATTTCTTTGGTTTCTTTGGTTTCTGTGGAAAAAGAAGAAGGTGTGAGACTAAACTCTGCCTTAAATGAAAATTCTCCAGTAGACACTGAGGCTACATTTACTATTCCTTCCGGGTCGTCTAGTACCGAATAGACATATCTAAGAGCTTCATCCAAACTATTGAAAGGTCCAATGACGTTGGTTTGTTTCTTTTCTATGATGTCTATGAAATACAGATCGGCAGGGTCTGAGTAAACCTCCACAATTATTTTCGTTCTTCGTTCTTTTTTCATCGCTTGCGATAATTGTACAACGATTATATAATAAAGATCAAGAGAAATCTTAATATATAACGAAGAATGAAGGACTTGACTTATGAATTTAGAAAATTATGAATTTAAAACCGAACCTTACGACCATCAACTCGAATCTTTAGAGATCAGTTCCCATCACAATCTTTTTGCCCTGTTTTTAGAAATGGGTTTGGGAAAATCAAAAATCCTCTTGGATAATGCAGCCTTACTTTTTGAGCAAGGAAAAATTTCCAGTCTGTTAATTGTAACACCAAAAGGTAATTTAAGGAACTGGGATATACACGAGATAAGCAAGCATTTGCCTGATAGAATCCAACGAAATATTTTAGTATGGCAGCCTAATCACACAAAACGATGGACCAAGGACTTCAGGAAGCTGGTAGAAGAAGACAGCACCGGGGTTCTGAATATCTTTCTGATAAATGTGGAAGCTTTTGCGACCAAAAAGGCGTGTACTTTTGTTGAAGAGTTTTTAGTGACACACGACGCAATGATGGCCATTGATGAGTCCACCACAATAAAGAATCCAAAAGCCAAAAGAACAAAAAACTTAATTAGACTAGGACCTTTAGCAGACTACAGGAGAATTCTTACTGGGTTTCCTGTTACTAAAGCTCCTTTGGATTTGTTTTCCCAGTGCTATTTTTTATCCCCTAATCTATTGGGCTTTAGTAGCTATTACGCCTTTAGATCAAGATATGCAGTTGTACAAGCACGTAGAATGGGTACGCATTCTTTTCAACAAATAGTAGGTTTTAGAAAACTGGAAGAACTTCAGGAGTCTATCAAGGAGTTTTCCATACGAAAAAGAAAAGAAGAGTGTTTGGATCTTCCAGAAAAGGTTTATGTCAAAAGATATGTAGAGCTTACAGAAGAACAAAAGATTGCTTACAACACCATGAAAAAGAAAGCACTGATGATACTGGAAGAAGAACTCTTTACTACTGTAAATGTTCTTACGCAGTTGATGCGTCTACAACAAGTAGTTGCCGGGAGTTTAAGAAACCATGAGGGGGAAACGGTTATTCTGAAAAACAATCGTGTGCAAGCTGTTCTGGATCTTTTGGAAGAAACATCAGGAAAAGTAGTTATCTTTGCTGTTTTTCAAACAGACATAGAAGAACTAGAAAAAGCTATTGCTAATCGTTTTGGTAATGAATCAGTGGCTTCCTACTTTGGTAAAACGCCACAGAACCAACGACAAGTGATCATAGATAAGTTTCAAGAACCAGAAAGTGAGTTAAGATATTTTGTAAGCAATCCCCAAACAGGAGGCAGAGGAATCACATTAACTGGTGCCAGTACCATGATTTTTTATTCCAACTCATATGATTTGGAACTACGTGTACAGGCCGAAGACAGAATTCACAGAATAGGTCAAGAACACAGTTGCACTTACGTTGATCTAGTGTCCAAGGATACTGTTGATGAAAGAATACTAAAAAATCTGTTGAACAAAGTAAAAATCAGCAACGAAATATTAGGGGAAGTTCGCACTTGGTTCAAATGATGTATAATTGAAGGATGAGAGACAAAGTAGCAGACATCCTTGATGAAATACATCCAGTAATAGAAAAAGCAATAGAGAAAACTGGCGCTTCCCATTGGGAAGTAGCAACGGCTTTAATTGTTGAGCTTTCTGGACTGTCTGTGGCTTCCCGGCTAGAAAAAGATGTTCTAGTGGGTTTACTCTCCTTTTTAATAAC
>Ga0114899_1001097_pt1 | contig 16641 bp, 14 predicted proteins | sample MalvireepMed_215_FD_83497 | JGI IMG/M metagenome (GOLD analysis project Ga0114899, IMG submission 83497) | Marine viral communities from the Global Malaspina Expedition - Malaspina viral metaG DeepMed_215 | ecosystem: Environmental > Aquatic > Marine > Oceanic | place: Mediterranean Sea...
CATACTTACGCGTTTATGTGAGCACATGATGCTTTGTACCAGGATATATACGGATGCAGAGCTTCTCGTTGGTTTATCAAGCTGCCAGTAACTTGGATCAGTGACGGTGGGCCACGTGTCGTGATACACGTATTCCCTAGCATCTCATAGTGATCGAGCGTTGGTTTGCGGTGATACGCATTTCCCAAATGACGACATAGACATCAGATTGTGCTGAAGCAGGCAAAATATCGCATTTGCCTGAGCTGCCCTCTCCGCGCTAATGAAGCGTAAGTCGGTGGGTAGTGCAGCACAGGCTATGTCAAACTAAATTTTATTAATTTTCGGTTCGGCTTCTTGTAGTTTAAGTAAAGATATTACATTTTTCTCAGCACTATAAATATGAGATAATGCTGCTGTGCTTGCGCGTCTCTCATCACGTTGCTCTATTGCTTCTACTATATCTGTCAATTCAGAAAGAGTGTGCTTGAGGCGTCCTGGCCGGCCAAGTGACAAAGCTCTTAGCAAGCTTATTCGATTATTTAGCATCTCAAGAATGTCTCTAACTATAGAATTCTCTTTAATACCAAAAATAATAGAGTAAAATTTTCGTTTAACATCCAATACTTCGGATCCAGAGAAGCCGTCGAGGGAGCTACTTTCCATTCCTTGAAGTTTATGTGATAGCTCATTTAACGTTGAACGAAGTCCACGAATATCATTGTCATTGGCATGAATAACGAAATTCCGAACAGCTTGAGCTTCAAGAACACCGCGAACCTGATAAATTTGGCGGGCATCATCCAACTCAACGGATGCAACCACGGCACCACGATGTGGTACCAGGGCGACCAAACCTTCAGCTTCGAGCCCTCTTAAAGCTTCGCGCAAGGAGGTTCGACTCACACCTAGCTCGGCGCACAACGTTTTCTCAACTAGACGCTCAGCTGGTTTCAAGCGGCCAGCAATAATCTCTTTACGTAACGCATCTTGAACTTGATAACGCAACGATGCTGAACGGTGTTGAATTTCCATACACAGCTCTCTTAATTCTGACAGTTAACAATCTTTTAACAACTTATTATAAGGGCACCTACACTAACCCCTGCAACTTTAGGCTAAGCATTTTGTGCTAACTATACTGGTTGCTTAGCATATTATATAGCTGTGCAATAAAAATTGCAAAAACTTAAGAAAAAAATATAAAAAACAGTACTAGCGTAAAATCAATAGCTAAAAAAAATTAAGTAAAAAGTGTTAAAATACAAAAGCCGCGTTATAAACATATAGTTGAGAACAGTTAAAAAGACGCCCGATTGATACGAGCGTCATCATAATAAGTGTTCTTTAAAAATAATTAATATATTTAAATACCCATTTCCTCAAATACTTCTTGTGCGGTTCTGAAGCTATCTATCGCAGCAGGAACACCACAGTAAATAGCAACCTGGAGAAACACCTCACGAATTTCTTCTTTAGTAAAGCCATTATTGATCGCGCCACGCACATGCAATTTCAATTCGTGAGTGCGTCCAAGTGCAGAAATCATTCCTAAATTCAACATAGACCGATATTTGCGATCCAAGCCTGGACGATTCCAAATTTCATCCCAGCAATATTCAGTAACCAACTGCTGCATAGGCCAGTTATATTCGGTAGCATTGTTTACCGAGTTATCTACATACTCACTTCCAAGCACTTCTTTTCGAGTTTTGAGGCCTCTCTCAAACTTTTCTGATGTCTCGCGCTCGCTTAGGCTATTAGTATAATCGCTCACATTTATCTCCTTTGCTAATAATTCACCAGGATTTTTACCACGTTTGAGATACAATCATATTGTATGATGATAAGTCAATAAGTCTAATGGTGCAATTGGAGTACCTTGAGCGCAATAAAATACAAAAATATAACGTTTATTATCAATGACTTATATTGATTATAGACCTTGGTCGACATCTGTAAGGCTCATCGACAATCAAAAAAAACACCTGAAAACCGGGCTCCCCAGTCGTGGTCAATCTTGGCAAATTGACAAAAAAATCACTCATCGAAAACTTAGAGCAGCGACTGGGAACGCCCATATATAGGCATTTCAATGACGAGTGACGTCATCAAAGAATAGGTAATATTACTTTTAAAACAACATTATATAGGTATGGTGGGCGGAAGAAGCTCATAGCTTAAGGTTACGATGTAGCTTCCGTGAAGCAGCTACTGGAGGCGCGAGGATACAGAGGTTCAAATAGATTCAGTAATTTCTATGTCTTGCAACTATTGTATGATTGTATGAAGATTGCGTGTAGGCTAATTTTCTCAGCGTAAGAAATTAGCTGGATAATCAGTAATAAATAGCTAAGTAATTGATTTGTTGGGAGGAAAACAATGAAAAAAATTATCGCCACGACGCTCGCAGCCGCACCCTTCTTACCGGTTTATGCTCACGCTAACTGTGATGACAATGAGACGGTTGCCAAATTCAGCCACGTAACTGCCTCTTCTGGACATCCAAAAGGTGAGATGGCAGCAGCTCTTGCAGAACGGGTGAATAAAGAAATGGACGGGCAGCTGTGTATTGAAGTCTATCCAAACTCAACGCTTTATGACGATGACAAGGTTATGGAGGCACTAATCTTAGGTGATGTGCAGCTGGCAGCCCCAGATGCAGGAAAATTTGGCGCTTATACACAAGAGCTGGAGGTTTTTAACCTACCATTCCTTTTTGAAGGAACTGAGGCAGTTAATGCCTTTACACAAAGTGACGCAGGCCAAGAAATTCTTAATTCCATGCAGGATAGTGGTATCTCTGGACTTGCCTATGTTTATAACGGGATGCGCGGGTTCTCAGCTAATAAACCTTTGATTCACCCATCTGATGCTGAAGGTTTGAAATTTCGTGTAACGACGTCAGATGTCACAAAAAGCATGATTGAGGAGTTAGATGCAACACCACAAACACTAGCTTTTAAGGAAGTTTATGGTGCTCTTCAAACTGGGGTGGTAGATGGCCAAGAAAATACCTGGTCGAACATCTATAGTCAGAAGTTTTTTGAAGTCCAGGATGGTGTCACAGAAACAAACCATCAGTTCCTGACTTACTTCATGGTGACTTCAAATCAGTTCTTAGAAAGCTTGGGCGACGAAACCCGCGAACAATTCCTAGCAATTGTAGATGAAGTTTCTACAGAGTATAACAACCGGTCTACTGCTATAAATGAAGAGGCCAAACAGAAAATAATTGAGGCTGGTGGCACAGTTCGTGAGTTAACTTCCGAGCAACGTCAAGAATGGGTAGATGCTATGAAACCTGTCTGGAATCAGTTTGAAGACGCTATTGGTGCTGAAATCATTGAAGCTGCTGTAGAGTCAAATAACAATATTTAAAAAAGAGAAAGGGCTAGCCATTTCTATGGCTAGCCCTTTGAGTATCCCGTTAGGGTGACTAAGTAATCCTTGGAGTCAATGTCATGGATAGCTTATGGCTTTATATAATACTTATATCGTTAATAGCAATTATGTTTCTATCAGAGCGTCGCTACCCTGGGGTTGTTCTCCGAATTGAGGAAAATATTCTTGCGACGCTATTAGCGACTATCACTCTGGTATCTTTTTTTCAGGTAATAGCCCGATATGGATTTAATGCCAGTTGGTCAGGTGGTCTCGAGTTTGTACGGATTCTTTTTGCTTGGATGATATTGTTCGGCATGAGTTATGGAATAAAGACAGGTCTACACCTTGGTGTAGATGCAGTGATACGACTGCTTCCTAAGCCTGCTTTCAAAATAGCTGCCGTTATGGGTGGGTTGTTCACTCTTCTCTATGCAGTAATACTCATCTCAGCAGATTGGCTTGCTATCTTCGGATCTGAGTCGGATGGAGGAGCAATAAGTTATTGGTTACGTTTCTTCAATGCAGGAATTGGGCTACAGGATCTTCGTTATCCCTTGTGGTTGCAAGAGTCATTTGGTTTTCCAGAGAGAGTGCCCCGTTGGGTTGCATATATGATGCTACCCGTTGGACTAGCGTTACTGGGATTCCGCGCACTCGAAGCCACAGTTCAGATAGTGATGGGGCGTAGAGAGCTAATCATTGCGAGCCATGAAGGAGAGGATCTTTTAGCTGACAATCGGGCAAATTCCAAGGACTAAATTATGGAAAGCATCATTCTTTTTGTTCTAGTACTTTTTCTGCTTTTATTAGGTGTTCCGGTTGGTATATCACTAGGACTATCCTCTGTACTGATAATTGCTTTTGCATCTAGTGACTCAATGTCCTCAGTAGCAATGCAATTGTTTACGGCTTCACAAAACTATACATTGCTAGCAATACCATTTTTTGTTCTTGCTTCTTCTTTTATGTCTACTGGGGGCGTAGCTCGGAGGCTTATTAACTTTGCCATTGCGTCCGTCGGTCATTTCAGAGGAGGCCTCGCCATGGCCTCGGTCTTGGCTTGTATGTTGTTTGCTGCGCTTTCTGGCTCTTCTCCAGCAACAGTCGTAGCAATTGGCACAATCGCAATAGCAGGTATGTGTAAAGTTGGCTACTCAAAAGACTTTGCCGCAGGCGTTATTGCTAATGCTGGTACTCTCGGCATTCTTATCCCACCCTCAATTACAATGGTGGTCTATTCAGCTGCAACGGATGTTTCTGTCGGGCGGATGTTCCTGGCCGGCGTAATTCCAGGGATATTAGCCGGCTTACTGCTAATGCTGGCTATTTATGTGATGGCACGAATTAAAAAGCTTCCATATGAACCATGGCGCGGATTTGGAGAAATATTGAGAAGCGGTAAAGATGCGGCACCCGGTTTGTTTTTGATAATAATCATTCTAGGTGGAATTTATGGTGGTGTTTTTACACCTACTGAAGCAGCAGCTGTTGCAGCAATTTATGCCTTTTTTATAGCCACTTTTGCGTACCGCGATATGGGGCCTCTCAAGGATACGCCTTGGCTGTCGTCCACCGAGACTGTTCAGGCACACAGAGGATTTAATGCAATTATATATGCAGTATCGTTCTTCTTCGTGTTCTTGGTTATTAGCTTCTTTGTCACATCGGGAATGAATGGTGGTCACTATACGTTAGCCTCGCGTAGCATCTTAGGTGGGGTATTATCCATCATCGTGCTATTTTCATACATATTATGGCGCGGCAAGGAAGGAATGGGCTCGGTTACCACTTATCTAATGGCGGGTTTACCTGTGGTAGGTAAGAACATGATGCTTATCGCCCGTAGCTTCGTACCTGCTATGTTCAATAACGACACGCGGAAAGTGCTAATAGAAGCCTCAAGAACAACCGTGATGTTAATGTTCATCATTGTCAACGCGCTTCTTTTTGCTCATGTACTAACATCTGAAGGTATTCCACAAGTGATTACTGGCGTCATGTTAGACATGGGGTTCAATTGGTTTACTTTCCTAATTGTTGTCAATATCTTGCTATTACTTGGCGGTCAGTTTATGGAGCCTTCAGGTCTTTTATTGATTGTCGCGCCTGTAGTGTTTCCAATTGCTATGCAGTTAGGGATAGACCCAGTGCACTTAGGCATAATGATGGTCGTCAATATGGAAATTGGCATGATTACACCACCCATTGGTCTTAACTTATTTGTCACGTCTGGCGTTACAGGCATGAGTTTAGTACGTGTTGTTAAAGCAGCTCTACCGTTCGCGGCTGTGTTGTTTTTATTCTTGATATTAGTTACCTACTTACCTATTATTTCAACTTGGCTTCCCTATAGCTTAATGGGACCAGAAACCATCACGAATTAAACTAAAAAACTACGGAGTAACATATGAACGTTATCAGTGATACAGCAAAAGTTGCCGTGATCGGGCTGGGGAAAATGGGCTTGCCTATGGCAATTAATTTGGTCAAAGCAGGATTTGAAGTCATAGGCTTTGACCCAACCTTAAGCGCAAGGGAAGAGCTAGTTAATAATGGAGGGAAAGCTTCTGAATCAGCGACTGACGCTGCAGAGGATACTGACGTTGTTATTACCATGCTACCTAACGGGGCTATTGTGCGTGAGGCACTTTTAGGCGACAAAGGTGCTATTAAGAAGCTCAAAAAATCAGCAATAATTATTGATATGAGCTCTTCTGCTCCACTTGATACTAGAAGACTTGGAGAAGAATTGAAATCTAAAGGTTACCGATTCGTAGATGCGCCAGTATCGGGTGGTCAAAAGAGAGCCATTGATTCAAGCTTAACCATTATGGCGGGTGGTGAAGAAGATGATGTACAAGCAGCAGCGCCTATTTTTGACGCTGTAGGAGGGAAAACATTTAAAACGGGTTTATTGGGTTCCGGTCATGCTATGAAAGCCTTGAATAACTATGTTTCCGGAGCCGGTGCAGTAGCTGCTATGGAAGCTATTATTCTTGGTAAAGAGTTTGGTTTAGACCAAAGCGTCATGGTAGATATTCTAAATGTTTCTACAGGGCGTAATAACACGACTGAGCAGAAATTGAAGCAATTTGTTCTTTCAGAGACCTGGGGTTCAGGTTTTGCATTGGACCTTATGGCAAAAGATATCCGTATAGCTGCTGATTTATCTCAAAACCTTAACCTTACATTTGATAATCTGAAAGAGATAGCAGATCAGTGGGAGTCAGCCCAAGAGTCACTAGGTGAAGGAGCGGACCATACTGAAATTTATCGTTATCTTAACCAACATTCAAAAAAATAATCTAGCATAATTGATGTGGCGATGTTTAAAAGCATTTAAAAAAACATACATAATGCTAGAGTTTTTAGAGAATGAATATGCCTGAAAACCCATTTCTCCAAATGCTTGGAGCAAAAATTATAGATTGGAAAGAAGGTGAGTGTTTGTGGGAATTTCAAATACTACCGCAATTTCTCAACTCCCAAGGGTCCTTGCATGGTGGGGCGATAGCCACGCTTTTAGATGTAGCTTGCGGGTACAGTGGATATTTTCCCGATATCGACGGCTCTGAAGCCCGTGCTACAACCTTGTCTCTTACTGTGAATTACATGTCTAAGGCTACCCAAGGTAGCCTTAGGGCTATAGGACGCCGTAAGGGGGGAGGCATCAAAACGTTTTTTGCTGAGGCAGAACTATACAATCCTAAGAAAAACTTCATAGTCGCTAGTGCTACAGGATGTTTTCGTTTACATGGAAATATTATTGTTAATTAAAGCTCTTCGAGGTTGGTGCAGAATTCTTCCTCTTGGCTGGGCCAAGGCATGTCCTACAAAACACTAGTAAGTATCGTATGGATGCCACCCCAATTCTGACTCTCTGTCTGGGCCTGTAAACGTCCCAGGTGCTCTAGAATCAGCATTGGTATACCGCCGTGTCGTCCTGTCAACGTCTATGAAGGTTGACCGCACCCTCATTTCATTACTCTGGATTGTCCTGTTTTTATCAGTGCTCCTTTGTCGAAACAGCGTCAGGTTCGTTTACGGTGTCGTCCTCTTGCGCTGTAGGTGTCATCACCTAGACAGCGCGTCGTTTGTCCTTCAGTCGATAACTCTCGCCTCTGATGTTCAGGCTGGTGGAATGATGCAGGAGTCGTTTCAAGGTAGCCGTGGCAATAACCTGATTGCCAAAGATCTCCCCAATAGTCCATGTACGGTTTGTTCGAGGTGGCCTGTTCATAGCGACGGTTGATCCAGCTGAAGAGCAGACTCACCTCTGCACACGTAATCGGCAGGTAGCCATCTTGGTACGCGGGCGTTGCGTGCGACATCCCTTGGGCGCGAAGCTATAATATTAATAGGCTAGATGCCTGAAGCCAGCTTTGACAATCACCCGTTGGTCGCGATCATGCTTGATCACTCCCGTCTTTTGATTATCGACCAGCACCATGCGTGGTTCGCCACCAAAATAACGAAAGACCTGTAACAACGCCTCGTAGATATGTTCGGCATCTTGGCTAGGGGCCACCCAGACATGGTAGCGCCGCGAATAGGTCAGGGTGTTAACCGCAACATTGGTCTTGCCGCTTTGGCCAGCCACGAAGGTTTCGGTTTCGCCTGCAGTCATGTTAGAGCCTGACACCAGGTTGGGTCTCGAAGCGTACTTTCTGCTTGCTGGGCCGCAATACCCGCTTGGTCTGGATATATGCTCGCCTCATGGTGCTGCCAGTAGTATAGCCTCTCTCGTGGCTTGGCCGGCCGCCTCCTCACAGGTTAGGTGGCACCTTGCAGTGGGTTCGCTGTAGCCAACCTATCTAATGCGCAATGTCCACGAGAGGGGAGCCTTGATGGCGAAGTTGCTTTATCATGAGAAAATCCTCACCGGTTATCATCTCGCGATCACTTGTGGTTTGGTCATCAGCAAGGAAAGGCCATATGGATCGGGGAACAATCTATTTTGAGTTTACGGACTTATAGCACCAGCGTTGACAGCAAGGTTATATTTTCAAAAATACCGTGCGCCGCAGATGGTCCACAGCCTCATCTCTTTAATGGAGCATCTTTATGCATTTTGACTTAGCTGACCTTAATCTTTTTATTCACGTTGCAGAAGCGTCCAGCTTAACTGGAGGTGCTAAGCAAGCCCATCTCTCAACGGCAGCTGCCAGCACACGGATAAAGTCTTTTGAGGGGCAGTTAGGCAGCCGCCTTTTTTACCGCGGGAGTCATGGCGTGGAGCTTACTCCGGCGGGCAAAAATTTGCTCAAGCATGCTCGTGCAATAATGCGTCAGGTCGAGTATGTGAAAAGCGATTTTTCTGACTACGGTAGAAGTGAGGCGGGGCACATACGTATATTCGCGAATACGACAGCGGTAACAGAGTTTATGCCTGAGGTGCTGGCTAATTTTTTAGGCAGTCGTCCAGGGATTACTATTGATTTAAAGGAGCGCCTCACTAAAGATATATTTAGAGGTGTATTAGATGGTGCAGCAGATTTTGGTGTGACATCAGGTGAGATTAAAATGAAAGGCTTGGAAATCATGCCTTTTAGCATGGATAGACTAGTCGTTGTAGTGCCAGTTGGTCATCCCCTTACAGGAACTAAAGACCTCGCCTTTAGAGATACCCTCATTTATCCACATGTTGGTTTGCATGAGGGTAGTACCCTTCTCGAGTTTTTGAAAAAGGAGGTTAGCGAAGTAGGAGAAACATTACCTTTACGCATTCAAGTATTTGGCTTTGAGCCTGCCTGTAGGATGATTGAGGCGGGAGTCGGAATCGGAATTTTGCCCGAATCTAGCGCACTACGATACCAAACCACTATGCAGCTTAATATTGTTGGGCTAAATGATGTGTGGGCCAAGCGTGAACGATCAGTTGTCGTTAGAGAGTTTGAGTCTTTGCCAGAATCTTCCAAAAGCCTTATTCGTGAGATAAGAAGCTATCATCAGTATGAGCAATGATTGTTAAGATATAAGTGCAAGGCGCATAGGGGTTTAAATGCAAATTTATTTACAGCATATGCGCGTTATATATAGGTAAAAAGTATGCTAAAAGCTGACATTGAAAGACAGCGCGGTTGGTCGATTTATACGACCTGCGCCAATGTGGTTTAACCGATGAAAACTTATCATTGGCATAGCTTCATGCTTTTTAATGACCGTTGCGCGAGGTCGATATAACGCTGCGTAGCTTGCCGCTTGTTTTCGATTTCGGATGCGGTGAGGCTTCTTACTACTTTGGCGGGCATTCCCATTATGAGTGAGGATGGCGCGCAAGTAAAATGAGCCTTGACCATGGCGCACGACCCAATAATAGAACATGCGCCAATAACACTCTCATCCATCACGACGGCATTCATACCCACCAAGACATCCTGTTCTAGCATACAACCATGCACAACGGCTCCATGCCCAATATGTGCGCGCGAGCAGATTACAGTCTCAGAGCCGATCGTGCCATGCACAACGCAGTTATCTTGGAGGTTTGCGTCGCGCTTCATAATGATACGTCCAAAATCGCCTCGAAGACTGGCTCCCGGTCCAATATAGCAACCTTCATCGATAACAACATCGCCGATGATAACCGCTGAAGGATGAACGTAAGCACTTGCTGAAATTTTGGGTTGCAAGCCTTCGAAGCTGTAGTTCGACATTATTATTGCCTATTAAGAAGCGCGTATATCAGTTATCTATAAGCTCATGTTAGCTGGCTTGAGGTTGTGAGTGACTTCTTTTCATTTTGAGCTGATAGCCGATCACTAGTGCCCCCAAAAGTATGCCAATCAAGTCAGTGATGAGGCCTCCTGCTAGCATTGTGAGGCCTGCGGCTAAAGAAGCTAGACGAAAAGGCTTACTTAATGCTCCGAACATCCATGCTTGTACCGCAGCTGATAGTAAGTAGATGCCTATAGAGGCAGTTATTATTACACGTGTAATTTCTAGCCAATTACCTTGCATTAAAATGGCGGGGCTATAAAAGAACATGAAGGGAACCACAAAAGCAGCGAGACCAAACTTAAAAGAGGTCAATGAGGTTTTGAGTGGGTCCGTGTTGGCAATAGCTGCCGCGGCGTAAGAGGCTAGTGCAACGGGTGGTGTAATCGCAGAGATGACTGCGTAGTAAAAGACAAAGAAGTGTGCAACAAGCGGATCAATACCCATTTGCTGAAGTCCAGGAGCGATAACGGAGGCAGCGACTGCATAGGCAGCCGTGGTTGGCATACCCATTCCCAGTAAAATACTGATCATCATTGCGAAGAGTAACGCAAGAAATTGGCTGCTATCCGCGATATTAAGCATCATTGAGGCAAAACGTGCGCCGATGCCTGTCAGGGCGATAACTCCTACGACCACACCTGCGCAGGCGCAAACCGCTACAAGAGGTATAACCATCCTCGCCGATAGTGCCAAAGCTTCCAAAATGGCTTTCGGACCCATCCAGTGGGGGGTGAGCCAAGAAACCATTGCGGCTGACACTAAAGCCAAAGTACCAGCTCGGATGACCGAGAAGCCTAGAAACAAAGTACTAATCAGAATGATAATAGGAATAAAAAGGTAAGCTTGTTTTAACAGTAAGCGTAGCTTCGGCAGATCAGCGCTTTTTAGTCCACTCATGCCTTTACGCTGAGCTTCTAAGTCCACCATGAAATAAATAGACAGAAAGTACAGAGCTGCGGGAATTATCGCGGCAATGGCAATATCGGTATAAGGAATACCGGTTACTTCTGCCATGATGAAGGCACCAGCCCCCATGATCGGCGGTGCAATCTGGCCACCCGTGGAGGCAGCGGCCTCTATAGATCCAGCGCTACGCGCAGGATAGCCAACACGGCGCATTAACGGGATGGTTAGACTGCCGGTCGATACTACATTGCCTGCGGAAGTACCGTTGATCATGCCCATGAGGCCTGAAGCAAAAACCGCCACTTTCGCCGGACCGCCTCGTGAGCGTCCAGCAATGGAAAACGCAAAGTTTACAAAATATTCACCCACTCGAGATTTCTGTAAAAAAGTGGCGAAGGTAATAAACAGAACAATATAAGTCGAAGAAACAGCGATGGTGGTGCCCAGGACTCCATTGTCAGTATATAAATAAGTGAAAAAGCGAGTAGATCTATAGCCATTATGTTCAAAGATCCCCGGCAGCCACGGACCGATGAATGCGTAGAGAATGAATGCGCCAGTAATAACAACTAGCGCCATACCGGCCACACGGCGGGTTAACTCAAGAATAAGCACTACACCAACAGCAGACATGTAAAAATCTAGTTCGCCTGCCATCGGGGTGCCTGCCATTAGGCGCCAACGTGAGAGCGACATAATGACATAGCCAGCGACTGCAATAGCTAGAATGCCAAGCGATAGGTCAGGCATGTTGAGCCGGTGGCGATTGTTTTTTACGCAATAGCTTGTAAATAGCGACACCACAAGGGCTATCAAAGCGAATAAGCCAAGTTGACCCTGGATGAGGCTTTCATAGTCAGAAAATAAACTGCGTTGCACCTGTAGCCAGAGCGCCATAACAAGTACTAATGCATACCCTGATAGCATAAGCGATGCAATACCTAAGGCTTTGGCTACAAAACTTTGAGGCTTATCATCATTAAAACGCCCCGTAGCTCCAAGGAGTAAAAAGCCAATCATCAAACCGAAGGAGACGTGAATGATTCGGTACGTCCAGGTTTCAATTGGCTGGATATTCAGAGCATAAAGGTGAAAACCAATATAACCAACACAAACAAAGAAAATAATAGAGGCAGAAGCGCCACTAAGTAGCCGTTCATTATTAGCTGGCTTGATTTCATCAACGCTGGCGGTATCTATAGCACCAGATTCTGTGTTGCCTTGTGCTAAGGCAGCATTATTGGTGTCTTTACTCATCATGGCACCCTATGTGGCACTCTAGAAGTGATGGTTTAAAAATTGGAATGGTGGTTTAGGAAGATATTGAACTGTTATAACGAGATGGTTTGCTGATATAGTTATCAGCAAACCATCAACTTACTGATGCAGTTAATCAGCCTTTAAGTCTTCAGGAATTTCATGGCCATTCTCTTCAAACCACTTAACAGCGCCAGGGTGAAAGGGAATAGAGTTATTATAGGAGATGTTTTCTGGGAGCGTTTCAGCAGCAGCACCATGTACTTGGAGCATTTGCTCATGGTTGCTCATGACAGTATCAACGATTTCGTAAACAAGTGAATCCGGCATATCCTTGTGAGTAATAGCAAAGTTCCATAAGGATACCGTTGGGATATCTTCATCTACAGAGCTGTACGTTCCACCAGGCACCACAGAAGGTGATAGGGCTGGGAATTCCTCCAAGACCTGCTCGATTTCCTCCTCACTATAACTAAAGATATTAACATCTGCTTGTGCTTCCAGTTGGCTGAAAGCCGCTATCGGCATACCGGCTCCGAAAGCAAAGGCATCAATTAAGTTATCCTGTAACTGGCCCGCTTGGTCTGATGCACCACCTTGGAGAGTTTCGACGTCATAACCTAATGCTTCAAAGAGCATCGGGTGATACTCGTCATTGGTTCCACCCGCAGGACCTACACCTACGCGTTTTCCGTCAAGGTCAGCTACAGACTCTATGCCTGAGTTTTCGAGGCTAACAATGTGCAGTGCTGTTTGATACATAGGGAACATAGCACGTACGTCGGCATGCTTATTGTCAGGCAGTAGCTCACTATCGCCATTTAGAGCATCTACCGCTGGACCCATGGTGACCATGCCGAAGTCATGTTCTCCCATCTGAACCATACTGATGTTTTGCACAGGGCCGCCAGTGATTTCTGCACCTATACGGGTATCTTGCTTTTGGTTGACTAGATTTGCCCAGCCAGAGCCATAAATATAGTAAGTGCCTCCCTGACTTGCCGTGCCCACTGTCATGCTGTCAGGCCAGTCGTCTCTATCGTTCGCCCAGCTATTCATTGAAGCGATAGCGAGCGTCAGTGCGGTGGTCGTTACTAACATTTTTTTCATGTTAAACCCTTTAGCTGTGTTGTTTTTAGTCGCCAATATCTGGCGACTCTTGGGTTGCTAGGTCATTGGTAGAGCTTCGTATGCAGATTGCAACAGCTGTTGGCGAAGGTGAAGTTGGAATTTCCAACCCCCCCTTTTGGCTTTGTTTAATAATACTTTTGTCTAATTTTCGAGTAAGTTTTAAACGGGGATTTATTAGCAGCTATACAGTGATTGTTATTGGTTATCGCTGATATTTTTTGAAGGGTGACATGGTCTAATGGATTGAAATTAATACGTTTTTTGTTGAGTTAATAACGGGTGAAAGCCCCGTTATGGTTTTTGAAATTCCAGTCACCCTAAATCTTGCTTCATGATTGCTGCATGTTTAACAACAAAAGCAATGAGAGGCAGATATGGCCCAATCCACTTTTCAAAATTGTTCTCTAGATTTTAGTCAATGGATAGGCAAGCAAGAAGTTAGACATGATGTAATTTCAGCTCAGCTCACGAAACGCATTGCTATCATTTTTGATGAGGATTGTCCGTGCGAAGGACAGCCTTTACCGCATCTTTGGCATTGGGCATTTTTTCAAGAACCTCTGACGGAAAGTAGTCTTGGAAAAGATGGCCACCCAGCACGGGGGATCTTTTTGCCCCCTGCCGAAGGCAGAAATCGTATGTGGGCAGGCGGGCGTGTCTTTTTTCTGCAACCTTTGATTGTAGGTAAGGCGGCCAAATGTATCTCAACCATCAAAGCGGTTAAGGAAAAACAAGGCAAAACAGGCTCTCTATTGTTCGTTACGGTTGAGCATCAGTATTTTCAGGAAGGAGAACTTTGCCTGAGTGAAGTTCAAGATATCGTCTACCGCGAGCCGAGTCCTCCTAAGTTAGAAAATACCACGCTATTACCAACATTGGCCTGGAACGAGACGATTCATCCCACGCCTGTCATGCTCTTCCGTTATTCCGCCGTTACTTTTAATGGCCACCGCATTCATTACGATCACCCTTATGCCACTGAGCAGGAAGGATACCCTGGTTTAGTAGTGCATGGACCAATGATCGCTACTTTGATACTACGCAGTTTTATCAAGAACAATCCTCAGTGCACGCCTACGAATTTCTCCTACCGTGGTTTGCGCCCGTTGATTGCTGATACCTCTTTTCATATTGGTGGTCACCATCATAGTGAGCAGCACTGCACAGCATGGGCTTTTAATGATAAAGGTCCAGCGCATCAAGCTGAAATTGAATACAAGGAGTCAACATAATGTTTAATCATGACAATGAATCACTGGAAGCAATACGTGATGGTGTACGGTCTCTCTGCGCACACTTCGATGACGCTTATTGGCGTGGTGTCGATGAACGGAAAGAGTTTCCTGAAGCGTTTGTCGATGCTTTAACGGAAGCGGGTTGGTTGGCTGCGATGATTCCTGAAGAGTATGGAGGCTCTGGTCTTGGATTGACCGAGGCATCAGTCATTCTTGAAGAGGTTAACCGCTGTGGCGGTAACTCGGGCGCCGTTCATGGCCAGATGTACAATATGTTCACTCTACTGCGCCATGGCAGTGTGGCCCAAAAAAGTGAGTACTTACCCAAAATCGCTGCTGGTGAGTTACGCCTGCAATCGATGGCAGTAACTGAACCGACCACTGGAACTGATACAACCAAAATCAAGACCACCGCCGTTCGAAAAGGTGACAAGTACGTCATCAATGGACAAAAAGTCTGGATTTCACGTATTCAGCACTCTGATTTGATGATCTTGCTGGCACGCACCACGCCATTAGATCAGGTGGAGCGTAAATCGCTGGGCATGTCGATTTTTCTAGTCGATCTTCATCAGGCAATTGGTAATGGGCTGAGCGTTCAGCCGATAGCCAACATGGTTAACCATGAAACCAACGAGCTATTTTTCGATAACTTGGAAATCCCGGCTGACAACTTGATTGGCGAAGAGGGTATGGGCTTTCGCTACATCCTTGATGGCCTTAATGCTGAGCGAGCGCTGATCGCAGCGGAGTGTATTGGCGATGGTCGGTGGTTTATCCAGAAGGCGAGCAATTACGCCCGCGACCGTGAAGTCTTTGGCCGTCCTATTGGTAAGAATCAGGGGGTGCAGTTCCCCATTGCGGAGGCGCATATTGATGTTGAAGCTGCAGATTTAATGCGTTGGCGTGCCTGCCATGAATACGACAGCGGTCAATCCGTGGGTGCTAGTACCAATATGGCGAAATATTTGGCCGCCGAAGCATCTTGGAAAGCGGCCAATGTCTGTCTGCAAACTCATGGTGGTTTTGGGTTTGCGGCCGAATATGACGTAGAGCGTAAGTTTCGTGAGACTCGTTTGTATCAAGTAGCGCCGATTTCGACCAATTTGATTCTTTCTTATGTAGCCGAGCATTTGCTCGATTTGCCGCGCTCGTTCTGATTGTTAGGAGGTAGTGATGACAAATACAACAAGAGCACTTGCGGATTTTCTTGCAGAACTTCGCTATGAGGATATTCCTGAAGCTGTGGTTGATCGCTGCGAAGAATTATTCCTTGATTGGCTTGGGTCCGCATTAGCGGGGAAAGATTACGCTCCTATTCCGCTCTTCGAACGCTTTGCACTGCTCATGGGGCCACAAGCTGGTAACAGTGAGGTATTAACTCGAAGGACTTCTACATCACCCTACTTCGCGGCTTTAGTGAATGCTGCTGCTTCGCATGTGGTAGAGCAAGATGACTTGCATAACTCATCGGTTTTACACCCCGGAACGGTTGTTTTTCCGACCGTCCTGGCAGTTGCGCAGGCAGAAGGTAAGTCGGGCCGTGAGCTAATCGTTGCAGCAGTAGCTGGTTATGAGGCGGGTATCCGTATTGGGGAGAGCTTAGGTCGCTCCCACTACACCATCTTCCATACCACAGGAACCGTTGGCACGTTAGCGGCGGCAGTGGGTGTTGGAAAGCTGTTGGGCTTTTCATCTGATGATTTCATGCATGCATTGGGTAGTGCCGGAACCCAAGCCGCCGGTTTGTGGGAGTTTTTACGTGATGGCGCTGACTCCAAACAGCTTCACACAGCCAAAGCAGCGGCTGATGGCTTGCTTGCTGCCTACATGACGGCAGACGGGTTAACGGGCGCCCAACGTATCCTGGACGGCAAACAGGGAATGGCAGCGGGTATGTCTCAGGATGCAGATCCAAGGTGTCTGGCTGATCAATTGGGAAGCCGATGGGCTTTAACAGAAACTTCTTTTAAGTTTCATGCTTCTTGTCGTCACACGCATCCTGCTGCCGATGCGCTCTTAGCGG
>Ga0114899_1001100_pt1 | contig 16599 bp, 14 predicted proteins | sample MalvireepMed_215_FD_83497 | JGI IMG/M metagenome (GOLD analysis project Ga0114899, IMG submission 83497) | Marine viral communities from the Global Malaspina Expedition - Malaspina viral metaG DeepMed_215 | ecosystem: Environmental > Aquatic > Marine > Oceanic | place: Mediterranean Sea...
AATCAAATGCCTAGTCTTAATGTTAGACAACGATAGCGGCTACCTTGAAAGTAAAAGCCCCATACTGAATTATCCGTACAAATAATTCATTATTATGGCTACCTTTTAAACTACCAAGCCCCGTGGAGGAAGTATAATGGCTGAAACACAACCCGTAGAGGAGAAAGAACCTAATCCTTATAACGCAAAAAAATCTTGGCATGTACCGGATAATAAAGTACCGGAAAATGCAGACGGATTATTTTTTGCACCTACTGAAGAACAGGCTACGCCTTCTGAGGAATCAGAAACGCCCCCTGAAAAATCAAAGAGAGTTAATTATAAGAAAAGGTATGATGATCTAAAGAAACATTACGATAATAGACTTTCGGAATTTAAACAAAGAGAACAAGAACTTTTATCAGATGCTGCATCTAAAGTACCTGCATATAAAGCTCCAAAATCTTTGGAAGAATTACAGAAGTTTAAAGAGCAAAATCCAGACTTGTATGAAACAGTTGAATCTGTTGCACATTTACATAGTGAAAGTCAAGTTGAAGGAGTTCGACAACAATTATCAGCGATCCAACAACGTGAAGCTGATCTCTTAAAACGAGAAGCAGAGTCGACACTAAAAGCTAACCACCCTGATTTTGAAGATATACGGGGTAGTGATGATTTTCATGGATGGGCAAAAGAACAACCTGAAGATATACAAAGATGGGTTTATGCAAATAATAGTAGTGCTGATTTAGCAAGTCGAGCTATAGACCTTTACAAATTAGAAAAGGGGATAATTCGGTCACCACAAAAGCAGTCCAAATCTAGGAGTAAAAGGTCTGCTGCCGATATGGTGTCTACCAAAACAACGGCTGTAGATTCACAAGCTCCAAAAATTTGGACAGAACGGGAAATTGCTAAAATGTCTATTGACGACTTTGACAAATATCAAGACGATATTCAAGAAGCCTTGTCAGAAGGCAGGATAGTAAAATAGTTATTTAAGGAGATATAATAATGGCTTATAACCAATCTGACCAATATTTTGAGCCAAGTACGGATACTGATGCTAACTTTGCTAACTCGGTCAGCGGTCAAACTAATTCTTTCTTTTTACCTGCTGTTTATTCTAAACAAGTTCTAAACTTTTTTAGAAAAGCATCTGTAGCGGAAGCTATAACCAATACAGATTACGCAGGGGAAATTAAGAGTTTTGGAGACTCTGTAAAGATTATCAAAGAACCTGAAATCACCGTGTATCAATATGAGCGTGGTAAAGATGTAACGCAAACTAAGCTTACCGACCAAGAGGTTACTCTTGTTGTCGATACAGCTAACGCCTTTAAGTTTAAAGTTGATGACATTGAAGCTAATATGTCTCACGTAAACTGGAGGGCGGCTGCGTCTTCTTCAGCAGCATATGCTCTAAAAGATGCATTTGATGAAGGTGTGATTGCAATTCTATTCGCAGGAGTTTCTGCGGCTAGTCCTAATCACATTTTAGGTTCTGATAGTGCTACCGATCTCGCTGCCGGTACTTTTGACGGTACTGGTAATCTAGATATTGGATTTGCTTCTGGTGAGCATGATCCGATAGATGTGCTTTCTCATATGTCACGTTTATTGGATGAGCAGAATGTACCAGACGAGGGACGTTGGTTCCTTGCAAATCCTGAGTTCTATGAGCAACTTGTTCAAAGTTCCTCTAAGCTCTTGTCTGTTGATTACAATGCAGGGCAAGGTTCCATCAGGAACGGCTTAGTATCATCTGGAAAGTTACGTGGGTTTGATATGTATAAGACCAACAATATTGCCTCGACATCTAATGCCGCAGGTAAATGTGTTGCTGGTCACATATCAGCTTGTGCAACAGCACAGACTATTACAAATACCGAAGTTTTGCGTGATCCTGACAGCTTTGGCGATATAGTACGAGGACTCCATGTATATGGAGGAAAAGTACTACGAGCCGGAGCGTTATGTTCCGCATTCTACGGTATCGACTAGTAGAATTAGGACGGGGGGTTGAAATATACCCCCTTTTCCTATTAAGGAGAAAATATGCCTCAACTTGGTAGTGAAAGAAATCCAATGATAATATCCAAAAAGAAAACTGGTAGAACACTAGGTCTTATGGGTCGTTGGTACACCAAAGAAAACAGAGATAAATATGCTGAAAATTATCATAGGATTTTTAGAAATAAGACGGAGGATAAGAAAGATGCCGAAAGTTAATGGAGTTAAGTATCCTTATACAAAGGCTGGTAAAGCTGCTGCTGCTAAAGCAAGAAAAAAGAGACAGAAAAGGAATAAGGGGGGTTGTGTAAGAGCAATGCCTAACTAAAATTATGGCTACTACATATTTACAATTAACAAACGAAGTATTAAGAGAGTTGAATGAGGTTGTATTAACTTCTTCTACTTTTTCAGGTGCTGTAGGAATACAGGCACATGCAAAAGATTGTATTAATCGAGCATACTTGGATATTGTAAATGAAGAACCGCAATGGCCTTTCTTAGCTACTGCCGAAAGTGGTGCTACTGATCCTATGTATGGTAATGTTTCTGTAGAAACTACAGCAGATACTAGATGGTATGAGTTAAAAGCAGCAAGTTCAGCCGTAAAAGATGATTATGGTTCTATAGATTGGGATAATTTTTATTTAACAACTATAGGCGTTAGTGGTGAGTCGGCTCCTTATGTTTCTAAAAATTTAAGATTCGTAACTACAGAGAAGTGGAAGGACTTTAGAAGGGCTAGGGAAAATGCTGATGATGCAGATCAAGCAGTAGGAGGAGAGCCTAATTTTGTTATACGAAGCCCTGATGCAAGAAAGTTTGGATTAAGCCCAATTCCAGATAAAGCTTATAAAGTTTGGTTTTTTGCTTTTGATTTACCTACACAGCTTTCAGCACATGGAGATACAGTAGTTTTTCCAGATATGTATAAAACAGTTGTTTTAGCTAAATCTAGATATTATCTACATCAATTTAAAGATAATCCTCAAATGTCAGCCTTTGCTTTAGAGGACTTTAAAAAAGGATTAAAGAGTATGAGAGAAAATTTAATAGGTACAGTTCCTCTCTATATGTCAGACGATAGAGTTAGGTTTGATTAAATATGCAAGCATATGGATTATCATGCAAAGGGGGCTTAAATACTAATCTAAACCAATTTGAAATGCTCCAGCAACCGGGATTCGCTACAGAGTTAATGAACTTTGAAGTTGATCCAGATGGGGGCTACCGAAGAATAAACGGTTATACTTTACTTGGTGGAGGTAGTGCTGCAAGACCCAATAGCTCTAATGGTATATTAGGGCTATTTGTTTATGCAGATGGAGTAATTGCCTGTTCTGGTACAAATATTTATTTTAGCTTAGATGGAATAACTTGGCTACAAATAAATCGTTCAAGCGTAAGTAGTTCAGGAGATAACTACTCTACATTTACTGGAAGAAGTACAGCAGCAAGAACAAGCCAAGGACAAGCAACTTTTGCTTTATATGAAGGTAATACTGCTTATGGTGAAGTAGTAATTACTGATAAAGGTTCTGGTGTTAAACCTGCTCTTTTTAAGATGACAGGTACTGGTGCATTAGCCGATAGAACTTTTTTCTATGAAGAAATTACAGTAAGTGGTACTGTTTATCCTAAATACTGTGTAATGCACGATAAACACTTAGTTGTAGCAGGAGCAGCTACAGCATTAAATACAATTTATTATAGTGGCACAAGTGATATAAATGATTTTACTGCTACAGGTTCTGGAAGTATTGTATTAGATGATCAAGTAGTAGGATTAAAAAGCTTTCGAGGAGATTTAATTATCTTCTGTAAGAATAGTATTTATAAATTATCAGATATAAATATTTCTGCTTCTATAGCCATAACACCTATTACCAAGAACGTAGGTTGTTTAGATGGACATAGTATTCAGGAAATAGGTGGCGATCTTCTATTTTTAAGTCCTGATGGATTTCGTCTTGTTGCAGGTACAGCACGTATTGGTGACGTAGAATTAAGTTCTGTATCTAGAAATATACAATCTGTTGTTTCTACTTTAGCTGCTTCAATAGATTCATATGTAGTAACTAGTGCAGTATTAAGAAGTAAATCACAATATAGATTATTTTATAGTTCTACTTCAGAAGCTACAGCTACTTCAGAGGGAATTATAGGAACAATTACACCAGAAGGATTTGAGTGGTCACAAACTAAAGGTATTAAAGCACACGGTCTAACATCAGGATTTGATAATGATAGTATAGAAAAAATTTATCATGGAGATACAGAAGGATATGTATATAATCATAATACTGGTAATGACTTTAATCCAGCAGGAACACAAACAAATATAAATGCTAGATATAAAACACCTAATTTAGATTTTGGAGATGCAGGTACACTAAAATCATTACATTATACAAAAATATCTTTTACGCCTGAAGGAACAATTCAGCCTACTTTACAGGTAACGTATGATTATGATGATACTAATAGACCTCAACCTCCTTTATATACATTAGATTCAATACCAACTCCCGCAGTTTTTGGTGATTCGACTACGGGAGTTTTTGGCACATCAGTATTTGGAGCTTCTCAAGACCCTATGGCAAGACAGGCAGTACAAGGAAGTGGACATAATATAGCCTTTAAAATATATAGTCAGGATACAAAAGCACCTTATTCAATAAATGGTTTCTATGTAGATTATAGACCTTCTGGTAGGAGATAATAATGGCTACAAGTTATACTAGACAAAGCAGCATGTCAGATGGAGACACAATTACTGCTGCATTATTTAATGATGAATTTAATCAGCTTCTGACTGCTTTTTCATATGCTTCTAGTTCAACTACTGGACATAGGCACGATGGTACAGCCGGAGAAGGCGGCAATATTCATACTATTGGTGATCAGGATTTCTTAAATAAAATCGTAGCTGATAGTACAAATAATCGTTGGGGAGTTTTTGTTCAGGTTTCAAGTTCAGCCGTAGAACAAGTAAGATTTCAGGATGGAGTAATAGTACCAGTAACAGATAATGATATAGACTTAGGTACAAGCTCAGTTGAATTTAAAGATGCCTATTTTGATGGAACAGTTACTACAGATGCTTTAGTTGCTGATACTGCCGACATAAATGGAGGTACAGTAGATGGAGCAACAATAGGTGCTAGTTCAGCAACAACTATTGTAGGAACAACCATTACAGCCAATACAGCTTTTGTACCTGATGCTTCTGATGGTGCTGCTCTTGGTACTAGTGCTTTAGAGTTCAGTGATCTTTATTTAGCAGATGGAGCAGTTATTTATCTAGGTGATGACCAAGATGTATCCTTAACTCATGTAGTAGATACTGGTATTCTTCTTTCTAGTACTGATCAATTACAATTTGGTGATTCAGGTACTTATATTTATCAATCAGCAGATGGAGTATTAGATTTAGTATCTGATACTGAAATAGAAATTAATGCAACTACTATAGATATTAATGGTGCTGTTGCAATGGATGGTGCTATGACAGGTGGCACTAATATTACTATATCAGGAGAATTAGATGCAGCCACATTAGATATATCAGGTAACGCAGATATTGACGGCACACTAGAAGCAGATGCTTATACTGTAGATGGAACAGCCTTAAACGAATATATCGCTGATACAGTAGGAGCTATGGTTGGCTCTAATACAGAAACCAATATTACAGTAACTTATGAAGATGGTGATAATACTTTAGATTTTGTTATAGGAACTCTTAATCAAGACACAACAGGTACTGCTGATAATATTACAATTTCAGCTAATAACTCCACAGACGAGACAGTTTATCCACTCTTTGTAGATGGTGCTACTGGAAGTCAAGGAGCAGAAAGCGACACAGGACTAACTTATAATCCTAGTTCTGGAGTATTAACAGCCACACAATTTACTGGAGCATTAAGCGGAAATGCTTCTACTGCTACAGTAGCAACAACAGTAACTATAACAGACAATGAAAATACAAATGAAAACAATGCTATTATTTTTACAGCAGGTGGTGATCTTGATGGAGGTAACTTAGGTTTAGAGTCTGATGGTGATTTAACTTATAATCCCTCTACTGGACTATTATCAAGCACTGGTGTAACGGCATCTGGCACAGTAACTTTTGGTACACTTTCTGATGGAACAATAGGAGTTACTGCTTGGGTTGATGAAGATGATATGTCTACAAATAGTGCGACTCTTGTGCCTACTCAGCAATCTGTAAAAGCTTATGTAGATAGTGAAGTAGGCGGTGCTTCAGGTACAATGTCATCATTTATATTAGAAGATGATGATGGTACAGAAGTCTCTATTTCAAATGCTGAAGAAGTAAAGTTTATTGGTTCAGGTATAACTACAAACTGGACAGATACAACTCCCGGCTCAGATGCTGATCCTTTTGACTTAACATTTACAGTAGATGCGGCACAGACAGGAATTACTTCTATCTATGCTACTGATTTAATAATGGGAGAAGATTCCCAGACTGCTATTGATTTTGGAACCCCAAATGAAATTGACTTTAAAGCAGATAATGCAGCAAGACTAACACTAACTGCATCAGCACTATATCCCGTAACAGATAATGAAATAGATTTAGGTACATCTTCTCTAGAATTTAAAGACGCTTTCTTTGATGGTACAGTCACAGCAGATGCTTTTGCAGGGCCATTAACAGGAGATGTTACTGGTAATGTTTCTGGTACAGCCGCCACAGTTACAACAGCAGCACAATCTAATATTACTAGTTTAGGAACCTTAACAACTCTAACAGTTGATAATGTTATTGTTAATGGTACAACTATAGGCCATACTAGTGATACAGATTTGATGACATTAGGTAGTGCTATTTTAACAGTAGCCGGAGAAGTCTCTATGACTACTCTTGATATTGGAGGTACTAATGTAACTAGTACTGCTGCTGAGTTAAATATACTTGATGGTGTTACAGCAACAGCAACAGAATTAAATTATTTAGATATTGCTACGCTAGGAACTTCAGCAGCTTCTAAAGCTGTTACAGCAGATGCTAATAATGTTGTAAAATTTACAGGTGGTATTTATGAAGAATCTACAACTGTTACTTCTTCTTCTAATGCGACTACTATAAATCTTCAAACAGGTACAAATTTTTTACACGACCTTACTGAAAATACTACTTTTACATTTTCTAATCCTCCGGCAGAAGCAATGACATTTGCATTAAAGATTATTCAAGACTCATCTGCAAGAGCAATTACGTGGCCCGGAACAGTAGATTGGGCAGCGGCTACGGCTCCTACCTTAACATCTACAAATAATGCCGTAGATTATTTTGTGTTTACAACCATAGATGGCGGTACTATCTGGTATGGCTTTACCGCAGGACAAGCACTAGGATAAACTAATATGTCTGGAGCAACAAAAATTTTAGCAGCAGCAGGTTCAAAAGCAGACCCTGTTTATGTAGAGAATGTCTTTAGTATTGATACTTGGTTAGCTAATGACACCAATGGCAGAGAGATAGAAAATGGTATAGATTTAGCTGGCGAGGGGGGGTTGGTTTGGATAAAAAATAGGGGAGCTGGAGGTTCTTCGTTGAACCATCTAGTATGTGATACACTTAGACCCGTTTCTGGTGGAAATGCTCCAAGACTTATGACGAATAGTGGAGGTGTAGAGGCTTCTTATAGCTTCGGATTGCAATCGTTTAATGATGATGGGTATTCGATAGGAAGTGCAGGAGACACAAATAGTGGTACAACTAGGACATATGTTGGTTGGACATTTCGCAAAACCGCTGGATTCTTTGATATGGTTAAATATACAGGTAATGGTAATGATCAAACTATTAGCCATAATTTAGGGTCAACTCCGGGATTTGCTATAATTAAAGGTATTGATACTGGAAATGCAAATTGGATAACTTGGCATAGAAGTCACGGTAACGATAAATATTCAGTTATAAATTCTAGTAGTAGTCACGGTGGCGATCTTGATTCATCTAGAACAGTTAATTCTACTACATTTCAAATTCTTGGTGATAGTTCCCACGATCAAGGTGGCTTCGACCATGAAAGTACTGATGGTAGAGAATATATGTTATATCTTTTCGCACATGACGATGAATCATTTGGGGAAGATGGAGATGAATCAATAATTCAATGTGGTACTTATGATGGTAATGGTAGTACGGCTGGCCCTGAAATTGATTTAGGATGGGAGGCACAGTGGGTGATGATAAAAAATATTGAGGATACTGCCGGTGACAATACTCTTTGGATAATGGCTGATATAATGAGGGGGATGCACCTAGGAGATGAAAATGATCCTTATATAGCGGCAAACAATGCTAATGAGGAATACACATCTTATAATTGGATACATCCAACAGCAACCGGATTTAAGCTGACAAATACTGGAGTATCGTTAAATGAATCGGGTACTAAATATATCTATATAGCTATACGAAGACCACATAAACCCGCTGAAGCCGGAACAGATTTTTTTAGCCCTTATGCTTATTCTGATACAGGACTAACAAGCGGTAGTGGTACAGCAGCAAATAGAACTATTCTTAATGGGGGTAGTAATGGTGGAACAGGTTTCCCTGTTGATATGTTTTGGCATAGAGATAGAGCCGATAATAAAGCATACCATATTTTTGATAGGCTAAGAGGACAAGGAAACTCATTATTATCTAGTGCAAGCGGAGGTCAACCTCAAGGCGATGGAGCAACAAATAGCGGCTTTGATTTTATGGAAGGAGTAGATGTTGAATATAACGGAACAATGTATTATTACACTTCAGGAGCAGGTAATCGTAATCATATTGGTTTATTTTTTAAACGATCACCGGGAACTTTTGATATAGTTGGATATAGGGGTAATAGCACTTCTGGACACAATGTAAGTCATGGTTTAGGAAAAGTACCAGAATTTATGCTTATTAAAAGATACACTGGTTCAAGAGTTTGGATAGCTTACGCAGGGCCATTGGGAAATACAAAATATTTACAAGCTAGTGGTGGGGCTGGTTCAGGTCAAAATGCCGCAGCTACCTCAACAGCACATTGGAACGATACAACTCCAACAGCAAGTGTTTTTACATTAGGTAATTCAGAAGATGTAAATGGAAATATGGATTATATAGCGTATCTTTTTTGTTCATCAGATGTTTCTGATGTTGGTACTTGGACATCTGATGGTTCTGGAGATTTAACAGTAACTACGGGATTTCAACCAAGATTTGTTATGTGTAAAAATACATCTGATGCTTCTACAGATTGGAAAGTATGGGATTCGGCTCATGGTATAACATCAGGTGCTGATAAACCGTTTGATTGGAACGCAGATGTAGCAGAAATATCTGATTCAGAGCAAGACATACATCCACTTTCAACAGGTTTTACGGTTGATAGAGGTTCGCCAGAAGTTAATCATAATGATTCTGGTAAAGTATATCTTTACTTAGCATTAGCATAAAGGAGATAAAAATGGAATACCGTGAAAGATCAAGTGGTGATCTAATTTCTAAAATTGAAGCAAAAAAAAGAAATCCAAATATTTCGCTTCCTAAAGTATGGAATGATAATGTTTATGATGCTTTAGGTATTGATCCAGTATTTGAAACACCCAAGCCAAGCACTACTGGTTCTTATAAAATAGTAGTAAGAAATGGTATAGAACAAGATGCCGCTGAAAACTGGGTTCAATCTTGGTTAGAGAAAGATATGTTTTCTAATACTGATGAAGCAACTAAAGCAGAACAAGAAACAGAATATCAAGCAACATTAGATGCCGCAGCAGCTAAATCTGTAAGAGCCGATAGAGATCAACGATTAAAGGATACAGATTGGATGGGTCTGTCAGACGTTACAATGTCAACAGAATGGGCTACATACCGCCAAGAATTAAGAGATGTACCAGAACAGGCAGAATTTCCTAATACTATTGTTTGGCCTACTGAGCCTAGTTAAAATGGTATGTTATTTGAAGTGCTTATAAATATACTAATAGTCTATCTTTCCTTTGTAATTACAGGATCGTTTGTAATATTAATTGTAGGAGCAGTTTGTGATTGGAAAGAATTACTAAAACGTAAAAGGAAAAAATAATTATGATGACTGACGAAGAACTAGAAAAGATTATTCAACATGCGGCTCAACAAGGGGCAAAGCAAGCGTTGAAAGAAATTGGTCTTTCTGATCAGGATGCTTATGATGATGTCAAGGAATTAAGAAGTCTTTTAGATACTTGGAGAGTTACCAAACAAACAGTCGGTCAAACAGTAACAAGAATATTTACAACAGCAATTTTAACAGCACTAGCAGTAGGCATCTATATGGGATGGGGGCCAAAAACATGAGGGGAGAAAAAGAATGATTAAATTTTTAGAGAAGCTTCAAAATTTAATTATGTCTGCTAAAGAGAAACTACGAGAACCTGTTACGGCTCCTAGAAGAAAAGTACTTCTAGTTGGAATTGGTATAGTAGTACTCTTCTGTGCAGTATTACTTATCTAATGTTAAACCTGATAGACCGTTTAATTAGTCCAATATCAACTCTTTTAGATAAGGTTATACCTGACAAGGATTTAAAAGAGCAGTTAGCCCACGATATTGCAACTATGGCAGAGCGCCATAGCCATGATATTATCAAAGCTCAAATTGAAGTTAATAAAACGGAAGCAGCCCACAAGTCTTTGTTTGTTAGTGGCTGGAGGCCAGCAGTAGGTTGGACATGTTGTTTAGGTCTAGCCGGAAATTTTTTAATAATACCATTTTCTAATTTTGTTATGGCTTTAGCAGGATCAGATATTGTTATTCCTTTAATAGATGTATCTACAATGATGCCAGTTTTAATGGGTATGTTAGGTTTAGGAACTATGCGAACTGTAGAAAAAATTAATAATGTTGAGAGAAACACTTAGGATTTAATTATGGCTAGAAAAAGAGCAGTCAAGAAAAGAGCAGACATGCGTAAAGGCGGGAGAGTTGGCAAGCAATATGGCGGCATGGGCGGTGATTTCTATGGAGAAAATGGAGGCTTTGATACTGCTATAGAAGAGCAGATAAAGAAAAGCGTACCTGCACCTAATAATCCTTTAGCCAATATCCCAGTAGATAATCAATACTCACAAGAAGAAGCTAATCAAGTTGCTGCTTTAATTAATAGCGGTCAAATGACTGTGCAGCAAGTAGCTGATAATTTTGGTCTAGATACCGGAACAGTTCAAGCAGCACTAGACCAGATCAATGCTGGACAAGCCGCTGCAACTACTACACCCGCTGTAACTACACCAGCAGTTACTACACCCGCTGTAACTACGCCTCCAGCTACAACTATACCCGATAATCAAATAGGATTACCTTATAACGAGTGGAAAACATTACCCCCCGGTATGCCGCCTATAACTACACCTCCAGCTACTAATACACGAAGGGCAGAAATTGATGCTGCTAATAGGGCTGCTGCCGAAGCCGGAGCCGGAGAAGGATTTGAAACAAACTTTGGAGTAACTAGAGGAGCAGACTTTACTGCTGGTACACCCGCAGCAACTACTACACCCGCTGTAACTACACCAGCGGTTACTACACCCGCAGCAACTACTACACCCGCTGTAACTACACCAGCGGTTACTACACCCGCTGTAACTACACCCGCTGCGACTACAACAACAGTAGCTGCCGATCCTTTTGCTAATATTCCAGCAGACGGTGACTATTCACAAGAAGAAGCTAACCAAATTGCTTCTATGGTTAATAGCGGTCAAGTAACTAGCCAACAAGTAGCTGATAATTTTAATATGGATGTTGGTACAGTCAACACAATAATAGATCAGATTAATACTGGACAGGCTACTACTACACCCGCTGTAACTACTACACCTGCCGTAACTACTGTACCTGCTGCTTCTGGACAGACAACAACAACTTTTGATCCTACAAATGTAGGAGAAACAACTGGTGTAACAGAAGGCACTATAGGAACTACAGAAGGCGGTACTCTCGGAGGTCAAACTGTTACTATTGATGATAAAGGTGATCAAGTAATTAGTGGTGAAACTGTTACAGATGGTGAAGATTCTGGCGATCCTTTTGCCCAAGAGAAAAGAGCTTGTGCAATAAGAGGCGGTACATGGAATAATGAAACAATGTCATGTGATGAGAAAGTTGTAATAACTGATCCTCATGCTAAAGCTAAAGCTGATTGTGTAACAGCAGGTGGAACATGGAATGAAGGAACAAATTCCTGTGATATGCCAGCAGCTAGGGATTGGACTGCTGAAATAGCTGCTTGTACTGCTCAAGGGGGTACATGGGATTCTGAAAATAATGTATGTATTGTTGATGGAAAGACTGTAGCTCCTGCTTGGGAAACAGCCATGAAAGATTGGATAGCAGCTAATCCAAATGCTACAGATGCTCAAGGAGCCGCTTGGTTAAGAGATAATTTACCGGAAGGAGTGACATTAGCAGATGCCGCAAGAGCATTAAATATACCTTTAGATGAGGCACAGAAAAGATTTAGTATAGCAACTGAGGGAAGGGCTAAGACCTTACAAGATGTTAGCGATGCTCAATTAGCAGATGTAAATCTAGCTAAGAAAACATGGTTAAAAGATGATCCTGCAACAGTAGGTATAGATGAAACTGAAGCACACGGAGCAATATTAAAAGATTATAAACGTGTTGATCCCTCTTTATTATTTAAAGAAAGAGAAGCAGCAGGATTAGATATTGAATCAGGTGTAACTACTGATGCTCAAATTCAACAACTAGATGCTTATACAGATATTAATCCTCCTACTGGTGTAGATGCGAATTCTTTTAAGGCAGCACAGGGGGCTGTTCATACAGCAGTAAAGGCAGGAGTAATACCTTTTGCTCATTATAATGCAGCACTAGCAAACTTATTAAACACTCCTCAGTTTGCTGTAAACAATCAGACTCGTCCTCCGATTGGAGTAGATGAAATTAGGCAGCTTACTGAAAGAACTGAGGCAGCCCAGTTTGCTGATGTTAGGCTACAAGGGGCAGAGGCGCGAGAAAGGAAATTTGTTATAGATGATAGAGCTTTTGTTCCTGATGATATTGAGGGGATAGGAGGTCAGACAGCCCCAACTCCTGAAGCTGAAAAAGATGGTAGAAGGCAGCTTACAACTACTAAAGCAGAAAGTGTAGAAGCTAAGATTACTGATGAGGTAGGATATGAGGCTAGGCAAAGAGGTGATGTGTTTGGAGAAGCTGCAACAGCAGACGCAATAAAGGCTGTTGCTGAAGTTGGAGATCTTCCTCCTGATAGAGCAGCAGCGGCTGTAGAAGCTCCTGCTGAATTTGGAGGAAAAATAGATCAAGAAGCTCCAGAAGTTATAGCAGCCTTTGCAGCTTTAGATCCAGATTTTTTAGTCTCAGCCCAAATAGAATCTTTAATGGGAGGAATGGAAACTGGTAATATTCCTACTTGGGCTAAACCAGCCTATGATGCTGTTAATCAAAAACTAGCTCAAAGAGGCTTGGAGGTTTCTACTGTAGGTCGTGATGCTCTTTTTAATGCGATCATACAAAATGCTATACCTATAGCTCAAAGTAATGCACAGGCTCTACAAACTAGAGCAGCGCAAAACTTATCAAATGAGCAACAGGCAAATATGGAAAGAGCAAAAATTGAGGCCAATAGACGATTAACAAACTTAGGTAATCTACAAGCTGCTGGTTCACAGACAGCCCAGATGTCGCAAAGTCTTAAACTTGCTCAAAGTCAGTTTAAGCAAGAAGCAGTTATACTTTCAGAACAACAACAGCAACAAATAAGAGTTCAAAATTTACAAGATCGCCAAAGGGCTGCCTCTCAAACTGCTCAACAAGAAGCAGCTAATGCTGCACAAAATCTAGGCAATCGTCAGCAGATAGAACTAGCTGAGTTAGAGATAAAGAACCAGACTGAACAGCAGAATATGACTGCTGAAAATCAAGAAAGACTTGCAGAATTTCAAGTCGCTTCTGAGTTTATTTCAAAGAATGGCGATTTTGCACAACAAATGCAACTGGCTAATTTAAGTAATGATCAACAAACAAGGTTAGCAAATCTTACTTCAAGGAACCAAGCAGACTCTGATTCATTAACAGCTAGACAACAAACAGAACTTGCTAATTTAAATTCTAGAATGCAGTTGAATATTACTAATGCTAATCTTGCCAATACAATGGGAGTGGCTCAACTAAATGTAGATCAACAAAGAGCCATGCAAAATGCTAGTATGATAGCTAATATAGATTTAGCAAAATTTAGCGATGCTCAACAAGTAGAACTAGCTAATAGTAAATTTATGCAAACTGTAGAATTAACAGATTTTAATGCTAGACAACAAGCAGTAATGCAAGATGCTACAGCAATGGCTTCTTTAGATATGGCAGCGGCAGATCAAAGAACTAGGTTAGAAATTACTCGCTCTCAAAACTTTTTACAAAGAGATATGAGTAATCTTTCTAATGAGCAACAGGCTTTAATACTTGATACGCAAGTAGAGCAACAAAGATTATTAACCGATGTGGCTTCAATGAATGCTTCTAGACAATTTAATGCTTCTTCTCAAAATCAAATAAATCAATTTAATGCAAGCCTTGCTTCTCAAATTGAACAGTTTAATACTACTCAGCAAAATGCTATGGAGCAGTTTAATGCAGCAGAAGATAATAGAGTAGAGGCTATAAATGCAGGGAATGCTATAGATGCTGGTAAATTTAATAATCAACTTAGTACTCAATTAAAACAGTTTAATGAACAAATGGATTTACAACGTGACCAATGGAATGCAACGAATGCACAGGCCATAGAACAGTCAAATGTTCAGTGGCGAAGACAAGCTAATACAATAGATACTGCGGCTACAAATGCAGCCAATCAAGAGAATGCTGCAAAAGCTTTTCAAATAAGTGCTGCGGATCAGAACTTTATGTGGCAGGAACTTAGAGATGAAGCTGCTTATTTAAGACAGGCTTATGAGAATACTGAACAGCGCAAGACTACTTTGTATGCAACAGCAATTTCTAACGATATAGACACAGGGGCAACTGGTATTCAGCCTATTGTAGATATTGTAACAGGTATTTTAGACTAGGAGAAAGTAATGGGATTTTTCAAGAAAATATTCAGAGGCGTTAAGAAAGTCTTTAAGAAAATCGGCAAAGGAATTAAAGGGGTTTTTAAAGGCGTTGGAAAGTTTATGAATAAAATTGGTATTGTAGGCCAGATAGCTCTTATGTTTATTCCGGGGATAGGCCCACTCTTACAGGGACTTTTAAAAGGTATAGGAGGAGTAGCTGCGACAGCATTACAAGCTATGGGGCCATTAGGACAGTCAATATTAAATGGAGCAAGATTTGTAATAAGCAAAGGAGCAGAATTTGCAGGGGCTGTTAAAAATACTTTTAAAACTGTGACTGATGGCGTTACAACTTTTGCTAGTGAATTTACTAAAACATCTTTGAATAAGATGGGCTTTGATCCTACTAAGTTTGGGTTTAAAGAAGGGGGCAGTTTTAATCAGTGGGTTAAGTCTGGTGAAGGCCAAAGCTTTGGAGATGCTTGGAATAAAGTTACTACCAATATAACTGATAATGCAAGTAAAATTTTAGATCCTTTGAAAAACAGTATTAATGCAACTTCAAAAACTACATTAGAAGGACTTTCAGATAGCACTTACAGGTCAATAGAAGATATTAGAGGAATGAACCCACAGATAAGAGATTGGGATAATATAACTGGACAGACAATTAATTTAGATCCTGATAAAGTTTCAGATATAATTAGTGGGCCATCTTTAATTAGCAGATCTTCAGTAGCACAAGCGCAAGTCCCGCAACCTTCTTTATTAGATAAGTTAGGATTAGAAGAAACACAAACTTTAAAATATGATTATAATATCGGAGGAGATATTTATACAGATACTCTTAGACCAGTAGTTCCTCCTGTTACTTCTGAAGATTGGAAGGGAGTTCCTTTTAAATTACCAGCCGAACAAGTTGCTGAAACAAGTGGGGGATGGGGAAGTCTTTTAAGTATGCCAAGTGCAGGGCAAGTAGCAGGTCAAGTAGGGACAGAAGTGCTTAAAACAGCAGCAGTAGATGCCTATAGGGGTGAGCCAGAATACTCAAGTGCTGGAGGAATTCCTATGGACTTTGGAAATGCACCAACAGTACAACCTGCTCAACCTGTTAATTTTATAGATGCATCTATGCAACAGTATGTAGGCATGCGTACTCCAAATGCTCCATTTGGGTATACTCCTCAAAACTATGCAAACTACATGAGAACATTTGGTTAATATAAGAGGTTTATAATGGCAATAGAAATAGAAGATACTCCTGTAGATTCAAGAATTACATTAAATAGATCAATTCCGGGTCAGGGTCTTACTAATGATCCTGATAGTCCTTTTCCGTGGGAACAGGCTCCTGAGTATACAGATTTAGAAGAAGGTCTTCAATATATTTTTGGACTCTTAATAGAACCTGAAAACTATGTACCTATTATGGATGTGATAGATGATGGTACGCCTCTAATGGATATTACACAAGGGATTTTATTTAAGGGCTTTACGGAAGG
>Ga0114899_1001101_pt1 | contig 16594 bp, 10 predicted proteins | sample MalvireepMed_215_FD_83497 | JGI IMG/M metagenome (GOLD analysis project Ga0114899, IMG submission 83497) | Marine viral communities from the Global Malaspina Expedition - Malaspina viral metaG DeepMed_215 | ecosystem: Environmental > Aquatic > Marine > Oceanic | place: Mediterranean Sea...
AATCAAGATAAACCTATTTATCTTACTGGCACTCATTATATGTACTTGCAGTGGAGTAAGATTGATGTTGGGCCACCAGATTTTAGAGAAGCCAATAGATTATTCTTCATATTCTGGGAAGCTTGCAAAGCAGACATCAGATGCTATGGAATATGTTACCTTAAAAATCGTAGATCAGGATTCTCTTTTATGGCCTCGGGGGAGGTTGTAAACTTAGCTACAATATCTAGTGATTCTAGGTATGGAATATTATCTAAAACTGGGCCAGATGCTAAAACGATGTTTACTGATAAGGTTGTTCCTATTTCAGTTAACTATCCATTCTTTTTTAAACCGATTCAAGATGGTATGGATCGACCTAAAACAGAATTAGCATATAGGGTTCCAGCTTCTAAATTTACTAGAAGAAAGATTATAACAGGTGAAGTACTTGAAGAATTAGAAGGACTTGATACAACTATTGATTGGAAAAACACAGGAGATAATAGTTATGATGGTGAAAAATTAAAACTATTAGTACACGATGAATCAGGTAAATGGGAAAGGCCAAATAATATATTAAATAACTGGAGAGTTACTAAAACATGTTTACGATTAGGGAGTAGGATTATTGGGAAATGTATGATGGGTAGCACTTCAAACGCTTTAGATAAAGGTGGTGATAATTTTAAAAAACTATATGAAAGCTCAGATGTTACAAAACGAAACGCCAATGGACAGACTCGCTCAGGATTATATAGTTTGTTCATACCTATGGAATGGAACTACGAGGGATACATTAACTCTCATGGCCTACCTGTATTCGAAACACCCAAAACCCCGGATGAGGACCCTCACGGACAAAAAATTAAACTAGGAGTATTAGATTATTGGAAAAATGAAGTTGAAGGCTTAAAAGATGACCAAGATGGTTTAAATGAATTTTATAGACAATTCCCACGAACCACAAAGCATGCTTTTAGAGATGAATCTAAAAATTCTTTATTTAACTTAACTAAGATATACCAACAAATAGATTGGAATGCTGATATAAAACACAGCAGTGTTATTACACAAGGATCTTTCCAATGGGTTGGAGGAATTAAAGATACTGAAGTAATTTTTGTACCTAATAAAAGTGGTAGATTTTTAGTATCATGGGTTCCACCTGCTAGGTTACAAAATAATATAATACTAAAATTAGGGAAAAAATATCCAGCTAATGAAAATTTAGGTGCTTTTGGTTGTGATCCTTATGATATATCAGGAACGGTAGATGGGAGAGGTTCAAATGGATCATTACATGGATTAACTAAATTTAGTATGGAAGATATTCCACCACATCATTTTTTCTTAGAATATATTGCTAGGCCTCAAACAGCGGAAACATTCTTTGAAGATGTATTAATGGCTTGTATATTTTATGGAATGCCATTATTATGTGAAAATAATAAACCCAGATTATTATATCATTTTAAAAGAAGAGGATATAGGGGTTATGCAATGAATAGACCAGATAAAATATATAATAAATTATCTGTCACCGAAAAAGAAATAGGTGGAATACCTAATTCAAGTCAAGATATTATACAAGCGCATGCTGCAGCAATTGAATCTTATATAGAAGAATATATAGGATTAAAAGAAGATGGTACTTATGGAGATATATATTTTCAACGTACATTAGATGACTGGAGTAAATTTAATATTAATAATAGAACTAAGCATGATGCTTCCATTAGTTCAGGATTAGCAATTATGGCTTGTAATAAAAATAAATATAGACCAGTTCCTAAACTTATTAAACAAGAATATGATTTAGGAATTAAAAAATACGACAATACAGGAGCACTATCCAAAATTATACAATAAATGAAGATAAACTATAATACTAATAGTCCTTTTCCGAGTCAAGTAGTAAGTGACGCAGAGAAATCAAGCTGGGAATATGGAGAACAAGTAGCTAAAGCTATTGAATACGAATGGTTTAGTCAAGGTCGTACTAATGGTAATAGATATTTAACTACTTGGAATAATTATAATAGATTAAGATTATATGCAAGAGGTGAACAACCTGTGCAAAAATATAAAGATGAATTATCTATTAATGGTGATTTATCCTATCTTAATTTAGATTGGAAACCTGTTCCTATAATTTCTAAATTTGTAGATATATTAGCTAATGGAATTTCTGCTAAAGATTATGATATAAATGCATATGCCCAAGACCCAGAATCTTTAACTAAAAGAACAAATTATGCAAAAATGTTGGCTGAAGATATATTTGCTAAAGATACTATGAAGCAAATTACAGAACAATTAGGTTCTGATTTATCTCGTACTACAATATCACAAGAAGAATTACCAACTACTAAAGAAGAATTAGAACTTCATATGCAATTAAGTTATAAACAAGCTATTGAAATTGCAGAAGAAGAAGCTATTAATCATGTATTAGATCAAAATAGGTTTGATTTAATTAAGCGTAGAATAAATTATGATTTAGTAACTTGTGGAATTGCAGCATGTAAAACTAATTTTAATTTAGCTAATGGTATTACTGTAGATTATGTTGATCCTGCCTATATGGTATATTCTTATACAGAAGATCCTAATTTTGAAGATATATATTATGTAGGTGAAGTAAAAGGAGTTACTATTCCTGAACTTAAAAAACAATTTCCTAATATTCCAAATGAAGAATTAGAAAAAATTCAACAAAATAAAGGGAATAGAAATTATATTTATGGGTGGGGAGCTTTTGATGAAAATACAGTTCAAGTATTATATTTTGAATATAAAACTTATACTGATCAAGTATTTAAAATAAAAGAAACACCTTATGGATTACAAAAAGCATTAGAAAAACCTGATACATTTAATCCTCCAGAAAATGATAATTTTGAAAGAGTAGGTAGAAGTATAGAAGTTTTATATAAAGGTGTTAAAGTTTTAGGAACTAATACAATGTTGCAATGGGAAATGGCAGAAAATATGACACGTCCTTTTGCGGATACTACTAAAGTAGAAATGAATTATGCTATTTGCGCTCCTAGAATATATAAAGGGCGTATTGATTCTATTGTAAGTAGAATTACTGGGTTTGCTGATATGATTCAGTTAACACATTTAAAACTTCAACAAGTTATAGCTAGAATAGTACCTGACGGTGTATTTTTAGATATGGACGGATTAGCTGAGGTTGATCTTGGTAATGGAACTAACTATAATCCAGCAGAAGCATTAAATATGTATTTCCAAACTGGTTCAGTTGTAGGGAGATCTTTAACCCAAGATGGTGAATTAAATAGAGGGAAAATACCTGTACAAGAATTAGCTACTAACTCTGGTCAAGCTAAGATTCAAAGTTTAATTCAAACATATAATTATTATTTACAAATGATAAGAGATGTAACCGGATTAAATGAAGCTAGAGATGGTAGTTTACCTGATAGAGATACTTTAGTTGGATTACAAAAAATTGCTGCACAACAATCTAATATAGCTACTAAGCATGTTAATAATGCAAGTTTGTGGTTAACTTTAAGAGCTTGTGAAAATATTGCTAAAAAGATTGGTGATATGTTGGAGTATCCTTTAACAGCTAATGCATTAAAAGAAAGTATTTCAACTTTTGATACAGAAACATTAAGAGAAATTGATCATTTATCTTTACATGATTTTGGCATATTTTTAGATTTAGAACCAGATGAAGAAGAGAAAGCTCAATTAGAACAAAATATTCAAGTAGCTTTATCAGGGGGTGGTATTGATTTAGAAGATGCTATAGATATTAGACAAATACGTAATTTAAAATTAGCTAATCAATTACTAAAACAAAAACGTAAACAAAAAGAACAGCGTGATCAGCAAATCCAAGAACGTCAAATTCAATTAACAGCACAAGCAAATGCGGATGCAGCTGAAAAAGCGGCTGAAGTAGAATTACAAAAACAACAAGCTTTAGCTGAAAAAGAATTACAAATTGAACAAGGTAAATCTCAATTTGAAATTCAAAGAATGCAAACTGAAGCAGAAATTAAACGTCAATTAATGGCAGAAGAATTTAATTATCAATTGCAATTAGAGCAAATGAAAATGCAAGCAGAACAACAAAAAGAAAAAGATATAGAAGATAGAAAAGACAAAAGAGTTAAAATCCAAGGATCACAACAAAGTGAAATGATAGATCAAAGAAATAATGATTTATTACCTATAGATTTTGAAAACAAAGGCCAAGCAGGAATGTTTCCTATGGCTTAATTATTAATTATTTAATTATATTTTATTATGGCAGAACAAAAAGAGGCCGTAGAGGTCAAACAGGAAGGCGACTTTAAAATAAAGTCAAAACCTAAAAAAATGAAAGACTTAGGAAGTAAGTCAAAAAATGAAGTAGTAAAAGTAGATTTATCTAAAGTAGATACATCTTTAGAAGGGAATAATAAAATTACCCCTCCTATAAAAGTAGATTTAACAAAACCAAAAACAGATGCCGTTCAAGAGCAAAAAACAGAGACAGTGGATGTGGATAAACGAACCGGAGATGGCGAGAAAGTGGACACAGGAACACGGGTCAGCGATACAAAGGAAGAGCCCGTTGCAGAAGTTGAGGTGCAAACTCCGATTGAAGAAATAATTGAAGAGATTGAAGAAACTACTTCAGAAAAAATTGAAGATATTCAAGAGATAACTAAAGAACCTGTTGTGGAAACACAACAACTACCACAAAATGTTGATAAACTTGTAAAGTTTATGGATGAAACAGGTGGAACAGTAGAGGATTATGTTAAACTCAATAGGGATTATAGTAAATTAGATGATAATTCTTTATTACATGAATATTATAAACAAACAAAACCTCATTTATCACAAGATGAAATTAGCTTTTTAATTGAAGATAAATTTCAAGTAGATGAGGATGTAGACGAACAAAGAGATATACGTAGAAAAAAACTAGCTTATAAAGAAGAAGTTGCTTTTGCGAAAAAGGATTTAGAAGGTTTAAAAAATAAGTATTATGCTGATATTAAACAACGTCCTGGAATAACACAAGAACAACAAAAAGCTACAGATTTTTTCAATCGTTACAATAAACAGCAAGAAACTATAAAGCAAAGTCATGAAGCGTTTCAAAAACGGACCAAAGATTTATTTGATACAGAATTCAAAGGTTTTGATTACTCTGTAGGTGAAAAGAAATTTAGGTATAAAGTTCAAGATCCTTCAAAAATAGCTAAAAGTCAATCTGATATTAATAATTTTATTAACAAATTTGTTGATAAAGAAGGAAATATTAATGATACTGCAGGCTATCATAAAGCTTTATATGCTGCTATGAATGCTGACAAATTAGCAAGTCATTTTTATGAACAAGGGAAAGCTGATGGTGTTAAAAACATGGTCAAGCAATCCAAGAACCCAGCTAAAGATGCGCCAAGGCAAGTTGCCGGTGGGGACGTGTTTATAGATGGATTAAAAGTGAGAGCTATTAGTGGAACAGATTCATCTAAATTGAAAATTAAACGAACATTTAACAATTAAAATTTAAAATTATGCCTTTAAATCCCCAATTTGGAACGATAATCCCTAGTCAGGTACAACAAATACTTGCTACGAATTATTTAAATTTTGCCGGCGGTGGTGTTACTTTCGCTCAGCAATATTTACCAGAAATCTACGAACAAGAGGTTGAAAGATACGGTAATAGAACTTTATCTGGATTCTTAAGAATGGTAGGTGCGGAGCTTCCAATGACAAGTGACCAAGTAATCTGGTCAGAACAAAATAGATTACATATTGCTTATGATAACTGTACGTTTGCAGCTCCTGGTGTAGGTGCGGCTAACGCTATTACTATACCTGCTGGTGTAACTAACGTTATATCTCCAAGATCTACTATCGTTGTGATGGATGATTTCGGTGCAGAAGTAAAGTGTTTAGTTGTTTCATCTAACATTGGACCTGGTGCGGTTACTATAAACGTTGATCCTTATACAGCGGCTACTATTGCTGCTGCAGGTCTAGTTGGAAACGTAAAAATATTTGTTTACGGTTCTGAATATTTGAAAGGATCTACAACACCTAACGCAGCTGCTGGTCCTGCTTTAATTGCTGGAACTACCTACGTAAGTGTTGATCCAAATTTCACACAATTCCAAAACAATCCTATCATTGTAAGAAGCAAATACACAGTATCTGGTTCTGATATGGCTCAAATAGGTTGGGTTGAAGTTGCTACGGAAGATGGAACTTCTGGATACCTTTGGTATCTAAAAGCTGAGTCTGAAACAAGACTTAGATTTGAAGATTATTTAGAAATGATGTGTGTTGAAGCTGAGCTTGTTGCTGCTGCTTCTCCAATCGTTCCTCAAACTGAAGCAAATGGTTCTGAAGGACTTTTTGCTGCTATTCAGAATAGAGGTAACGTAATGGTTGGCTTTAGTGCTGCTACAGGTATCGGTGACTTTGATGATATTCTTAGAAACCTAGATACTCAGGGAGCTATTGAAGAAAACATGTTATTCTTAGATAGACAAACTGCTTTGGATTTTGATGATATGCTTGCAAGTGTATCTTCAGGTGCGCAAGGTGGTACTGCTTATGGACTATTTGAAAACTCAGAAGAAATGGCCTTAAACTTAGGTTTTAGCGGTTTCAGAAGAGGTTCTTATGACTTTTATAAAACAGACTGGAAATATCTTAACGACGCTTCAACGCGTGGTGCTATGACTGGGCCTGCTTCTATAGAAGGAGTATTAGTCCCTGCTGGTACAACTACTGTCTATGATCAAATTCTTGGTACTAACATTAGAAGACCTTTCTTACATGTAAGATATAGAGCTTCTGAAGGTGATGACCGAAGAATGAAATCATGGTTAACAGGTTCTGCAGGTGGAGCTTATACTAGTGATCTTGATGCAATGGAAGTTAATTTCCTTTCAGAAAGATGTTTAGTAACTCAAGCTGCTAACAACTTTGTATTATTCCAAGGAGTATAATCATTGTAAAGGTAACGGGCACTTCGGTGCCCATATACCTTTATTTTTAACTATTTAATTATATTATATTATGGCAAAAACAAAAAAAGAAGAGGTTGCTATAGAAGAATTACCAGTCGTAGAAGGACAGGTAATTGAAAATGTAGCGCAACCGATTAAAGTAAAACCAGTTAAAAAAGATGACTGGGAAATAAAAGATAGAACTTATATACTTAAAGGCGATAAAGAGCCTTTAACATTTACTATTCCAAGTAAACATACTCGAAGACACCCTTTGTTATGGTTTGATGAATCAGCTAAAGAACAAAGAGAACTAAGATATGCTACAAATATGAATAGTCCTTTTGTAGATGAACAAAAAGGAGAAGTTACTATGGGTCATATAACTTTTAGAGACGGTTCATTACATGTTCCGAGTAAAGATATTGCTTTACAAAAGTTATTGTCTTTATATCATCCAATGAAAGATAGAAAGTATATAGAACATATACCTAAACAAATTGCATCGGATGAATTAGTAGATCTAGAATATGAATTAGAAGCATTACTTGCAGCACGAACTATGGATGTAGATCAAGCTGAAGCTATTGTAAGAGTAGAACAAGGAAATGTAGTAGATTCTTTATCTTCTAAAGAAGTTAAAAGAGATCTAATGTTACTAGCTAAAAGAAATCCTCAATTATTTTTGAGCTTAGCAGCTGATGAAAATGTAGGATTAAGAAACGCTGGAATTAAAGCTGAGTCTCAAGGGTTAATTAGATTATCCCAAGACCAAAGAACATTCCATTGGGGTAGTAATGATAGAAAGTTAATGACAGTACCATTTGATGAAAATCCTTATACAGCACTTGCTGCATGGTTTAAAACAGATGATGGTGTAGAAGTATATAAGTCAATAGAAAAACAACTTCAATAATAATATAAGGGGCGGATACGTCCGCCTCTATATTAAATAATAAAAATATAATGGCAGTAAACGTAGATATAGTTTATAAAACAGTTTTATTAATCCTTAACCAACAGCAAAGAGGGTATATGACGCCTGATGAATTCAATAAAACGGCTATCCAGGTGCAATCAACTATATTTGAAGGTTACGCAAGCGATTTAAACCAACAGTATCGATTACCTGATAATGATACTGAATATGGAGATCGTGTAAAAAATATTGAACAGAAATTACAATTCTTTCAAAAATATATAAATAATACATCTATACCCGGTGCTATAACAGGTACTAATCCTTTTACAATAGATACCACTGTAGTAACTGATCTTTATAGATTAGGTTCTGTAATGTATCAAGGTGTACAATTAGGACAATATTCTCAAAGAAATGAGGTAACACAATTATTCCTTTCCCCGTTAACTCAACCAACTGAAAAATTCCCCATATACTTATATGAGTCAGGACAATTATTTGTCTTTCCTAATACTATTACTACTCCGGGTGATATAAATATATCTTATTTAGCTACACCAAGTTTAGTTAGATGGGGATATTCTCAAGGGGCATTGGGCCAATATGTATATGATTCTACTATATACGGGGCTAACTTATTAAATAATAGTGGTACTTTGACTAATTTAACAACCCCTTTGGCAGGTGGAGTTATTGGGTCTTATACCCCTACATTTACTACTTCTGGAGCAGGTATAGGATTAGCCTTAAGTGCTAATGTCACCGCTCCCACTGTAGTTACTATAACTGTTACTACTCCCGGTACAGGTTTTGCTGTAGGAGATACTATTACTATAAATCCAAATCAATTGGGTGGTGGTAGTACAGGCCCAGTTATAACTTTAACTGCGGCAGATTTCAATTCTGGAAGTACTTATGGTTCTACCAATTTTGAATTAGATATATCAGAACAAACCGAAATAATACTAAGAATACTAGCCTATGCTGGTGTTATAATACAAGATCCGTCTATAGTACAAATGGCTTCTCAAGCTGTAGCAACTGAAGACGCTAATGAAAAAAGTTAATAAAATATGGCAATTCCAGATGGTGGATTAATCACCGAAACTAATCAACAATATTACGCAGGGGCGCAGGGTTTTATTTCTACAAATCAAGATACTTTTACCTTTACATTTGATACTCAATTAGTTTTGGGTAATTGGGATCCAGCTAATGCAGACTATGCTTTAAATAATTTTAAACTTTATGGTAGTACTAATGGTATAACTTATGAAGAAATTATTCCTGGATCTGCTTTTGCAGCCTATGGTCCTTATACTGTAACTAACCCTGAATCTGGCGGTAGTATTGTAACTTTAGCTATAAATTTACCAGCTACCCAAGTATTAGTATGCCAAATGAAAACCTTAACTGGTGGGAGTTTTGGTAATAGAGATGCATTTGGAACTACAGTGGAAGAAAATTATGGAAGTTATTCTTATACTACATTAGGAGATGTAGTTAATAATTTTATTGTTGGATATGTAGGAAAAGATAAATTGATACCAGATGTTAAAAGAACCGATGTAATATTTCATGCTAAAAGAGCTTTACAAGAATTTAGTTATGATACTTTAAAAAGTGTTAAATCCCAAGAATTAAATATACCACCTAGTTTAAGTGTAATATTACCTCAAGACTATGTCAATTATGTACGTATGTCATGGATTGATCAATTAGGTGTACAAAGAATTATATACCCTGCAAATAACCTAACAGATAACCCTTATACAATGCCTTTACAAGATAATCTAGGAATTCCTACTCAAGATAATTTTGGAGAAAATACTGAAGGTAGTTCTATTACAGAAGATAGATGGAAGACTGCTAATGTAAGTTGGATAAACCAAGATTTCAATTGGGAATTATATAACCAAGGATTATTATGGGCTGGCTATAACTGGGGTAATGGTGGCTATTGGTATTGGGGATGGGGTGAACAATATGGAATAGATCCTCAATATGCTCAATATAACGGATGGTTTACATTAAATGAAAGAGAAGGTAAAGTATCTTTTTCAAGCAACTTAAATGGAAGATTAATTATTTTAGAATATCTTTCTGATGGTTTAGCATATGATTTAGATAGCAGAATACCTAAATTAGCTGAAGCGGCTATTTATGCATATTTAAGTCATGCAATATTAGCTACAAGAATTAATCAGCCAGAATATATAGTACAAAGATTAAAAAGAGAAGCAAGTTCTAAATTAAGAAATGCTAAAATAAGATTATCAAATATTAAGCTTGATGAAATAGTTCAAGTAATGCGTGGGAAATCTAAATGGATAAAACATTAATCAAATGCCAGAAATAAAGAATACTTTTCTAAAATCTAAGATGAATAAAGACTTAGATGATAGATTAATACCCAATGGCGAATACCGGGATGCTCAAAATCTACAAATTAGTAGATCACAAGGATCAAGTGTAGGCGAATTTGAGAATGTATTAGGCAATACAGAAGTTGCAGATTTATTAACTGGAGATGGAGCAGATATTATTGGTCAATTTACTAACGAAAAAAATAATAAAATATATATTATGAGCGCCGGATATAGCGGCGCTGCAAATTGCCCAAGAGATAAAGTCACTTATTCTAGCGTAGGACAAACAGGAACTACTATTACATTAGCTACTGCAGCTGGTACCGTTATTGATCCACAAGCTTCTGGTATACAAACTGGTATGTTATTAAGAGGTGATAGTTGGAATGGAGTTGTACCCACTGTTGCTCCTGTTGTGACCAATGTAACAGCTGCTAATATAACTATAGATATTAGTATAACTCTGTTAGCATTAGATGTAATAACTATTGGATTTGCCAACATGATTCATGAATTAGATGTTACTACAAATACTTTAAAATTATTAGTTGTTGGTGATTTTTTAAATTTAAATAAAAATTATAAAATATTTGGTATAAATTTATTAGATGATTTATTATATTGGACTGATAATAGAAATCAACCTAGAAAAATAAATGTAGAATTAGCTAATCCTGTTCCCGTAAATACTCCAACTCATTATACTAGAGAAGATCAAATTTCAGTTGCGAAATATTATCCTTATGAAACCCCTTTAGTATTACAACAAAATATATTAGGAATAACAGCTGGAGCTTTAGCGGCTGGAGCATTAAGAGGCTATGTTTTAACAATGGCTGATACCACAGGTATTAAAATTGGAGATATTGCTACGGGATTTCCTGGTCAAGGGGATCAAGAATTTTGGGAGGTTATAACAATTGTAACTAATACTTCAGTTACTATTTATAATAATTTTATTAATGCTGCTCCGGGAACTTATAATGGAACTGATAATATAGATATTACTTTTTCTCGTCCTACAATGACTAATGAAAGTAGTATATTAAATGAAAATGGTTTTGAAACAACTGTATTTGTTGGAGCTGGGGATGGTAATGATCCTAATAATCCTGTAACTCCTGCGGCTGTGCCTTTTACTATAGCAGCCGGAACCCAATTTGCTATAGCTTATAACTTTACTAATGTTGTAGGGACAGAAAATTCTCCACAACCCACCCCTAAAGTAGGGGATTATATAACTAGTGATAATTTTACAGGAAATTTTATTACAGATCCAATTAGTGGGCTAGCATTAACAATAGCCGATGAAGTACTTATACAATCCGTTATAACCTTATGTACAAGCACTCAATATCCTAATAATAAGTATGCTTTAGTAACTTTAACTAAACAGGTACGAGTAAATAATATTGCTGACAAAGTAAGAGTAGGGACTAATCCAGATTATAATAGTAGCTTTACGGGAGATGAAGATTTAATAGAAGAAAAATTTATAAGGTTTAGTTATAGGTTTAAATATGAAGATAATGAATATTCTTTATCCGCTCCATTTAGTCAAATATGTTTTATTCCAAAACAATGGGGCCAATTTGGGGGAGGATTAGACGATCCCAAACAAGATATGGATAATGCATTTTCAAGTACTATTTTAGAGTGGTTTGAAAATCGTATAGATAGTATAGCCCTTAAAATCCCATTACCTGATGGAGGAACTAGCGCGGCTACAGCGTTAACTGCATTAACAAATGATTATAAAATAAAAAGTATTGATATACTTTATAAAGAATCAGATGGATTATCTACTAAAGTTGTACAAACAATACAAGTAGCAGATATAGTGGGTGGGGATATTGAACCCTTACCAAATACAAGTGGTACTCAATTTTATTATAAATTTGATTATAAATCCACTAAGATTTATAAAACTCTTTCTTCTAGCCAACAAAATAGAGTATATGATAAAGTACCTATTAAAGCTTTAGCGCAAGAAATAAGTGCTAATAGAGTAATATATGGGAATTTTGTATCTCAACATACACCGCCAAATAATTTAGATTATTCAGTAATTAATGGAAATAAGTCTCTTGCATATAATAATTATGCTCAATACCCTAATCATTCGGTAAAACAAAATAGAAATTATCAAGTTGGATTTGTATTATCAGATAGAGTGGGAAGGGCATCTAGTGTTGTCTTATCTCTAAATGATGATATACCAAATACCGCGGGCTCTACATTATATGTTCCCTATAAATCATGGGATGATGTGCAATCAACTGCTTTATCAACTTATAAATGGTTAGGAAATAGTTTAAATTTAACTATAAATAATAATACTAATATAAATATTGCAGCTACATCGGATGGCCAACCTGGTTTATATAAATCTTATCCTGACTCGGGTGCTGATGATATTAATATTAATGCTTCAGGCACAGGTTATGCAGCAGGAACTACCTATGCTACTACTTATAATCCTGGTCTTGGAACTCCTCAAGCTTTAGGAAGTGGGTTAACGGTAAAAGTTATTACTGTTGGTGGTGGTGGTGCTGTAACAAGTATTGAAATAGTAAATCCAGGAACTGGTTATGTAAATAGTGAAGAACTACAACTTGTAGGTGGCGCTAATAATTGTATAGTAGAGATAAGTGTATGGGATCCTAATCCCCTAGGATGGCAATCTTATAAATTAGTTGTAAAGCAACAAGAACAAGAATATTATAATACATATTTGCCAGGTTTTACCTTAGGTTATCCTATTAGAACTCCTATAAAAGAAAGAGGTAGAACAGCTTTTGCTACTATTATAGCTGATAATATTAATAAATTACCTAGAGATTTACAAGAAGTCGGACCTTTACAAAGTGAATTTCCATCTTCAGTAAAAGTATATGGAAGAGTAAATAACCCAACTATAGATAATAGAAATCTTCCAGTGGGGGCATATGCTTCTAATATAACTTATTTATGGAATACTCAGTATTTTCCTACTAGAACATTTGATGAAATAGTAACAATTGGTCCAGTTGGATTAGGTGGTTTAGAAGTAGCAAATTCACCATTTAATAGTGCTAATACTACATCAGGGGCTTTTCTTAATCCTACAACTGATGCATCAACTGATGGAAAATTACCATGGGGATTACCGGGTGGATCACAGAATTTTTATAATGTAGAAGAAAATCCTTTAGCAGGTAATTTTAGAGTTGGCGCCCAACAAGGTCAGCCCCAATTAGTAGATTCAGATAATATATTAAATACTTTAGGGGCTAAAGTAGTTTTAACTCCTTTAACAACTTCATTTCCTGAACCATTTGCTGCCCTTGCTAATGCAACATTTTGTATGGAGCCATTTTTAAGTATTTCTGAAACCGAACCAGTAGAAAGTAATTTAGATATATTTTATGAATCCTCTACAAGTAATAACTTTGTAGATTTATATAAATCTTTGTAATAATATAATTATGCCAGTAACATTAGAAGTTTCATATTTCAACACCTTTTGGTTGAAGAGATTAAAAGATAGAGGCGTAACATCGGATCTTGCACCGGCGCCAAGTCCAAATCATTATACTTCGGCAGGACCCGGTACTTATGAGTATTATCAAAGCTCCACAGGTATAACCAATGCGGCAGTTCCTTATTATGATGAAATAGAAGAAGAAGATTGGTTTATAGAAGAAGCTAGAATAAGAGGAGGCTTTAATAATACTAGTGTAGATTTTGGTAATAAAGCATATATAGTAGAAGAAGAAGCAGAACAAGAAAGACTTGAAAATACTTTAATATATTCGGGTATTTATAATTCTAGAACTGGTACAAATAATAATAATCAATTTCCAATAGGTGAAGATATAACTCGAGCTGTTGATCCAGCTTCAGGTAGTATACAAAAACTCTATGCGGAAAACACTAACTTACTTATTTTACAAGAAAAGAAAGTAAATAGAGCGCCTGTAGATAAAGATGTTATATTTACTCAAGAAGGGCAGCCTTTAAGTACTAATACAATGGCATCTATGGTAATTGGTACTCCAACTGCTTTTGAAGGTAATTTTGGTATATCCCAAGACCCAGGGTCATTTGCAGTATATGGATATAACAAATATTTTACTGACAAAGATAGATCAGCTGTTTTAAAATTAGGACCAAGTGGTATTGAAGAAATATCTAACATGGGAATGATTGATTATTTTAGAGATCAATTAGAATTTAGTGGTATTATAACAGGAGGTTATGATATTTATAATAAAAACTATGTTGTTACTATAGGAGATGGTGTTGGTAAGACGCGACAAACTGTAGCTTATGATGAATTAGTTCGTGGATGGTGTAGCTTTTTTGATTATATCCCAGAATTAATGACAAGTTGTAATGGAAGTTTTTATTCCTTTAAATCTCAAAAAGTTTGGAAACATTATAGTGGAACAAATTATAATAATTTTTATGGAACTGCATATCCATCTACAGTAGATTTTGTATTTAATCCAGATCCGATTAGAATGAAAACATTTAAAACTATAAATTATGAAGGTAGTAATGGATGGGAAATAAATGCTAATCAAGTACAATCAGAAGAAACTGGAGTAGATACTAATCCACAACAACCGGCTTTAGGAGATATCACTTATCAAGATACAGTGGCTAAAATTTATAGTTATGATGAAGGATATTATACCGAAAATGGTATACCTTATAGGGCAGGATTTGATAGAAAACAAAATACTTATTATGCAGTATTAAATAATAATTCTCCAGCACGTGCTGAAGAGGTTATTACAACAGGGGTACAAGAAACAGGAGTAAAAGCTTTTTATATAACAGTAAAATTTTCTACTGATGGGACTACAGACCCAAATGGTGCGAAACAATTATTTTCTGTAGGAAGTAATTATATGAATAGATAAATTATATGAAATTTAATATTAGAAAATTAGAAACTTCAGATTGGGGTACTCTAGTTAAATGGTGGGATAGTTGGCCTGAATGGGTGGCTCCACCGAAAACCTTTCTACCAGAAAATGGTACTGGTGGATTAATAGTAGAAAAAGATAAACAACCTATAGTGGCTGGGTTTCTTTATTTTACTAATTCTCAAGCAGTTTTATTAGAATGGATAATATCCGATCCAGAATATAAAAATAAAGATAGACAAGAAGCTATAGAATTATTAATTAATATGGCAGAAGAAATTTGTAAAAAGCAGGGGCAAGTACATATGTTTTCTATTGGGAGAAATAAACATTTAATTGAAACACATAAAAAATTAGGATGGAGTGTAGACAGCAAACCATCTCATGAAATAATTAAAAATATATAATATGGCAGCAGTATCAGCAGCATTAGCAATAGGCGGGGCAGCCTCAATTGTGTCAGGTGCAATAGGGGCAGCGAAAGCAAAAAAAGCAGCAGACGCAGCAGAAGATGCTAAAAAAGATGCTTTAGGGAAACTTAATGCTACTTTAGCAGATAGACAGGATATTATAAATCCTTATGCAGGAATAACTGATTTATCTGGATTAGCTAGTGATTTATCTAGTCAAATAACCAATCCATTTAATAACCTACAAGTATCAACGGCTGCAGCTGAAATGCAAGCTGAAGAGGCTGATATTGCGTTGGCTAATACTTTAGATACTTTAGAAATGACCGGAGCAAGCGCTGGCGGTGCAACTGCTTTAGCAATGGCTGCATTAAAATCTAAAAAAGGTGTTGCTGCAAGTATTGAAGAACAAGAGGCTAAGAATGCGCAATTAAGAGCTCAAGGCGAGCAACAGATGATTGCGCAAAAAGTTCAAGCAACTACACGTTATCAAGATGTTGCTATAGAGCAAGGCACAAGAGCAGAAGATGCAGCTGCCCAAGGGGAAATATTCCAATTCCAAGCTGAAGAAGCTAGAACTAATGCTGATCTTGCTAGATATCAAAGTATGTATCAAGGATTTGCTCAACAACAAAATGAAGCTCAAATAGCCGGTAGTCAAGCCTGGGGGCAAGTAGCAAGCAGTGTAGGAGGAATGGTTAGTTCGGCGGTACCATATTTAGAGGAAGGGTAAATAAATAATAGAATTCAAAATGAAACAAAAAAATTTAATAGAAGCTCATAATAACGCTATTAATAGATTAGTAGATATTTCTCAAATAAGACAATCTAATGATTTAGATTTTATTACCCGTTCTAGTATTAATTATAGAAATGCACAATTTTCACCTTTTTCAACCAATGAGAATGAAGATGAAAAATTAAGTATTAAGGTTAGAGATGCTTTTATCGATGAAGCAGAGCGAGTAGGTGGAGTTATAGATGCACAAACAAGATT
>Ga0114899_1001104_pt1 | contig 16569 bp, 7 predicted proteins | sample MalvireepMed_215_FD_83497 | JGI IMG/M metagenome (GOLD analysis project Ga0114899, IMG submission 83497) | Marine viral communities from the Global Malaspina Expedition - Malaspina viral metaG DeepMed_215 | ecosystem: Environmental > Aquatic > Marine > Oceanic | place: Mediterranean Sea...
GCTCAAGTTAATCCTGGTGTGAACATCGGGCAGTTGGACATTGTGGGTAATGTTGATCTTAACGGTCAATTAATCATCGAGTTAGATTCAGATATACCTACTGCTTTTGATGAGTTAACTGCATCGGGTAATATTAATTTTGATGTGCAAAGTGATGTTCTTTTTGATTTTAATTTTGTTGTTGTTGGCGAGTTTGAAGTTGAGTTTGTTAACGCCGGCAGTTTTACTAACTTTTCCAATTTAAACTATTCATTTCAGAATTTATCTGCCGGTTATGCCGTTGTTGTTGACAGCTTAGGTAATGACCTTCAACTGAAAGTCAGAATAGACACGGATGGCGACCAAATCGCTGATATCGTCGATACCGATGATGATAATGATGGTGTTTTAGATGGTGCAGATGCCTTCCCTCTAGATGCGACAGAATCAGTGGATACGGATAGTGATGGCATTGGTAATAATGCCGATACCGATGATGATGGTGATGGCGCTTTAGATGGTGCTGATGCTTTTCCATTAGATGCGACTGAAACTGTTGATACCGACAGTGACGGAATTGGAAATAACGCCGACACTAATGACGACAACGATGCTGCATTGGATGTTAATGATGCATTTCCACTAGACGCCACAGAAACTATTGATACTGACAACGACGGAACAGGTAATAACGCCGATACCGATGACGATGGCGATGGTTATCTAGATAGTGATGAGAACGACAATGCGACCGACCCCTTAAATCCTGGCAGCGTACCGAATGATAATGATGGTGACTTCACTTCTGATTTAAATGATACCGATGATGATAATGATGGTGTAAGAGATGTTAACGATGCCTTCCCATTAGATGCGTCAGAATCAGTCGATACCGACAGTGATGGTATTGGCAACAATGCAGATACCGATGATGATAACGACGGCGTACTAGATGGTGACGATGATTTACCTTTAGATGCAACAGAGTCAGTTGATACCGATGGTGATGGCATAGGTAATAATGCGGATACTGATGATGATAACGATGGTGTTTTAGATGCAATGGATGCTTTCCCATTAGATAACTCTGAAACGCTCGATACTGATGGTGATGGCAAGGGTAATAATGCCGATCTCGATGATGATGCTGATGGCATCTTAGATGAAGATGATCACGCGCCGTTAGATGTTAGTGAGGGTGATGAACTGCCACCTGTTTTTGGTGAAATGGAAACATTAGCTTTTGAAGCAACGGGGAATATAACTTACATTGCTCTTAATGCACCTGATGTAACCGATAATAATATTAACTCACCAACGGTTATTTCTGATCTAGATGGGGGGTTAGCGTTAGGCGAACATATCATTACTTGGACCGCGACAGACTTTGTTGGCAATCAATCTAGAACTGAACAAAAAGTGATTGTTGAAGATACTACGGCACCGATTTTTGATGATTTAGAGTCCATTAAAATTAATACTCAAGGACGGTTAAATGATATTACTGCCGCTGTAAATGTCACTGCAGAAGATTTAGTTGATGGCGAAATAATTGCTCAGTTATATAGTGAAATTAAATTAATTTCTGGCACTCACCAGGTTGAATTAGTTGCGACTGATATGAGTGGTAATAGTGAGTTAGCTATGTTGGATGTTAGTATATTGCCTGAACTTAATATAGCAGAGTCAATGTTAGTAGAAGCATCAGGACACTATCCAGTCAATGTAAATTTAAGTGGTAATGCACCTGACTATCCGGTTGAAATAGACTATGAATTAATCCTTAATGGCGATGTGATTGACAATGCAAGTGCATCAATTAATAGCGGAAGCCAAGGTGAGTTTCAGGTTGTGGTGCCTGAGTTTGCTCTAACAACCGATACATTATTCGTTAGGGTAAGCAACGTCACCAACGCATTCATTAATGATAATGTTCAAAGTCATCTGAACATTATTGAATTCAATATTGCCCCACAAATGAGTCTATCAATAACTCAAAATAACTTAGCTGTGAATATTGTTGATCCTGCCAACGGGGTGGCCACAGTTACAGCTATGGTTTCTGATGTTAATCAGATGGATACTCATGAGCTAATTTGGGCCGTGGAAGATTATGCGTTTGTTGATATTAATAATGACACTGAATTAGCGACCTTTGAGTTTGACCCGAGTGATTTAATGGAAGGGACTTACCAGCTAAATGTTCAAGCCTTGGAAAATAATACTGATGAGTTACTTCAAGTTTCTCGTACTCAGCAAATTATAGTCGGAAGCTTAGTTGAGCTAGATGAAAATAATGATAGCGATAGTGATGGCATTTCTGATCATGATGAAGGATACAAGGATGAAGACGGTGATGGCATTGCAGATTATTTAGATGATGATAATAATGTGACATATTTACCGACTAGCGATAATACCGAACCGATGCAAACCAGTTCAGGTTTGAGTCTTTCTCTTGGTCGTTTTGCACAAAGTGCATCGAGTAAAAACGCCGGCTTAACTATGGAGCAGTTGGCAGAATTGGCTGGGCCTGATGACGCCGACACCCGTGATATTTTCTTCACCGCTATATCACCTATTTATAACTTTGCGATAGATGGTTTAGCACAGCAGGGGGATTCAGCTAGCGTGGTATTGCCGTTAGAAAATGGAGGTTTTTTGCCTGCCGAAGTGGTTTATCGAAAATATAATACTGTGCAAGGTTGGTATAATTTTATTGAAGATAATAATAATAGTGTTAGTTCCGCTTTAACTGATGACAATGGTAATTGTCCTTCGCCAAATGATTCGGCTTACACTGACGGTTTAACTGAAGGTAATAACTGTATTCAATTAACCATTGAAGATGGTGGTGACAACGATATTGATTCTACGACTAATAGCGCTATTGAAGACCCTGGTGTGTTAGTGGTTGAACGTCATAATACGGCTCCAGTAATTGAAACTGAATTGTCAGTTAGTGCAGATGAAATGACAGAAGTTATTTTGGATGCATCAGGCTCTTATGATAATGAAGATGACGAATTAACTTTTAGCTGGGTTCAAATTGAAGGACAGGAAGTTGATTTGATCGATACTGAAAACCCTATTTTGATTTTCATGTCTCCTTCTGTATCTATCAATGAAGCACTCACTTTTGAATTAACCTTAACTGATGGCAAAGATAATAGTGTAGAAATAATTGAGGTAATTGTAGAACAAATTAATCAAGCCCCATCAGTTTCAATTAATAATCACGAAAACAATTTTGAGGAGGGTAGTTCAGTGACGCTATCCTCACAAGGAACTGACCCTGATGACGACAGTTTGACTTATCTGTGGGAACAAGTCACCGGACCAATTGTTGATTTTGAGGATGTCACTTTAGCAGAGGTGAACCTTACCTTGCCTGAGGTTTCTAGTGACCAAACCATCCAACTCAGAGTCACCATTTCTGACGGTGAATTATCATCCAGCGATACAACTGACTTTACTGTTACTAAGAATGTAGAAGTTAATGATTCAATAAGCAGTGGTGGTGGTTCACTTGGTTTAGGCGGGTTATTAATAGCACTGATTTTATTCGCTTCGAATAAAACTCGCCAGTCGATTGTCAGTTAACAAAAAACTTATCCATTTGTAATAATCTGGCTATTTTTTTCATGCTTTATGAATCAATTAATATTTAGTTCTTGATGAACTCATATTAATTTTTACGTAAGAAACAGCTGTAAGTATTTATTAAAGTAGAAATACTTACCTGTTTTTTTATTTTCCTCACAAAACCTCCTAACTTTATTGCTAACTTGGCTGCTTGTACTTCGCTTTCCTTTATTTAAATCGAAAGTTGTTTTGTTGTCTTAAAGTGGAATGGTTTATGTCGTTAAAGTCTCTATCTAGTGTTTTTATTTCTATTGTATTCAAATTTCTTTTCAGTTTTCTTCTCATATCGTGTAATAAATTAATTATAAAAATAAAAAAATGTTTAACGATTTTCCCACTGTTAATGTGTTTGTTCATGGCGCCGAATATATCCTTTGCCGCTGATTCTGACGGTGACGGTGTGGACGATGCCGTTGACGTTGACGATGATAACGATAACTTAATTGAATTGGCTACTTTAGACGATTTAAACGAAGTAAGAAATAACCTAGATGGTACTGCACTTTTTGGTAGCAGTGCTGGCTGCTTATCAACCTGTAACGGTTTTGAGTTAATCAACGACCTTGATTTTGATACTAATGGTGACAACTTCATTGACGCGAATGATGATTATTGGAATGGCGGTGAAGGTTGGCTACCTATTGACGGAGGGGCTGGTTTCAAAAGTATTTTTGAAGGTAATGGTTACACGATCAAAAATCTAAATATTAATCGTCCGGGAACTCATAACGTTGGCTTGTTTGGTGATACGGATACGGGAGCTGAAATTGTTAACTTAGGACTTAAACAGGTTAAAGTCATTGGCGATCTAAGCACTGGTGGGTTAGTCGGTAATTTAGATTATTCAATTGTTAACAATGTATATGTTGAAGGCTCAGTTCATGGTGGAGATGAATCGGGCGGTGTGTTTGGATACACTGAATTCAGTCAAATTAGCGAAGTGTATCATGTTGGAACTATGACAGGACTAGCTGATATCGGTGGTGTGATTGGATATAGCGAGTATGACACAATAAGCAGAATATTTAACATTGGTCCAGTCACCGGTGATGGTATCACTGCTGGTGCTATTGGAGATATTGATACGAGTGTTGTCAGTGATATTTTTTCAACTGGGACTATCAATGGTACAAGCGAAGTAGGTGGCATTATTGGCTACATGAATGGTGCAGATGTTGATCGGGTTTTCACCACTGCCACTGTTAATGGGAATACTAGAACCGGCGCAATTATAGGTCATGCTAATGGATCTAGTGATGGTTTTACTTCGAGTTACTTCTTAGCCAATAACGGGCTCAATGGCATTGGTGATTCAGAAATTGTGGATATCAGCGTGGTTTTAACTGAAGCCGAATTTACTTGCCCCCAATCAGCCGGCGATGCTGGTTGTACTCCAGTTGTTTATGCTGACTGGGATGATGCGACTCCCATTTGGGATTTTGGTAACAACACCGAATATCCGGGTCTTGTCATCGGCGGTGTCACTCATCGTATTGGAGATTATGACAGTGATGGAGTAGCAGATGAAATTGACGGTTTTCCTTCAGTTTCCATTATTGGTTATTTAGATCCCGATGGTGACGGTATACCTTCGACTTGTAATGCCGTTTGTTTGGCAAGTGGTATGGTGGCTGATGTAGATGATGATAATGATAACTTGATTGAAATTAGTTCATTAGACGACTTAGACGAGATTCGTAATAACCTAAATGGTAATGCACTTTTTGGTAGCGGTGCTGGGTGTCTTTCAACTTGTAACGGTTTTGAACTAATCAGTGATTTAGACTTTGATACCAATGGCGATAACATTATTGATGCCAATGATGAATATTGGAATGCGGGAGAAGGGTGGTTGCCAATTGGAACTAGTGCTGATCAATTTGTCAGTATATTTGAAGGTAACAACCATTTGATCAAACGCCTTACCATCAATAGGCCTCTTACCGAAAATAATGGGGTTTTTGGTAAAGTAAATGCAGGCGCTGAATTAAAAAATTTAGGGGTGGTTAATGCCAACATTATTGGTGCAAGGCACACGGCTGGGTTAGTTGGCTACCTTACTGATTCAATGGTGAGAAATGTCTATGTGTTAGGTTCAATTCAAGGCCTACTAGATAATACCGGCGGCGTCATAGGTTACAGTGTCCGAGGTCAAATAAGTGAAGTCTTTCACGTAGGAAACGTGAGTGGTGAAGGTGCTGCAGGCGGTGTGATTGCTCAAGCTGCAGATAGCGAGGTTAGCCGTGTTTTTAATATTGGTTCTGTGATTGGTAATAGTGCAGTCGGTGGCGTTATTGGTGAAAGCTATAGTAATTTAAGTGAAGCATTTTCTACCGGAATGGTCAGTGGAAATGATAGCTCTGCTGGCATTGTCGGTTATATGAGTAATGCCAACCTTCACCGAGTCTTTACCACTGCAAATATTACAGGCATTAGCAGAGTTGGCGCCACTATCGGTTGGGCAGCTCAAGTTGGCGATGGTTTTTCTTCCAGTTACTTCTTAGCCAATAATGGGCTCAATGGCATTGGTGATGCTGCTATTGCTGATAGCAGTGCTGTGCTCACAGAGTCCGAGTTCACCTGTCCCCAATTAGCGGCAGATGCTGATTGTACGCCAGTTGTTTATAACGGTTGGGATGACGCGACACCCATCTGGGATTTTGGTAACAATACTGAATATCCAGGCCTGGTTATTGGTGGAATTACCTACCGTATTGGTGACTTTGATAATGATGGTGTAGCTGATGAAATTGACGGCTTTCCATCGGTTTCAATTGATGGTTACTTAGATCCCGATGGTGACGGTATACCTGCCGAATGTGACGCGATTTGCTTAGCTAATGGTATGGCAGCTGACGAAGATAATGATAACGATGGTTTAACAAATGATGTTGATACCGATGATGATAATGATGGTGTTTTAGATGTTGATGATGATCTGCCATTTGATCCTACTGAATCAGAAGATTTAGACGGTGATGGTATTGGAGATAATAGTGATACCGATATTGATGGCGACGGAATGCCAAATAACTACGAAGATACTTACGGATTCGACCCTTTAGTTGACGATTCTGTTTTAGATTTAGATCAAGATAATATTCCTAACTATGACGAGTACTTTGCCAATACTCAACCGAACAATGCAAACGATTACCAAACAAAACTGGTTGAGAGTTGGCAGGATAAGGGCGAAGCTTCATTCGACTTGTTAGGTGAAGACGAAAGACATGGCGAACTTAATTTAATAAAAAAACAACTTAATAAGGTGTTGATAGCTGGCTATAACACCAAGGATGGAGAAAAACGCATTTCGGATATTATTAGGGTTTCTGACAAAGGAGAGTTAGACCTAAACTTCGCCAATAATGGTCATTTGCAATTTGGTGATGGCACCGATGCCGTTAATATTTTATCAATGGAATTATTAGCTAATAACGGCTTTTTAGTACTACTAGAATACGCCTCTGGAAGCTTTGAAATTCAAAAATTTAACATGGATGGTGGTATCGATGTTAGCTTTGCCCTGCAAGGAATATTAACCATAGATAACGCAGATACAGGAATTTATGGTCTTTCGCTTCTGACAAATCAACAGTTCGTTGTTTTTGGTTTTCACACATCGGTAAATGCTAAGTTATGGATGTTTAATAATGACGGTAGTCCCGACGCAAATTTTGACGGTGACGGTGAGCTTTTACTGCAAAGTCCGGGTGGTGGAAACTCTCATAGAGTTAGTGCGGTTAGCCAACAAAATGGCCAATTGTTGGTTGCTTTGAGATCATTTATTAGTCCTACATTAAGAACGGATTCTTACATTGTTCGTATGGATTACTCTGGAATTATTGACGCTACATTTAACAATAACGCGGGTAACATTCACTTTTACCATAGCCAAGAGATTACTGAGTTAGTTAGTCGAATCGAAGTTTTGGCCGATCAGTCGTTTTGGGTTTTATCTGAAAATAACTCGAATATGTTACAACGTTATTTATCCAATGGAGAAACGGATAGCGCTTTTTCCGATAATGGCGTACTCAAATTAGATTTGACCTTAGCATTAAGAAGCGTTGTATTTAATGCTGAAAAATTTAATGTTGTTAAAAGTAATGGTAACTATTTTGAAATTTCCCTTTATGACAATTCTGGAGAGCTGGATTTAGATTACGCGGTTAATGGGATTTTTCGTTTTGTACCAAGTTATGAATTTGAGGTAGAAAGTGCGGACCTTATTGGAACTCGGTTGTGGTTAGCTGGAAAGGCAGCGCTTGGTGCTCTGCATGATGATGGATATGGTGAAGGACCTGAAGCTACTCGTATTGGCTGGGTGTTAAATATATTGCCAGACAATGATTCGGACGATGATGGAATAAATGACAATATAGATAACGATGATGACAACGACGGTGTGAATGATAACGCTGATGATTTTCCGTTTGATGCTTCTGAGTCAGTTGATACTGACGGTGATGGCATTGGCAATAATGCAGATACTGATGATGATAATGATGGAACTAGCGATGTTTCAGATGCATTTCCTTTAGATAGTTCTGAGTCGAAAGATAGCGACGGTGATGGCATTGGCAATAATGCAGATACCGATGATGATAACGACGGCTATAGTGACTTAGATGAAATTGCTAACGGCACTTCTCGCGTTAACGCTGATGATATCCCGCAAGATAATGACGGCGATTTTGTTTCTGATCTAAATGATTCTGATGACGATAACGATGGTGTTTTAGATGTGGATGATGACTTACCGTTTGATGAAACTGAGTCAGTTGATACCGATGGTGATGGCATTGGAAATAATGCTGATCCCGATGATGATGGTGATGGTGTCGCAGATGAAGATGATATGTCCCCATTAAATCCAGAAGTGGGCGCAGATGATCAAGGGCCTGTTTTCAACGAGATAAATTCGATCACCTTTGAAGCAACTGGAGCGACGACCAATATTACTATTGATGCTCCAGAAGTGGCAGATAATTTTGATGAAACACCAACCGTTGTTTCTAATTTAACTAGCGCGTTACCATTAGGTGAACACGTGATTGTTTGGACTGCAACTGACGATGCCGGTAATCAATCCACGGCAGAGCAGATAGTGATTATTGAAGATACGACAGCGCCAATTTTTGATACGCTTGAAGCGATTGAATTAAATGCAGCAGGGCGCTTAACAAATATTTCTACTGCAGTTAATGTCAGCGCCAATGATTTAGTTGATGGCGAAATAACGGCGATAATTAGTGGTAGTGCTCAGTTGCTTTCCGGCGCTCATCAAGTTGAAATGATTGCAACGGATTTAAGTGGTAATAGTGAAATAGCATTATTAGATGTCAATGTTCTACCTGAATTAACTGTGGCTAATTCGCTTGTTGTAGAAGCGTCAGGTCAATATCAAATCAATGTAAATTTAAGCGGTAATGCCCCTGATTATCCGGTTGAAATCGAATATGAATTAATCCTCAATGGTGATGTGATAGACAATCCAACGGCTTTGATTAGATCTGGTAGTCAAGGGTTGTTAACCGTGACTGTTCCGACTGATGTAATGGCAACCGATTCACTTATGGTCAATGTTAGCAGTATCAGTAATGCCTTTATCGGCCGTGATGTTCAAACTCAGTTGAACATTGTTGAAGCCAATCTCGCACCGAATCTGAACCTATCAATGACGCAAGTTGGTGCAGCGATGAGCATTGTTGACCCAGCCAAAGGTGTGGTAACAATACAAGCGCAATTGAGCGATGTTAACCAATCCGATACGCACGATTTCATTTGGACTGTGGAAGATAATGTTTTTAGTGATGCCGATAATGATAGTGATGCGGCAACCTTTGAGTTTAATCCTGCTGACTTAATCGAAGGTCATTATAATGTGACGGTTCAAGCAATTGAAAATAATACTGATGAGTTACTAGAGGTTTCTCGAACGTTGCGAATCATCGTGGAAAACCTAGCTGATTTAGATGGAAATATTGACAGCGATAATGATGGGGTTAGCGATGAAGAAGAAGGTTATGATGATGAAGATAATGATGGTATCGCCAATTATTTAGATGACGATAACAATCCAACTCGTTTACCGACAGGCGAGAATACTGAACGAATGCAAACCAGCCCAGGCTTAAGTTTGTCGCTAGGCAGATTCTCACAAAGTTCTTCGAGTAAAAGTGCAGGCTTGACCATGGTGCAGTTAGCGGAGATGGCAGGACCAAACGCAGCTGATACTAATGATACTTTCTTCATCGCGATTTCGCCTACCTATAACTTCGTGATCGATGGGTTAGTTCAGCAAGGAGACTCGGCGAGTGTCGTATTGCCATTAGCATCAGGCAATTTTTTACCTGAAGGTGCGGTTTATCGAAAATATAATACAGAGCAAGGTTGGTATCATTTTGTTGAGGATAGTAATAATAGCGTTAGCTCTGCATTAACGGATGACAATGGCATTTGCCCGATGCCGAATGATGAAGCTTATGTATTGGGTTTAACACTCGGAGATAACTGTATTCAATTAACCATTGAAGATGGTGGTGATAACGATATTGATTTTACCGCTAATAGTTCAATTGAAGATCCGGGTGTGATTACGGTTTACAGACAAAATACAGCGCCAGTGATTGAAACGGAATTAAACATCGCTGCAGACGAAGCAACAAAGGTGACTTTAGATGCATCTGAAAGTTATGATCATGAAGAAGACGAATTGACTTTTAGTTGGCTTCAAACTGGTGGTCAGGCAGTTGATTTAAATGACAATACTGAAGAAACAATAACTTTTATCACACCATCAGTATCGAGTGACGAAACACTGACGTTTGAACTCACTGTGAGTGACGGTTTAGATGACAGTGTTGAAGTTGTAGAGTTGCTGGTTAAACAAATTAATCTAGCGCCGAGTGTTTCGATTGATAGTCATGATGAGACTTACGAACAAGGCGACATGGTCACACTTAACGTGCAAAGCAGCGACCCAGATAATGACGTGTTAACTTACCTTTGGGAACAAATATCCGGGCCACAAATTATCTTTGATGACGAAACCTCGGCTGAGGTGAGTTTCACTTTACCTGACGTGTCGAGTGACCAAACTATTGAAGTCAAAGTGACAGTATCTGATGGGGAGTTATCGTCAAGTAGTACCACTACAATCACAGTTCAGAAAGTGGCTGAAGTGGTGGTAGATGATTCTGATAATAGTAGCGGAGGTGGTTCATTTAACTTGTGGTTGTTAATGTTAGGAATGGCATTAGTGGTTACTAGATCTGGCTATCGGGTGAAATTCGGTTGAGTAAAAAAAGTAACTAGATTGATAGGGTCACTGGCGGGGCAGACAATTATGCAAATAATTGACTGACCCGCCATGATTGTTGAGTAATAAAGTTAGAGGCGTTCTGGTCAACTCAAGAAAAATTATTCAGCTTATATCAAAATATAACAAACCAAAGTGATTAATAACGTCCCAATCAGATTCAATCCAAAGCCCGTCCTAACCATTTGCTGAATTTCAATTCTTTCTGTTCCATAGACAATTGCGTTGGGCGCTGTGGCAACCGGCAACATAAAGGCACAACTAGCGCTCATTGCAGCGGGCAACATTAGCAAAGCAGGTTCAATGTCAGCGCTGATAGCTGCCGCTGCGAGTATTGGCATAAGCAATGCTGTGGTTGCTGTATTACTCGTCATTTCTGTCATAAAGGTTACTGTGAGAGCCACTGCGGCAATGATTAAAACAACGGGTAGGCCGATAATTCCTGCGAGTTGATTGCCGATGATTTCACTGAGACCGCTTGCGCCAAAAGCTTTAGCGATACAAATACCACCAGCAAATAATAACAAAACGCCCCAAGGTATTTGATTGGCGGTTTTCCAATTGAGTAATTTCCCTTGTTTACCATCGACTGTTTTGCCGTCAGGAATGATAAACATCGCAATACAAGCGAGCATCGCGACACTGGCATCGTTGGCTGTGGTTAATCCCGTTAACTCGCGCCAGCCGCCAAACGGTTCTGAGCGGGTGATCCAAAGTAAAGCGGTAACACCAAATACCCACATCACTCGCTTTTCAATCGTGCTCCAATCGCCTGTAGCGGGGACGTCAATCTGCTCATTAGACGTGATGTTTCGAGTGATCCATAACATCATGATAGGGATAAATATAAATACCAATGGCAATGACCATTTCATCCAACCCAAAAATCCTATCGAAGTATTGGTTGTTTCCTGATAAGTCGATAAAAATAGAGCGTTGGGTGGGGTGCCTATTGGGGTACCTATACCGCCGACATTTGCTGCATAAGCGATACCAAGTAATAACACCGAAGTTAGCTTTTTGTCTTTGCTATTTTCCAAGGTCGCTAAAGCGACCGGTAATAACATTAAAGTGGTGGCTGTATTTGAGATCCACATACTCAATAGCGCGGCTGCTGCCATAAAGCCCATCACTAATCGTTTGGGAGAATTACCACCAAATAGGTTCACCATGATCAAAGCAATTCGCCTGTGAGCGCCAGAATAAGCCATGGACTGAGAAAGAATAAAGCCGCCCAAGAGCAATAAGATCAAATGGTGTCCGTAAGATTGAGCGACCTGTGCTGAGGTTAATATTCCGGTAAGCGGAAACACAGCCAATGGGATCAATGATGTCACTGGAATGGGAATAGGTTCAAATATCCACCAGACGGCGCAAAGCAGTGTGGTACTAGCGACAATAATGATTGCATTGGAAAAGCCTAAATAAAATAGAATGCAAGCTAAAGTCAGGCTAAGTAAGGGCGTTAACCATAATAAGGTAGATTTAATATTTTTCATTGGTGTAGTTCTTGTTTTAGTTGAAATGAGTCTACACTTAATCTAACTTAATTTAAATTGCTAAGATCAACCACTTTTTTGTGTACAAGTTATAAATGATGAGAATAATAAAAATATGAAGGTAGAAGAGCTCGGACTGTCGGTCGGTGACGCCATGAAGCTGCAAATAGGGGATGATAGTAATCATCGCTACCCTGTTGTTTATTATGGGATCAACCCAAGCGGTAGTGTGATCGTTTCTGCGCCAAGCACCGGTGAAGATAAAATGATTTTTGTCCGAGAGGGTCAGCTCGTGACTCTACGCTTTGTGGCTAAAAATGTGGCTTCCGGTTTTACTAGTCGTGTATTGATCACTCGCGGTCAACCTTATCCTTATTTGCATTTAGAGATCCCTAAAGAAGTTCAAACCGTAGAGGTGCGTAAGGGGGTTCGAGTTGCTACTGATGTTTCGGTTACTGTGATGAATAAAACCCATAGTTCTCCAGCGCTAACGGGGCACATGATTGATATGAGTTGTACTGGCGGACGACTAGAAGCTAATACAAAACTCGCGCTGCCAGGTAATACATTAAGCCTGACCATGAACCTTAAAATTGAAGATATTTCCTGCTTAATTACTATGGATTGTAGCGTGACTAATGTGAAGGAATATAAAGATGGCACCGTTTTTAGGTATGGTCTCAATATTGAAAATATTGATGATGAGGATATGGTGGCAATGCGAGCATATATTTATCAGGAGATCTTAAGAAGTATTCATATGATCTAAGAAGTTCAATTTACTTGATAAAAATATCCTATTATATTTTTAATATTTTTCACGCTTATCTTAGTTAATTGAATATAAAACATAAAGCTGTAGCTTCTCATCTAAACGATAAATTTATTTAAGACTTGAATCATCTTTTTTAGTTTCTTTTTCTTTTATTTTGGCATCCACCTTTTTAGCTCTATCATCCAACGTTTTTTGTAATGCTTTGGCTTTATCAAGCGGCTTTTTTATAGCATCAACAATTTCAGTGTCTTGCTTTTTAGCATTACTTTGCTTTTTATCTTTTGTTGAGTCTGAATCGCTACAAGCGGTTAGAGATATCACCATTAATGTGAATAGTATTTTGAACATACTTAAAACCTTATAATTTATTAAAGAGTTAGTTAATCAGTATAACGCTTGTGATACTGATATAAAATATTGCCTAACGCAAACCGCTAGTCAATCATTGATAAACAAACTTATAAAGCTTTGTTACAATCACCATACTCGTATTCCGATTTTATTTATAGTTACCTATGCAAAACCTCTTTCAACAAGCCAAAGGTTGTTTTTTGGCCGCAGATCCTGAATATAAAGTCGCTTTGACCTTTGATGCTGCAGGTGAATGGTTTGCAGATAATTTAACTTGGCGAGAAGGGGAGGCGCCTGAAATTATCAACGAACCGGGCCGCTTGGAAAAACCAGAAATAGTTTTGCCGAGAGATTTAGGGAAACGAAAACTAGGCAGCCTCGAAGGGCGCGCAGCTTTAGTCCATTCTTTAGCACATATTGAGTTAACGGCAGTTAATCTGGCTTGGGATACAATTTACCGCTACCGTGATATGCCCAAAGAATACTATGACGATTGGGTGCAATGCGCTCGCGAGGAAGCAGGGCATTTTATGATGTTGCGCGGACGCTTAAAAGAAATGGGTTTTGATTACGGCAGTTTTCCTGCGCATAACGAGCTTTGGAAAATGGCTGTCACCACTGCTGATGATCTGATGGATCGTATGGGCGTTGTGCACAGAGCATTTGAGGCGAGGGCGCTAGATGTAATTCCAGGAGCGTTAAAGAAATTTGAGAACTTAAAAGATAGCGAAATGGTGAAAGTACTGACTACTATTTGCAATGACGAAATAGGTCATGTTAATTCTGGTACTCGCTGGTTCCACTACCGATGCCAACAAGAAAATTTAGATCCAGATACCACGTTCTTTAAATTGCTCGAAAAATATATGACTAAACCACTCGCTGGTCCTTTTAATCGAGAAGCCAGGCTCAAAGCGGGATTTAGTGAAAATGAAATGGATTATCTTGAGAAGAATGATCAACCTAAAAGAAACAAAAGTTAATTATTTAGCTTTACTATTCATTAATAAACTCAGAAACAAAAATTAAACCTGCTATGTTTAAATGAGTTAATCCAACAATTAATCGGGCTTTTGGAACGTGGTTATGCAAGAAAATAGCAGTGACAAGATAATATTTCCCTACGTCGATCATCGAAATGCATTTTATGATGCAATGTTTGGTTTGGCTGATGAAAATAGGCAGCATAATTCAGTTGAGACGCAAGTAATCAATGAAATTAATCAACTAGTTTCACGTAAGAAAAGTATCACTAAGGAGCTGCCTTGTTTGCCTTGTGCCCTAATGGAGTTGATCGAGCTACTGGGTCAAGAAAGCGCAAGTTTTAATCAAGTTGCGAAAGTTATCCAAACCGATCCTGTGCTTTCAGGTAATGTCTTGCATATCGCTAATAGTCCCAAATACCGCATTCAAGGTGAAATAACTTCAATCGAGTCCGCTGTGTCTTTGCTCGGAATGGGTGAAGTCGCTGAAATCGCATCGACTGTTTTAATCAAATCTTTAGTCAAAAAGAAGTGCATGTACTTTAAAAAGTTTGGTCAAACTAATTGGCTCCACTCGCTTCAAACAGCTTATGCTTGTCGCCTGTTGGCCAAAAACGTGAATGGCAATAGTTATATCTATTATTTAGCTGGTCTTGTTCACGCAGTAGGAAAAGTGGTTATATTTCATGCACTGACCAAAGCTTTCGCCAAAATACTTGATGATGATATGCCTGGTAGCTTGGCATTTCGTCACTTGATGACTTCAAATGCCAAACAATTGTCGGTCTACGCTGCGGAGGACTGGAAGTTTCCGGAGGAGATATTGCTTGCATATAAGCAGTTGATGGAAACCCCTCAATCTGATTTGGCACTAGCTTTGGACAAAGCGACAAAACTTAGCCGGACATATCTTCTTATTGAAAACAATATATTGGATGAAGAGCAAGGTCTTAACTATTTAGAGAGTTTAAGCCTAGACAACCATTTTATCACTTCATTTTTTCAATTCGCTGACGGGTTAAGATAACCGGAAATTATTCTACTTAATCTGACTCAATTGCGATCTGACAATGAATAAAGCAAAATTTTGGGTTTCAACTAACTGATTTGCTGTCTATAATGTCCTCATTGCACGACTTATATACTAACCCTAATAAATCAAATAATTCTGGAGACTAGTATGCGTATCATCCTTCTTGGCGCACCAGGCGCAGGTAAAGGTACACAAGCTCAGTTTATTAAAGACAAGTATAATATCCCTCAAATTTCAACCGGTGATATGCTGCGTGCAGCGGTTAAAGCCGGTACACCGCTTGGTATAGAAGCCAAAGCAGTAATGGACGCAGGCAAATTGATCTCTGATGAGATAATCATTGGATTAGTTAAAGAAAGAGTCACGATGAGTGATTGTGAAAATGGGTATTTGCTCGATGGTTTTCCACGCACTATCCCTCAAGCCGATGCGATGAAAGAAAATAATATCGACGTCGATTATGTGATTGAAATTGACGTTGCCGATGAAGAAATTATTCAAAGGTTAGGCGGTCGCCGTGTGCATCCTGACTCTGGTCGTACTTACCATATCCAGTACAACCCGCCTAAAGTTGATGGCAAAGATGATGTGACTGGCGATGACTTAATCCAGCGCCCAGATGATTCCGAAGCTACCGTAAAAGATAGATTGGCTGTTTATCACGATCAAACAAAACCTTTAGTTGACTATTATTCAAGTTGGGCCAATGCCGGCGGCGAAAAAGCACCTCAATATGTCACTATCGCTGGTGTGGGTAGTTTGGATGATATTAAACAAGCAATTCTAACAGCGCTTGCAGACTAAATTAGTTTAGCCTGATTAATTCCTGATTTAACCTGATATAAATAATATGAACCAAAAGAAGTATGGCGTTTTGCTAGTTAATCTAGGAACGCCTACCGCTCCAACCAGAGCTGCCGTAAAGCAATTCCTCAAGGTCTTTTTAAGTGATAAACGAGTCGTTGATATGCCTCGTATAC
>Ga0114899_1001105_pt1 | contig 16562 bp, 8 predicted proteins | sample MalvireepMed_215_FD_83497 | JGI IMG/M metagenome (GOLD analysis project Ga0114899, IMG submission 83497) | Marine viral communities from the Global Malaspina Expedition - Malaspina viral metaG DeepMed_215 | ecosystem: Environmental > Aquatic > Marine > Oceanic | place: Mediterranean Sea...
AAGAAAGACAGAGCAATGGCCATGCTGCTGCATGCTTTCGCCAGCGATGTCATCGAAAACCTTGAAATAGAGCCAATCCAGGCCTATGTTGAGGCAATCATTACCAGCAGATTAGAGAAATAATATGTCAGATACTTCTTTAGTATCAAAAACACTCGATATAGAGGCATTAAGGTCTGAATTCCCTATCCTTCATCAGAAGGTCAATGGAAAACAATTGGTTTATTTTGATAATGCTGCTACTAACCAGAAACCACTAAGTGTTATCAATGCCCTGCAGCACCATTACGAAGCTGACAATGCCAATATTCACAGGGGTATTCACACCCTGGCTGAGAGATCAACTACCGCATTCGAGAACACCAGAAAAGCAGCGCAAGCATTTATCAATGCCAACGAGGCCGAAGAGATCATCTTCACCAAGGGAACCACTGAATCTATCAACCTGGTAGCCTCTTCCTGGGGAAGAAAATTCTTGAAAGAAGGTGACGAAATCATTGTTTCCGGATTGGAACATCATTCCAATATTGTTCCATGGCAAATGATTGCTGAAGAAAAAGGTGCAAAGGTCAAGGCTATTCCTGTAATGGACAATGGTGATCTGGATATTGCCGTCTTCAGTAAACTGCTCTCCGAAAGAACGAAAATGGTGGCAGTCAATCACGCTTCCAACTCTCTCGGCACCATCAATCCCGTTAAGGAAATTATTGAAATGGCCCATGCTGTTGGCGCAAAGGTTCTTATTGACGGGGCACAGGCCTCCTCACATTTAAATATTGATGTTCATGCACTGAATGCGGACTTTTATGCCCTTTCAGCTCATAAAATGTACGGACCCACCGGAGTAGGTTTACTCTATGGCAAACGCTCCCTGCTGGAAAAAATGCCGCCTTATCAGGGCGGTGGAGAAATGATCAGGGAGGTCTCTTTTGAAGGTACCACCTATAATGACATCCCCTACAAGTTTGAAGCAGGTACTCCAAACATTGCCGATGTAGTGGCTTTCAAAGCAGCCATAGACTTTGTAAGCAAATTGGGGAAATCGAACATTGCCGCCCATGAAGCGGAGCTTCTCTCCTATGCAACAGCCCAATTGAAAGAAATCAGTGGGGTTAAAATCATTGGTGAAGCACAACATAAGGTAAGTGTCGCATCCTTCATTGTAGAAGGAATACATCACTTTGACCTTGGTATGTGGATGGATGCCAAAGGTGTAGCCGTAAGAACTGGGCACCATTGTACTCAACCTTTGATGGACAGATTTTGCATTGAAGGAACAGTAAGGGCTTCATTCTCTGTTTATAACACCAAAGCCGAAATCGATATTTTCATTTCAGCACTCAAAGACATTATCAAGAAACTGAAACCATGAGTCAGACCATTCAGGAAGTTCAGAACGAAATCATTGAAGAGTTCTCTATGCTCGATGGAGACATGGAAATGACTATTGGCTATGTCATGGAATTGGGTGAAACCCTTGAACCACTGGAAGAGGAAAAGAAAACCGAAGAAAACATTGTAAAAGGATGTCAATCTAAGGTTTGGCTGGATGCTCAACTGGTGGATGATAAAATTCACTTCAAGGCAGATAGCAATACCGCTATTACTAAAGGACTGGTAAGTATATTGGTTAGAATTTTATCAGACAGAACTCCAAAAGATATTGTTGATGCTGACCTTTTCTTTATTGATAAAGTAGGCTTAAACAGATTCATTGGCACTCAACGCTCGAACGGTCTTGGTGCAATGATCAAGCAAATGAAGATATACGGTTTGGCATATGATGCCCAAACTCAAAAATCATAATTCGTAAATCAAAAATTGATGGAAAACGGAGTACGTGAGGGCCTAAGAGACGAAGTTGTAGCAGCCATAAAGACTGTTTATGACCCTGAAATCCCTGTTGATGTATATGAACTGGGGCTGATCTATGAGATCAATGTATACCCGGTGAACAATGTCTACGTTTTGATGACATTGACCTCTCCTTCCTGCCCGGCCGCAGAGGTTTTACCCGATGAGGTAAAAGAGAAAATAAAAGCCATTGAAGGAGTTAATGAGGTGGAGTTAGAACTAACCTTCGACCCTCCTTTCTCAATGGACATGATGTCTGAAGCTGCAAAGCTGGAACTAGGCTTCATGTAAATTAGTTTAAGGTTTTAAGTTCAAAGTTTCAGGTCTTGACCACTTTGAACATAGAACTTTGAACTTTAAACGAATTGAATAAAACTTAAAATTTATAAAATATGTATCCAGAGCATTTATTGGTTCCCTTCAGACAAGAGCTAACCGATGCCGGTTTTTCCGAATTGAAAACAGCTGAAGCTGTAGACGAGCATTTTGCAGATCACAAGGGCACTACCCTTGTTGTTATCAACTCCGTTTGTGGCTGCGCAGCAGGTACTGCAAGACCGGGTGTAAAAATGGGATTGAAACTGGCCGACAAAAAGCCAGACAACCTTATGACCGTTTTTGCCGGTGGTGACATTGAAGCTACTGCTAAAATCAGGGAGTATCATTTACCTTATCCTCCTTCTTCTCCATCAGTAGTACTGTTCAAAGATGGCGAGTTGGTGCATATGGTAGAGAGACATCACATTGAAGGTAGATCTGCCGAAGTCATTGGCAACCATTTGGCCGATGTTTTCGAGGAGTACTGTTAAAATTTTCAAAAATTTATAAATACAGATTTTTGCTGATTAAAAGCAAAACTTTGATAAGTGTACTCAGAACAGTTAATCCTGTGAGTCAGGCTTCCATTTAGGGTATTGCCTGACAAGTGAAAGTTATCTATCATTGGATAACCTAAACATCTGAAGTACTCGAACATTCAGAACAAAACGCAGATTCCGTTTAGGTTTCTGCGTTTTTATTTTCAACCAAGCACAAAAGCACTTCCTTATAGGAGTGCTTTTTTTGTGGTCTCAAAAGCACAAAAGCACCCCTTTTCAGGGGTGCTTCCGTTTAGTAGAGCCTCGCGTGTTGGCCCAATTGATAGTCCTCAACCTCTATCAATTATCTTAGATATATCTACTTCTCCACGGTTATCACATAATTTCCGGCTATTCCGGCCCTTACGGGACCATCTGTTTTCGTAAAGCTGAATACAAACTTAGCCAGTGTGAGTTGCTGAATATTGATGGTCTTGCCATCATCCAGACTGACTGTTATTCCTGTTTCATCTGCCCATTCCCAGGTTCCACTGGCGTTAAAAAGGTCTCCTGCATTGGTTGTAGTGTAGCCTCCATCTGTAAATGAAAGGGCAAAGCCGTTGTAGTTAGCGCTCACGTCCGAGCCATCTACCTTTATGCTTCCAAATTGACCAAAGGTCCACTGACCGGAAAGTTTCTCAAAAGCCAGCGCTGTTGCTGCCGGTGTTGCCGGACCATCGTCCGGGGTGCAGGATGACAGGCTGAATATTGCCAGAACTGCCAGCAGTGTATAGGTGTATATTTTTTTAGTCTTCATTTTTAACTCTTATTTATTCCCTCCCCCTACCCCCTTGCCTGCGGCAGGCAGGCTCCAGAGGGGAACAGGTTACCGGTACTTTTTTAGAATATTTTACTTTTTAAAATCGCTTACTATTTTCTGATATCTGAAGTCTAGTGTCTAGCATCTATCATCTAACCTCTACTTTCTGATCAAAACCTTCTTCCTTACCAAAGACTTCTCGTTACTGAACTGAATGATGTACAATCCACTTTCAAAATTCGCAACATCAATGGTTAACCCTGGCTTGTCATAGGCCTCCCTCTCCAGTTTACTCACTCCTGAAGGGTTGATCATCCGGATATCCACAGGCATGCCATGCAACTCGCTTAAGTCGATATTAATGCTTGTACTGGCAGGGTTAGGGAAGACACTGATCAGCTCTTCACTGATCTGGCCATTGTCCAGACCTGTGACTATTACGCCTTCACCGGAAAGGCCGATCTCTAGCACATTAGACTTTATTTCATCAGTAATGTCGAAGTTGAATACTACCAACCCTGTATAGACTCTGGCCTGGGTTGGTCTGAATACGGCCGTAATGTTCTTCGTTTCTCCGGGAGTTATCTGAACCGAACCGGGTGTGATACTGAAGCCCTGGGCGGAACTGATAATCCTGACCTCTGTGGCTGCGTCTCCATTATTGGTTATCGTCCAGTTCTTGGTTGTTGAAAGCCCAAGAATGGTTTCTTCAAAGGTTCCATCTCCCTCCACTACTATGATGGCTTCTTCCTGATTGGAGATATTAACAGTAATGGCCTTTTCAAAAGTACCTCCATGCGAATCGGTAGTTTTCACTCTGAGGCTATAACTGTCCTTCGTTTCAAAATCAAAAACCAGATTAGCTTTCAGAAGACTTCCTTCAACAGAGAAACTGGCATTATCTGTATCTCCCGTTCCCGATACCAGGGTATAAACATGGGTATCGGCACCATCCGCATCTGCTGAGGATAGGGTCCCCACAACGTCTCCCAACGCATTGTTTTCCCGAATAATGGCTGGACTAAGGGTAATATCTGTTGGGTTACGGTTGTAGAGTCTGGTAATGATATTACTGGCATTATTGCCGTTGCCTGCATTATCATTGGCTGCGCCTGCGGCCACTTGCATTGCAACGTTACCCGCCACTGATGGAGTAATGTCGAAAGTCCATATCCTGTTATTGGATACCACAGCAAAATTGCTCGCTGTACCGTTCGTAACCGTCAGGTCATTGGCACCAAAACCGGCCACAGGTTCATCGAACTCTACCGTTATGCTGAAGGCTGTGTTAATTGTCGCTGCGGCTGTTGTACTGATTGTCGGGGTAGGTTTCACACCATCTACCAGTACTGCAGCTGTTGGGCCAACATTATTCAAAGTGGTGGCTGCATCGATATTAGAGGCGTCTTTTATTGTGGCTCCGTTCAAAGACAAGGCTGCTGCCACTACAAGACCATCGGTATCCAGATTTCCCTCAACCACCGTGTAGCGGAAGGTGGCCGCGTTGGCTGATGTCACCGTACCTTGAAGTGTGGCTTCTACTGATGCTGTTCCTATAGTTAACTGAAGAGTCGGAGCTCCGTTGATACTTACCGGCAAGCTGAAATTCAATTTAAAATCCAGGTTGTCACCAATTTTATAGGTTCCATTTGAAGGCACTTCCAGTGAAGTTACTACCGATGCCACAACAGTTGTAAAAGTCCATGAAGTATTGGCACTAATTCCTGCGAAAGCTGCGCCTGCTTCGTTTTTAAAGGCACCTTCATCAATATTGACATATAATTCGGTATTGGTAGGCAGGCTTCCAACAGGATTTATAGTGACAGTCGATCCATTCACTGTTACGTTGTCACCAGATACGTCAATAGTCTCAATTACTGTGTTATCGCTAGATTGTTTGATGATAATATTGCCTGTTCCTTTCACCACATTTTTATCAAAAGTGACTGAGAGATTTACATTGGGTAGTATACCTGATGCATCATCTACCGGAGACGTGCTGCCTATTGAAAGTGACAAGTCAATAATTATCTCCAAAGCATTGCTTATGGTGCTGGTATTGCCTGCCAAGTCGGTTGCCGTAGCGGTGATTGTCTTTTTACCTTCCGGCAAGCTGGTTGAAATTGTAAAGCCCCAGGCTCCATTTGAATCGGCTACAGTGGTGCCCTTACTACTACCATCCAGAAAGATTTCTACTGTACTGCCGGCTTCGGCTGTTCCCTTAAATTCGGGAGTAGTATCTGATGTCAGGCGATCTGAGGAAGAAACTCCAAGGTCGCTGATTGCTGCCAGGTTAAGAATTGGTGCATCTGGTGCGGTTTCATCATTAATTACCTTCAATTGCACTGCTGCTTCATTGCCGTTATTGTCGGCATCAATGGCCACATCTGCGGATACATCCAGAGTCACCTCTCCATCTGTTAATGGTGTAATAAGCGCTGTATAAATGCTGGCTGAAGTTGCAGTAAAATCAGACAGAGTGGCATTGGCTACTAAAATATCAGTGCTCGTAAAGCCCGTTACGTCTTCTGAAAAAGTAAATGTTGCTGTAAAGGCCCCACTTGTGAGCTCTACCGGGCTTGTGATTTCCACATTGGGTAAATCCATGACTTCAACAACTATGGTTCGGGTATTACCATCGTTGTAAGGTGCATCTCTGTAGGCAGTAACATCTACCAGGTATTCATTGTCTTCATCGGCATCGGCAGGGTTTTCGAAATCCTGAGTAGCCTTAAAGCTCAATTCTCCGGTTGATTCATTTATCTCGAACAGACTCTGGTCAGGTCCTCCGGTAATGGCATAAGTGACTCCCTGGGTTAGTTCAACTCTATTACCTCCATTTGCTCTAAGTACGAAAGTCTGTTCTTCGTTCTCATAAAGGCGCAGGCTATCTCCCTGGAGAAAAATGGTATTCAATTTTCCCTTTGTTGGAATGCCATAGGCCCATTCCAATCCATCATTTCTAACTCTTTGATTTCCATGATAACGCTGCAGACTGTAAGGATAACCTGCTTCTCTACGACCTTCAATATCTATGTAGTTCAGTTCCTGGGACACATTGCTTCCAAAGCCAAGACTGAGGTACATTCGAGATCGTCCTACTTCCGGTATAATGCCGGCAACCTCCTTATAGAAGGATACTGATGGGTCTGTTAAGTCTATCACATAGTACCCATTTTCATCGGTTGTAATGATGTTATCCGGGTATTCCAATTGAGGAAGGTCTATGCCCCTCGCTATTCTCTGGTTTTCTGTATATGTGCTGATACGAGCATAAATACCACCCTTCTGAGCCCCATTACGATGATCCTCATTTACATTTCCACCTCTCAGGGTAATATTGCCAATACCTCCGTCATAAAGCTCTATGTAAGTAATGGAATCGGGATAATCTGGATGGTAACCAATTTCATTGATCATTATTGGAGCCAGAGGATATTTGAAATTTTGAAGTCTATCATTCAATACATTCACCAATCCAACGGAAGCAAGATTAAGTTTAAATCGCATCAGGGCAGTATTGATAGTGCCAACAGTAGAAGACATTTCCGTCAGTGTCACAAAATTCAGGGAGCTAAGTGTGAAAGTTCCATACTCGCGATTATCTCCAGAAGAGCCTGTTAACTTCAAATCTCCACCTACAACTGCTGCTTCTATGAATTCACCATCTTCCTCAACAAGTATTCTAATGGTAATCTTTGTGTCCCAGTTTTGATTTTCAGGTCCGGTAAAATACTTCTCGAAGAAACTATTAAAGTTCTCCAGCTCTATCTCTACCCTGGCCTTATTATCTGGATAAAACTGAGGAAGCTGAGGAATTAATAAACCCAAACTGGTTGTCGTAATTCGGAATATGCTGATATCCGGCAAATCGTCATCTTCCAAAGTCAATAATAAACTGCTTTGAGCTTCATAAGTGAGATTGGTTGTATGAATATCATTGGCATCATTATCAACTACGCCTAATGCGTTGCCTGCCAAATCAGTAATATTATTATCGTCACTAATTAAAAGCTTGATCTGCTGATCACCTTCATTATAAAGTGACCCGGATATATGGAATCCAACAAGCACTTCTGTCTCTGAAACATTAGTTACCTGAATGATCACTCCTTCGGCAAAACCGGATACCTGATCGACCTGAAAATCAGAAAAGCTCACGTTTACAGCTTCTGAGAATTCAACTGTGTAATACACCATGGCATCGTCAGGCTGAGTATTATCATTCAAAGTCACCGAAATCAATTCAGGTTTGGTCACTTCATATTCAATGCTCAATTGATTGGCAGAAGTGTTTTCATTCCCTGCCAAATCGATAGCAACACCTTCACCAACATCAACTGTTACTTCACCAACTAAACGTGGCGTCACTATGGCTGTATAAACGCTTGCTGAAACAGCTGAAAAGTCGCTCAGAGCTGCATTATTCACTTCAATATCTTCCGATGTAAACCCTGTAACATCTTCACTGAATGTAAAAGTGACTGTAAAGGCTTGATTAGTGGCTATTGACGGACTGGTAATACTCAGCGATGGAGCAGTCTCATCATTTCTCACACCTAGTTGATTAGCTGCCCGGGTATTATTCCCCGCAGCATCTGTAGCCACATTAGCTGCCACATCCAGGGTTATAATACCATCGGAAGACGGAGTAACAATTGCAGTATAAACTGTAGTACTTGTTGCACTGAAATCGCTTAATACACCATTACCAACAGTTATGTCAGTTTCTTCAAATCCTGTTACTGCCTCAGAGAAGGTAAATGTAGCGGTATAGGCTCCACTTTGAGGATCGCTGGCATTGCTGGTGATGGTAACAGTCGGTGAGACAGAATCCAGACTGGCATTATCAGTTACCGCTGTCCCCTCATTGTTAGATAGATCGGTCAGTGTTACAGACAAGGTCAGTTCACCGTCATTTAAGCCGGATAAGTCTGCTAAAGTGATCTGATCTGTTGCTGTAGTAATTGTTCCTGAACCGGTTACATCAGTACCTCCTCCTGAAGATGAAACTGTATAGTTGTAGGTGGCACCTACTTCTGCATCTGAGAAAGTAAATTTAGCTGATGTTGCTTCTGAAGCATTGAGCAGGTCGTCATCGAAAGAAACCGAATATCCCGATGGCGCGGTAACATCCAGAGTAATCTCTACTCCGGTAGCGTCTGAAGCCAGGTTGTTACCTCCGAAATCACGCACATTACCGCTGGATGGATCGTAGGTAATCGTAATCTTGATCCTCGCTGAACTTAAGTCTGACATACCTAAAATCAGCTGATTGTCTCCTTCGGTTCCATCGGTCAAAGACAGTACACAGAAAGAGTCGCTATTGCCATCTTCAACAATGAAATTGTTTGCGTCTACCGCATCAATTTGTACTGGTTCACTAAAAGTCAGTGTGATTTGTGTGTCACTGTCTTTGGTAGCACTGACGAGAGTTGGTGCTGTCTGGTCAATATCTATTATAACACCTGTGACATCAGTGCTTAAATCATTACAGTTAAAGTCTGCTACAGTGCTGTTGGCTCCATCATAGGTAATAGTTAAATCACCCACTGCTTCTTCCAGGCTGGCAACCGTCAGGGTAACCTCATCATCTCCTGCTGTAACATCGGCCAAGGCGCTCACTTCATAGGTATTTCCCACTCCATCGGTGACGGTAAAGTCTGTAGGATTACTTTCATAGACAGTAACATTCTCACTGAAAGTAACCGTTATCTCAGTGTTGCTATCCATGGTTGCGGATGACATGGTCGGAGAGGTTTTATCTCCGATAGTGTATTTCAATAGTTCAGAGAAGTCACCTGACAGATTCAATATCTCCCCATTGGCATCAAAGGACATGGCATAGACGGATACCCCAACCAGATTCTCCGAGGTATTAATGTGGCTTGCACCACTTACAACATAAGGGCTTACCAGGTTGAATTCAAAAATCTTATTGAAATCAACACTATAGGCATAAAGTACCGAACCGTCATTTTTGAAGGCAATATCAGACACAAAACCTAAGGTGTTTATGTCGAAAGTCAGTGAGCCTGATTGAGATGCTGTGGTAACATCAAAAGCAGTGGAAAGGGAGTACTGAATTACTTTTGAATTGTTGGCATCTATCAGGAACATAGATGTTCCATCACTATTAAACTCTATATCAGTTACATAGAGGTTTGTAGTGAACGAATTGGAGCTGTAAGAAGCTGTGGTTAAATCGAATGGAGTTGAAAGATCATAAGCAAAAATCTTGGCCTCAAGCTCTCCGGTAATATACATTTGAGTTCCATCTGCACTAAAGGCCAATGCATTGGCCCATTGCTCCTCATTGGTTACTTCAAAAGAAGTAGTCTCCGTGGCCGTACTAATATCATAGGCTGTTGAAAGGCTATACTCGAACACATTACTAACTCCCAGTCCCAGGTTAAGGCCCAAGACAAAAAGCTTACTTCCATCATCATTGAAAACATTTGAATAGATGGTTCCTTTCCCTGTTAAATCAAGATTGGAATCTCCTCCACCTGCGTACTGAATCTGGGATATGTCATAGGATTCTACCGCAGATATCACCAGCCCTGTTGCATCGGTTTCCAATTCTGAACTATTGGCATCTTCTATAACACTGGTGGTCTTATTGTAGGTAATGGTAATATCCCCGGAAGCGGATTCCAGACTGGCTACTGTCAGCTCAATCAGGTTATCGTTGGGTGTAGCATCCTGAATGGCGCTAACCTCATATAGATTGCCTCTGCAATCGACCACCGAAAAATCGCTGGTAACAGAAGTGGTAACCGATACATTCTTGTTGAGCTTTAAAGAAATGGTGGTATTGCTGCTTTTAACCGCACTTACGAGTGAAGGCGGATTCAAGACCGGTCCCTGAGCGTCACTTTCTACAGCTGTTCCGGATCCTGTTCCATCACCCGGAGTAACTTCAAAACTAAGGTATTTATCCTGATCATCGAGCGTAGGGGTATAAGTTAAAGCTACAGCTTCACAGATAGCTTCTTTGTTTGTTCCGTTGGCATCATCAGCTCTATACCACTGATATTGCGACCCACTTTCTGTATCTGCTTCATCGTCATCAGACCAGTCATATGAACCTGTGAGGCTCTCTCCTACCTTGAGCGTACCAGTGAAATCAACATTAGAGGCTACAGGAGGGTTGTTGACCTGACCAATAGCTCCTCCCCAATCTGTGGCAATTCTCATTCCATCTAAATTGATTGTAGGCGTTCCACCTGAGCCTTGTCTTAAAGCAATGGCCTTCAAGACAAAAGCATCAGTAGAGAGGTCAGTACTGGTCAAATCAGGAGTATCTGGCTCTGAAGCTGGTATCTCACCATCAATAATGAATAAATTGACGGTGTCATCAGTGTTAGAATCCCCTTTGAAAAGATATTTCAATATAACCAGGTAAGTTCCACTAATAGCCAAGTCTTCAGACCACTCTATATTGGAAGTACTGGATTTGCTGATCCCTATGTTAAATGTAGTTGCGCCAGCAGACCCTTCTCTGACAAACATTCGTCCGAGAAACACGAAAGAATTTGGCACAGCACCTCCATCTTCCATTAAATGGGCAAAATAAGTAAATGAGGTTCCTCCAGCATTGGACAAATTAATCAGCATGGAAGCATAGACGGCTCCACTATTGATACCGGTTGATGAAAACAGATAATTGATATCCTGCCTTGAACCGGAACCATGACTAAAGCTAATGCTTCCTCCTACACCAGAGTTTACATAACCTTCGAAAGTTAAGGAGTTGGTATTATACTGGACAAAAGACCCGGAACCGGAATGCCCCTTCCATTGGGCGGAAAGATCTGTAAGATTTCCGGTTGAGTTTCCATAATCAAAGTCATCAGTTACCAATGTTTGCTGAGCAAAAGCGAACTGACCTATCAGGAAAAAGAACAGGGCTAAAGAGGTAATCTTTTTCATTGAAATGTTGAGTAGTTGTTTAAAAAAAAATTTAGGAACGAGAGTCGCTCGGGCTAATAAGCTATCTAATTAAAGGCAGTGTAAAATTACGGCCTGGGGTCAGGCAATGTGTTTTTGTGAGTGATGAAAAATCCGACATGCACCTACTAAAAAACCGACATTTCACCATTTGAGAACAACCAAAACCAGATTTAAAATGCCCTTTTCAGTGGATTGAGAATTGTTTTTGTTTAGTACCTTTAACCCGTCTATACAAGACTCAACTTAACTATGTCATACACTTTCCTCAAGCACCTGAGTGTTATGATATGCGCATGGCTTATATGCGCAGAACAAACCAGCTTTAGCCAGGATCTGGTTTTTCAAAGCAAGAGGATTGAATTTGAAGAGGGTCTTGCCAGCAGAAGCATCAATTGCTTCTTTGAAGACTCCCGGGGCTTCATGTGGTTTGGTACCAATGAAGGCCTGAACAAATACGATGCACACCGACTGGACCTCTACGATGAAAACAGAGGGTTAGCCTCAAACTATATCAGTCAAATCGCAGAAGATGCCTCTGGCAGGTTATGGCTCCTGGGCGATGATCCCAATTTCCCAGGTCAAAAAGTACTTCAGGTTTTCGATCCGGTTAATGAAAGGGCTACACTCATCTCTGACCTCATCCCGGATCTACCTTTCGACCTAACTCAGGTAATACACATCAATAGTGACTTCGATGCAGCCAACCTCTGGATCACAGTAGAGTACCAGGGGGTATTTCATTATTGGGAGGGCAATTTCAGGAAGGTCTGGAAACCGGAGAATGAATTGGCAGGAGTTAGAATACAAAGAACCATCTCGGGCCAGGATTGTCTCTGGCTACTGGTGAACCACTCAGTAGTCAAAATCGATCAGGACACTATACAAATCACCCAAAAACAAGAAACAGAGTACTTCGGCCAACCTCCCGTAGCCGCTTCTAAAGATGGCGACATTATTTTTGCAGTGGACTTCAGGAGAACAAATACCCCAAATCAGACGGACAGCCTGTTCCTGGATCTTAACAACGAACGGCTTAGAACAGGAAAGAAAAATTTTCTCTTAGGCAGAAGGTTGCTTGGTCTGGACCCCTTCCAGAAACTCATCTGGACCGATTCTGCTGCACAGGTTTATGTGCATGATTTCGATCTTAATCTTCATGCAAAATTTCCTATGGAAACCCCTCTATTTGTCCCTCCAAAGTTCCTGACCTTCACGCCCAATGGAATCGGTTGGCTGAATGTTGATGATGGTGTACTTATGGTGTATCTGGACAACCAGAAGTTCAAAAATTATCTCACAGGTATTCGAATATTCGACCAGAATGGTTACAGTGCCCGGGGGATCTATGTTGAAGGAGACACCATGTATTCCAACGGACTGGAATATTCGTACAAAACCCATCTCGATACCCGGCAATATGAGCCATTTGGCCCAACAACCGGATTTTATGGAAAATTATGGGACCAGGAAGCCTTCAAAAGGCTGGCATTACTGACCGACAGCCAGGGTAACCTATGGTATACCGATGAAGCCTTCAGGGTTGCCAGGTACGACCGAACTCAGAAGAAATTCACAGACTTCAGCTACCGGAAAAGTGCTTTAGACTCTTTCAGAATCAGAGGTATCGATTACAGCGTGCATTGGGCAGCTCATTTCGATAAAAATGAAACCCTTTGGCTGGGACGAAGAGCTGGTTTAGCCTTCAAAAAACCGGGGGCTACCTACCTGGAGAACTTCGAAAACTATGGTGAATACCCGGAACTGAGGCAGACAGGTGTTTACGATTTCTACGAGAATAACGATGGCATATGGATAGCTGCCGAAACAGGCGTGTATCTCATGAGCCTGGAAGGAGAATTAATAAGACGCTATAGCCAGAACGGGGAAAGAAAATTGCCCTACAACAACCTTGTTCATATCCGGGAAGACAAAGACGGTGAATTATGGCTGGCTTCTAGGGGTGGTGGGATCATAAAGCTGAACACCGAAACCGGAGCCTTCAGGCAATGGACCACCCGGCAAGGCCTATCAGACAACATTGTTTACGCTACCTATGAAGACGATTTTGGCTTTATCTGGGCATCGAGCAACCGGGGAATCATGAGAATTCGCAAAAGTGATTTCCAGGTTTCAACTTTTTTGGAAGGTGATGGACTGAACACCGAAGAATTTAACACTACCTCCCATTTTCAGGCCGGGGATGGAAGGATCTTCTTCGGAAATATTGATGGTATTACCGCCTTTCAACCGGCCAATTTTATGGATAATGCTGAAAACAAATCCATTCATTTATCTCAGCTTGAAATTCAGAACAGATCAGACGGACTCTATGCCAATGCTTCCCAAAAACTATTGGAGACAAATTCCATAACCCTTTCACCCAACGAGTTGGGTTTCAATCTTCAATTCTCATTGCTCGATTTTAAAGGTGCCGATTACAACAATTATTCTTATCTCATCGAAGATCTGGATGGAGACTGGAATTATATTGACGAGCCTGAAATACGCATTAATGCCCTGCCCTATGGAAATTTCACGTTGAAGGTTAGGGGCCAAAGTTTACGTGGCCAATGGTCTGAAGTCTTGAGCATCCCTGTTCGTGTAATCAAACCCTTCTACCTGAGATGGTGGTTTCTCACCTCACTGCTACTTGTAATTGCGGCTATTGTCTGGCTATGGGTGAAGGCTCACATCAAAAATCTTAAGAAGCAACAGGAAAAACTGGAAATTGAGGTTGAAAAGCGAACCGAACAAATCAGACAACAGGCAGAAGAGCTCAAGTCTATGGACAGGCTCAAATCGCGTTTCTTCGCCAATGTATCGCATGAGCTGAGAACTCCGCTTACACTTATTCTGGGGCCAATCAGCAGTCTGATCAAAAATGACATACCGGAAAAAATCAGGCATGACCTGCTCAGGGTCGAACGCAATGCCAATAGTATGTCCAACCTCGTAGAGGAAATACTCGACCTCTCTAAACTTGAAGCCAACCAACTCAGCATTAATGCAGAGCCTACCCTGGTGAGTGAATATTTCGAGGTTTTATTTACCAACTTCCTGTCTCAGGCCAGACTTAAAGACATCCGATACAATTATCAGTTCACAGGCAACAAACAGGCCTCCGTTCAACTGGATCAGCGAATTGTCAACCGAATTATTACCAACCTACTCAGCAATGCCTTCAAATTCACCCCAAGTGAGGGAGAAATTCATTTAAGGGTGAAACTGAATCCAGATTCAATAGAAGTTGAAGTGTCCGACACAGGTGTGGGTATCAGTAAAACAGACTTACCACACATTTTCGAGAGGTTCTTCCAAACCAAAGACACCACCAAAGCAGTTCAGGGAGGTACCGGTATTGGCCTGGCCATGTCCAAAGAACTTGCACAACTCTTAGGTGGCTCCCTGAACGTAGTAAGCCAGGAAAATGAAGGAACAACCTTTGTGTTTACCCTGCCATGCGAAGTGTCTAAAACCACTGAACCTAAAACCATAAAACCGGAAAAAGAGCCTGTAATTGAAGAATCCGTTATCGAAGAATTGAATGAGTGGATTGGTAAATCGAACCTACTGATTGTAGAAGACAACCTGGATATGCAAGCTTACCTGCAAGAAGTACTATCGGATTTTAGCAGCATAGACGTGGCACACCATGGTAAGGATGGTCTCAGGAAGCTCAAAGGAGATAAATTACCAGATATCATTATCTCAGACATGATGATGCCTGAAATGGATGGCCTGGAATTTCTGGAAACGATTCGAAAGGACCAAAACACCTACGATATCCCTCTGCTCATGCTTACTGCCCGTTCTGCCGAAGAAGATAAAATGAAGGCATTTACTCTGGGTGTTGATGATTATCTGTTAAAACCATTTTCTGTAGACGAGCTAAAGGCAAGGCTTAAAAACCTCCTCAAAAATGCTGAGGTAAGAAAGAAGGCAAGGCTCAACGAAGAAACAGATGAAACGCCCGCTTTGCCTGAAGAAAGAAACTCATGGTTGACTCAGATCAATGAAGTAATTGAAAAGCATGTCCACGAAGTAGATTTCAACATTGCCACAGTAGCGGAGAAAATTGGTTTGAGTGAAAGGCAATTTCAACGGAATCTTAAGAAAGCAACAGGCCTCACTCCTGTTGTATACCTGAAGGAAATTCGCCTGCAAATGGCCAGAAACTATCTGGAAGGAAAGTCATTTACACAGGTAAGCAGCGTGTCTGAAGCAGTTGGTTTTACTTCTACTGCCTATTTCTCCAAACTATTTAAAGAGCGCTTTGGCAAGCTACCTAGCGATTATTTAAACTAAAAAAGGGCAGCTTTTAAGCTACCCTCTATCTCCATTTCTGACCTTTATTTTCAGATATCTAGTCTGTAATATTTGGTATTCCCGTATTCTGTCAGGTAATCGCTGGCATTGAGCAATCTCCTCAAATGCTTGTTTTTATACTGACGAAGCTTTGTAATTGGAGCTTCCAGAAGAAGTACATCATTCGAATCGTAAATTTTAATGATGGATAACGGACCAACTTCTTCCATCAAACCGTTTTCAGAAAAGATGAACGTTGGTGAGTAATCCTCAAACTGTAGTTCCTCTTTAATTAATCCCACCAATTCGTGTACTTCCTTCTCTGTCAATTTCGCCTCAGTTTCATCTATTTCATGGGCGAAAACCGTTGCACCTATTGCTACCAAAATGCCTATTGCTAAAATGAGGCGTCTTTTGATGCTGTTCCAGTTGTTTAATACTATTGAGTTCATAACCTTTTGTTGTTTTATTTTGAGTTATCTGCCGAAGCAGTTTGTTGTTTTAGCTGCCGACCAAAGCAGCGTGCCATTCTATAGCCAAGTGTTGTGCCACAATATTTAAACTATTGATTTTCAATTATTTAAATATTTTATTAACACTGATTAACTATCAAATCTGTACAGAACCGTACACATGTGTCTCACCTTTAATACAGTGCAACTTTTTGAGGTTTCGGTTCGTCCGGCAATAAAAAAACCCCGACTCTTGCGAGCCGGGGCCATTTCTCCAATTAAGTAAGATTGCACTTTTACTTAATGATGATTGTATGATAAAAGCTCCTGCCGTCTGCAGTAAACTGAATATTATACCTGCCTTTAGATAGCTTGGAG
>Ga0114899_1001106_pt1 | contig 16562 bp, 15 predicted proteins | sample MalvireepMed_215_FD_83497 | JGI IMG/M metagenome (GOLD analysis project Ga0114899, IMG submission 83497) | Marine viral communities from the Global Malaspina Expedition - Malaspina viral metaG DeepMed_215 | ecosystem: Environmental > Aquatic > Marine > Oceanic | place: Mediterranean Sea...
AATGAGTATAGTACAAAAACTCAAAATCACTTTTTTGAACGATTCTATAAAAGATTAAACTCAATAAACTATAAGAACTCCAAGCGTTTATTTATTCTAATATCTTGCGGCGAGATGGTTGCATTATAAACCAGTACTTCCACTCCACATTTAATCGCTAGATCAAGTAAGTCGGCATAATCAGGGTCTATATGCCTAGCAACCGAAACACTGTGAATACCGGTATGCTGCACCATAAAAAACAATACCGCTCGGTGCCCTTGTTCAACACAGCTGATCAACTCTCTTATATGCTTTTGACCACGGGTCGTTACCGCATCAGGAAAAGAGCCTTCCCCTTTTTCACCTTCTAATAGAGTGACGCTTTTAACTTCGATATAGGTTTTTTTGTCATCTTCATCGGTCAGTAATATGTCAATTCGACTATTCTCTTCACCGTATTTCACTTCTTTTTTTATTTGATTGAAGCTCGATAACTCTTTCACTCTACCGTTAACGATCCCTTCATAAACAATATCGTTGGCGTAATGAGTGTTAATTCCAATAAATTCACCTTGTTCATTTTCAGCGAGTACCCAGGTATATAAATACTTTCTTTTGGGGTTTTGACTATCTAAAATCCAAGCAGTCCATCCTTCCTGCCAGCAATTTTTCATTGAACCGGTATTTGGGCAATGCACCGTTATTTCACCTTTTTCAGGATGAATGACATCAGTGAGAAAGCGTTTGTAGCGTTTGACCAGTAATGTTTTTTCGAGCGGTAAAGGGTATTTCATTTAACTTTAATTCTCTATATCAGATATTGACTGCCAACTGAAACTGGTAATTTTTCCATCGACAAAGTAAGCAGAAAAATACTCTCCCTTTGAATACTCAATCCTGTCGACAACTTGGCCATCAATATTAAATTCTTCATGAACTACATCACCTGTAGGCTTGTTGAAGTTTTCAGGTAGTGAATCTTGCTTGTGTCTTCCTTTTATTTTGGCGGCTTTATAATATTTTGTTTTTCCACTGGAGAGATCAAATACATTCATTGAAAAGTAGGTATCTTCACTTAAAGTCGCGTTGTAAACAATTTTAGAGCTATCACTAGACCAGCCCATTGCTAACGTTTCTGGGCGTTTGATAAACACAGTTTGCGGAACACTAGTCTCATCGGTACTTTTTATGTGCATATAGAAACCGTTACTCTGTTCAATAAAATAAGCGATGGATTGTCCGTTGGGGGCAACAGCCAAATTTAATTTTTCATCACTCTGTTTATACCAATTTAATGCCAGTAGAACGAATAATGACAGAGCAACTCCAATAATGATTTTAGAGAATAGCGTGACTGACAGCTGGTGATTGGAAGGTTTTTTTGTCAAAGTATCAGAGGTTGGTTCGACTTTGGCGACAAATCGATATCCCTTGGTGGGAATTGTTTCGATAAATAATGGCGTTTTACGAGAGTCACCAAATATCTTGCGTAATTCTGAAATAGCCTGATTGAGAGAGTTTTCAGTGATCACCAAATCTTGCCAAACTTGATCCATCAACGACTGCTTAGAAACCACCTGATTCTCAGCTTTGAGCAACGCTAACAACACCTGCATCACTTTGCTTTGCAGGGTATATTTCCCCTTGTTTGGGTGAGTTATGCTCAATAATTCTGGTTCAATCAGCCAACCTTCGACTCGAAAATTATTATTATTCGACATAAAAGCTATACATTAACCATTTGATTTTTAACAACTTAGTTCTGAATCAGAACTAATTCAAGTGAAACTCAAGACTACCTTGGTTCAACAAGGGATAGTGCAATTAAGTTTAACACGCACCATAACCCAAAAGGTAATTAAGCAATGAATACGAGTCCAATATTAACATTAGTAACCAGCATTTTTATATTGATGCTATCCATAAACAGCCTTGCACAAACCAGTAGAAATTCCATTGAAACAATAACCGTTAACTCAAAAATATTGGATGAAGCGCGTCCAATTTATGTCTCAAAGCCATTAGGGTACGACAATTCAGATGAAGAATATTTTGTGGTTTACGTGCTAGACGGTGAATCAAGCATCGATTACACCAAAGCAATTACCGAAATGCTTTACCAAAGCGGCTACCCCAAGTTAATTGTTGTTGCGATTCCCAACACTTTTAGAAATAGAGATCTCACCCATGCAGCAGGCCAAGACGCAGAAGATGGCGGCGGTGCAAGCAATTTTCTGCAATTCTTCAAGCAGGAACTAATTCCTTCAATTGAGTCAAAATATCGAGTTCACCCTTATCGGGTGCTTGTTGGACACTCATTTGGTGGTCTATTTGCAACCTACGCCTTAACAGAGGAGCCCGATCTATTTGACGCAATGGTGGCAATTTCACCATCGGTCTTTTTCGACCACGACAGCATGATGAAACGTGTAGAGCAACTTTTCTCACTAAAACAACCACAACCAGCACTTCCAGACTTTTACTTTGCAATGGGTGAAGAGCCAGGCGCTGAAGGTGATGGGATCATTTCAATGAACAAATACTTTGAAGAATCAGCACCAGCCAATATCAATTGGCAATTCGATTATTTCCCTCGAGAAAACCATACCAGTGTTCCGTTAAAGGCTACTATGGACGGGTTAAGGTTCGCTTTTAAAGATTTCAATATCTCGAAGAGCCTTTTACAAAAAGAAGTCTCTGACTTAGATAATTACTTTAAAAAAGTTAGCGAAAAATTTCGCAAAAAGACCTTGGTGCCACAGAGAAGCTTAATGAATATGGCTGATTTACAATGGCGCGCTGGACGACGAGAGGACGCAATTAATACGGCAAAATATTATGCTAAGACGTACCCCAACGCCATTATTGCCTATGATTATTTGTCGGATTATTATTTGAGGGAAGGAAAAATCGATATGGCAATAAGTGAAGTTGAAAATATGCTAGAAATCATTCCAGGTTTTAGACATGCCACCGCTAAGCTAAAAAAACTAAAAGCTCTCAAGACTAACAAATCGTAAATAACTGAATGAGTGACTATCAGCAAAACTATATTTTATCGTTTTGCTGATTTAATTTATTTGTTGGTTAATTTCAATTGCTGACTCTTATCTATGCCTGTTTCAAATGAAATATTAGGCTGCAATTGCCGCAAATTTAATAACTCATTGTTCAGTGGAATACACTCATTATTAGCCGTGAGGATTGAGTTAATATTGACTGAGATCTCATCGGTAAACTTATCGACAAACCAGATATTATTATCTTTTTCCTTATAGATTTTGCCGGAGTCAGAATTAACAAGCGCATCGCCTATACAGTTTTCATTAAGAAAATAGCGTTCAAACTCTTGAACTATGATTTGTCCTTGAGCATCAACATCAAGCTGATAACCATTAGTGGTTACCCCACTATAAAAGCCTTTATTGGCATCTGTTAACGATAGCTCCGCCACCAAGTCATTGTGTTCGTCAACCAGAGAGATTATCGCGTGATCCGGTTTCTCTAATTGCAAACGCATGGACTCTTCGCTCATTTCTAATTGTTGAGTTTTACTCGTCAGTTCCGCCAATCGAACATTAGTTTGTTGTTGCCAGTAGCTATTTTCCTGCTGTGCCGCCAACAAAGCAGTATTAATGTTGTTTTCATCCCACAAGCTCCAAAATATACCGACTTGTAAAGCCAAGATTAAACTACCGAGCGTCGCCATTAATTTTCGGCGCCCACTTCTCGCTGCCGCCTCGGTACTGGCGACAAAATCAGCGTGAGACTCCATCCTGGAAACTAGTGCGTGTTCAAACTGCTCTAATGTTTGATGCATCTCTCTGGTTAATTTAGTGGTTTGAAGATTAGTATTATATTGAGACTCTTTTTGTTGCTGACTTTTTTGACGCTCTAAATAGGGTTCTATTCGCCGCTGCCAGAATAATTGCCAGCCAGGCTTTTCTTCTACGCTAGTTTGATGTCGAACCGAGGCAGGGACATTATCTTTCGCCAGTTTGGCTTGCTCTTGAACTTTTTTGACGATTGTTTCAGACTTAACTTTAAGCGTTCTTTCTTCTTTTGTAACGTCATTCGTTAATCCAAATTTATCTAAGACTTTAGCTAAGTGTATTTTTTCTAATCCTTTGGGAAGTACTTCAACGGCGCCTAGCGCTCTCGCTTGACTAACATAAAACTCACCTTCTTTGGCGGTGTACATCATTACAGGTATGGTAGCGGTTTTTGGGGTATCTTTGAGGATTTTGACCATTTCCAAACCATCCATACCCGGCATGGTATGATCGAGAAAAATAATATCTGGCAGGTTTTGCTGCAAGAATACCAACGCATCTTCAGCTGAGTAACGCTCAACGCTAGATATGCCAAAAGTGTCTAACATTTTAGCCATTACTTTACAGGCCAGCCTTGAATCGTCGACAATAAGCGCAGTCTTAGCCATTTGAAGCTCTCTTTTTTTATTATTAGATGAGACTTAGCTCGATTGTAACTAAATCTAAAAAACGATGATATGCAACTAATTCACAAAAACACCAAATTACCGGAAATAAGACAGTTTGGTTAACCAATAGTATTCAGCTTAAATTAGAAGAGATTGAGCTAACGGCGATCCGAGCGCAGGGCGCAGGTGGTCAAAATGTAAATAAGGTTTCCAGCGCGATCCATTTACGTTTTGATATTGTTAATTCTTCCTTGCCTGCTTTTTATAAAGAGCGTTTATTAAAACTAGCAGACCAGCGGATTTCTGCAGAAGGAGTATTAATTATCAAAGCGCAAAAACATCGCACTCAGGAACGAAACAGAGAAGATGCATTAAGTCGTCTTGTATCGATAATAAAAGAAGCGGTTAAAGTTCAAAAAGTCCGCAAGGCCAGCAGACCAAGTAAAAACTCGCAAAAAAAGCGAATGGATAAAAAAACTCAACACGGTAAAAATAAAAACCTTAGGAAACGAGTGGACTACTGAGGCTTCTCGTCCTTCACTTTTAGTATATGACAGTCCTCTTTAGCATCGCTTTTTAAACCCGCTTGCTCAGATGTATCATCTGAGCATTCCGCTTGGTCCTCGTCAATCGTGATTATCATCTGTGACGGATCGTGACCGGTAATTCGACTGACTTCTTGTTTTACTTTGTCCTGCTGCAAGCCATCCATTTCCCCTTCAACACCCACTTCAACCGCCAAGCCTTTTTCAGTGGTTTCAATTTTTAAATCTTTAAAGGGAAATTTTTCAGGTTTTGCCTGGAAGGCAAAATAACCTAAAATGCAGAGTGAAGTCACAATGGTCGCAATAAGTAAATATTGCTTTCTATTATTTTTCGAAGTCAGTGAACTATCGACCTCGACTGGTATTAACCAACGGTAGCCTTTTCTCTGAACCGTTTCGATAAACACCGGCTGCTTACTATTCTCTGCTAACGACTTGCGTAATCGCGCCATAGTGTTGGCCAAGGAATCGGCACCAACCTGAGTATCAGGCCAAAGCAATTGGTTAAGCTGCTGCTTACTTAAGGTTTGTCCTCCTGCGGCACACAAAAACAATAAAAGCTGCATGACTTTCGGCTGTAAAACTAACTCATCACCTTGAAGGAAAACTCGGTTTTGACTCGCGTTCACTTTCAGCTCACCACAACAAAACAGATTTTGATTAAGTTTTTTGACTTGTTGTTGAAATTCACTCGTTATTTGCATTTATTTAATTTCTTTAAAATTCAAGAAGATAGCCATGATAGTTTTTGGATAGGTAGAAGATAGAAAACCGTCAGCGTTTGACTCTAGATTTTAGTTCGCCTTTCAAGGATAACTTTAATCTCATTCAACTTCACTCAACAATACTGACAGGAACACTATGAAACCTTTACGTTTTTCACTCTTAATTTTAACCTTATTCACCCTCAGTGCCAACGCTATTATTATGCGTCACGATCGAGACCCGAAACTTTATTTAGCCAATCAACAAGATTATCAAAGCGTGGTCGATTTGAAATATATGACGGGGACTTTAATTGCCCCTCAATGGATAATAACCGCTGCGCACGCTACCCATGTGATCCCTTGGGGTTATAGAGTCACTATTAACGGCCAAGAATATAAAGTTGAGTCAATCGTTCCTCACCCAGAGTATAACGGTGAAAATCAAGATAATGACATTGCGCTGCTCAAACTGGATAGAGCGGTTGAAGGCATTATGCCTGCACAGCCTTATACTTTATCCGATGAAAAGCTCAAACACGTTTGGTTTGTCGGGAAAGGTTATGTGGGTAATGGAGAGGTTGGAATTACGGGGCCAGCAACAAGGTTAAACCGCGCCGAAAATATTATCGATTCGGTTGATGATTTATGGATTAGCTTTGACTTCGATAGCCCTAAAAATAATGCACTTGATCTTGAAGGTGTCAGCGGCCCTGGTGACAGCGGTGGTCCAGCTTTTATTAATACAGCAAAGGGGTTAAAAATAGCCGGAGTCAGTTCTCATCAATTAAACGACGACGATTCTCCAGAAGGGACTTATGGTGCTGGTGAGCGTTATGCTCGAGTGAGCCGATATTTAGACTGGATAAATGAAATTCAGACAATGTCTGAAAGCGCTCTAAACGATGTGGCGCTAACACGAACTCGTTACCTAAAAGAAGCTTCCAGTCAAAGTGAACAGAACAAACTACTTGGCACTTATGAGTTAGAAGATGGCTCTCAATTACAGATCGATAATTGTGAAGAAGGTATTTGTTATAGTTTTGTTGGTCGCCCTGGACAATCCGCTATTTTTAAAGCACAAGATAATTTTTGGTTTACGCCTAATTTGAACCGCGCAATTAAAATAGTTAAAACAAAAAATTCGATCGTTAGCCAACTATTGCTCAAAGATTTTATGGGCGAGCGAAATGCTACCAGAGCAGCTAACAATAGATAAACAACTTTATTAAACGAGAATGCTACCGAGACAAACAGCTATGTTTCGGTAGTTCATCTGAAAAAAGACTTCGAAAGGGAGGTTTTCGCCATACTTCAACACTCCATTTGTGAGTAACACCTAAGTTTATTAAATAACTTAACTAAGTGGATTGAAAAAACAACAAGCCTCAACTAACCTTATTTAACCTGTCATCAATATGATCTAATGACATTATGTTCTCTTCGACTCAACAACTATCCCCTTTCAAAACTCTTATAATTATAAGCTTTTCATTTGCTTTATTGAGTTGTAGCTCCAACAATGATCCTAAGGAAGTGGCGTTAAATTATGCTGATGCAGTTTATTCAGGCAGCGTTAGTCAATTTAAAAAACTGGTTGAAGAAAAAGACCACCAAAGCACTGATGACTATAAGTTCTTTGTGCAAGAAAAAAGCTCTGGACGGTATAAAACAGCGCTGAGACGAGATGGAATTGCGAGTATTGAGGTAATGAAATCGAGTGTCGGAAAAAAAACAGCCAAAATAAAATTAATGGTTGAATTCAAAAACAACACTAAAAAAACGATTTCTATTTCATTACATAAGAAAGATGATAATTGGTATGTTAACCCGATGAATTGGGCAAGCTGGTGATCTCGGTTAACTTATAGCTTAATCAAATAAAACAATATCCTTACCTGCTTCCTGTGCACGGTTAATCAAGGCATCACAGTTCTCTAGCATTTGACGTAAACTATCTTCATTTGAAAAACTCAATCCGACACTAACACTTAAAAACTGTTCACCTTCATGAGTATCAATAGATATTTTTTTGATTTGTTCGCGGAAATCATTCATATAACCTTCACAGTCATTGATAGTCATCCCCCATAAAAAGACTACCAACTGACTGCCGTTTAAACGAGCGGTGACAAACTCTTTAAACTGCTCTCCCATTTGATCAGCAAACTTCACCAGAACTGAATCACCATATTCGCTATAAACATTATTAAACTCCCTAAAATCATCAATTTCAACGATAGCCAAAGCATAATCTAGATTGTCTGTTTGACATTGATTTATTTTATGATCAACTAGTTGATAAAAATGCTGACGGTTATATAGACTGGTTAAGTAATCTCGATTGGCCGTATCTTTGATTATTTCGATCGCTTCCAATGATTCAATATTGTGCATAATTCGGCAATAAAACTCTTCCTGATTAAATGGTTTGCGTAAAAAATCATTGGCACCATTTTTAATAAAACGTGCAGAGAGCGAGGCGTCACCTTCTCCAGACAAACCAATGATTGTCAGATCATGTTTGCCATATTTTCCTCTGATCAATTTGACCAGCTCAAAACCATCCACTTCCGGCATATGGTAATCGGTGACCACCATTTTAATATCGGGCTGGTCGATCAGAGCTCTAACTGCGGGTTTGGCGCCGTCGACTTCAACGACTTGAAACAAATACTTTCTGAGTAAATTACCCACTTGCTTTCTGGCGACTAAAGAATCATCTACCACCATAATTTTAATCGCGTGGTTATGGCATAAACGCACCATTAATTTTACGGCGTAGTCATATGAATAACGGTTTTCTTTGACCACATAATCGACAATTCCTTTTTTAAATAAACTATCTTTTTTATCTTCGTCAAAAGTTGCGGTTAGCACCAAAGTCGGAATTTTGAAGCCCAAAACCAAATCAACTACTTCTCCTTTAGGTGCATCGGGTAAGTTGAGGTCAACCACGGCGGCAAAATATTTTTCTGGATTATCTGCGATGTACTCTTTCGCTTGGGCATATGTTTCAGCAAAATCAGCTTCAAATGCATTTGCCTCTTGCACTAAACGGCGCATCACTTTTAGAACAAGTGCGCTGTCTTCTACAAATAAAAGCTTTTTAGGCATAATTTTGACGCTTAATTATTTAGCTGATAATTATTTAGTATAGTTGGATATTAAGGCTATCTCAGTGTTTCTAGCTTATTCTTTAAATTAGAGCGATAAATTTAAACTATAATCCACACCAAAAATCCTATTTAGTTATATCGCTATCAACATAAGTTCGTGAAATAACGGCTATTAAGCGTTACAATGCGGCAATTTTGTCAACAACTCACCTGTAACTATTCAGGTTTAGCAGACTCAGCTAATGAGTCAGTCAATCAAGTTCTCAATGAGGTTTCATCAATGGCTGAATATTCTCTTTTTACTTCTGAATCTGTATCAGAAGGTCATCCAGATAAAATAGCCGATCAGATATCTGACGCGGTATTAGATGAGCTTATTCGTCAAGACCCTAACGCCCGTGTCGCTGTTGAAACCATGGTGAAAACAGGCATGGCGATTGTTGCAGGTGAAGTAACTACATCGGCCTGGGTTGATTTGGAAGACGTGGTGCGCTCGACTATCAATGATATTGGTTACACCAACTCAGAAATGGGCTTTGACGGCAATACATGCGCCGTGATCAACGCCATAGGAAAACAGTCTCCAGACATTAATCAAGGGGTTGACCGTTCAAGCAAAGAACAGCAAGGTGCTGGCGACCAAGGGTTAATGTTTGGTTACGCGACCAACGAAACCAAAGTTTTAATGCCAGCCGCTATCACTTGGTCACATCAGTTAGTGCAAAAGCAAGCCGAGGTTCGTAAAAGTGGCGCGCTTAATTGGTTACGTCCAGATGCAAAAAGTCAGGTAACCTTGCGTTATGCTAACGGCAAGCCAGTAGCCGTTGATGCGGTCGTTTTATCGACCCAACATAACCCCGAAGTCAGCCAAAGTGAACTACAAGAAGCGGTTCGCGAATTAATTATTAAACCCATTTTACCGGCTGAATTAATTCACGCCGACACTAAGTTCCATATCAATCCAACTGGCAACTTTGTAATTGGCGGCCCTGTAGGAGATTGCGGTTTAACTGGACGTAAAATTATCGTTGATACTTATGGCGGCTCTGCTCATCACGGTGGTGGCGCTTTCTCTGGCAAAGATCCATCAAAGGTTGACCGCAGTGCGGCTTACGCTGGTCGTTACGTGGCTAAAAATATTGTCGCTGCAGGTCTTGCCGACCGCTGCGAAATTCAAATTTCTTACGCCATAGGTGTGGCAGAACCAACCAGTATCAGCTTAAATACTTTTGGAACAGCTAAAGTTGATGAAGCTTTATTAGCCGATTTAGTGACTCGTCATTTTGACCTCACACCTTACGGCATTATTAAAATGCTTGACCTCATTCGTCCTATCTATAAAAAGACAGCGGCCTATGGACACTTTGGTAGAGAAGATGCGGACTTCACTTGGGAAAAGACAGATAAAGCTGAAGCATTAAAGGCAGACGCTGGAATTTAAACTAGACTTAATTTTTACTTAAAAGCAGCTTAGGCTGCTTTTTCGTTATTTGAGGGGCGCTGCAATAAAGCATTTAATCCTGCTTTATCACGCTCAATTAACGATTCATTTAATAAAATAAGGGCGCTCTATTCTAATGGAGACTACTCATGTCTAATGAGAACGACTTTTACGTCAAAGACCTATCTCTGGCCGAATGGGGTCATAAAGAAATAGCGATTGCTGAAACTGAAATGCCTGGTCTAATGGCTATGCGAGCAGAGTTTGGTGAGAGCAAACCACTTAAAGGTGCACGCATCGCAGGGTCATTACATATGACTATCCAAACTGCGGTATTAATAGAAACATTAGTCGCGCTTGGCGCTGAAGTTCGTTGGGCATCTTGTAATATTTACTCTACTCAAGATCACGCAGCAGCAGCCATTGCTTCTAAAGGTATTCCTGTTTTCGCTTTTAAAGGTGAAACTTTAGAAGACTACTGGCGCTTTACGCATAACATCCTCGATTGGGGCAATGGTCAAACAGCCAATATGATCTTGGATGACGGCGGCGATGCGACCATGGCAGTTATCTTAGGTGAAAAAGCCGCTAAAGACATCAGTGTTTTAGATAACCCTGGTAGCGAAGAAGAAACTTTCATGTTTGCTTCTATCAAAGCTCAATTAGCTAAAGATCCAGAGCTATATGCACGTTCAGCTAAGAGTATTCAAGGAGTAACTGAAGAGACGACCACTGGTGTAATGCGCTTAAATCAAATGTGGAAAGAAGGTGAGTTACCTTTTCCTGCGATCAATGTGAATGATTCGGTGACGAAATCTAAATTTGATAACTTATACGGCTGTCGCGAGTCTTTATTGGATGGCATTAAGCGCGCAACTGACGTAATGATTGCAGGTAAAGTTGCTTTAGTTTGCGGTTATGGCGATGTAGGTAAAGGTTGTGCCCAATCTCTACGCGGTCAAGGTGCAACGGTTTACATTACTGAAATTGATCCTATTTGTGCACTTCAAGCGGCAATGGAAGGTTTCCGAGTTGTCACTATGGAAGACATGGTCGGTCAAACCGATATTTTTGTGACCACGACAGGTAATTTCGACATTATCCGCCATGAACATTTAGTGGCAATGAAAGATCAAGCAATTGTTTGTAATATCGGCCACTTCGATAACGAAATTCAAGTTGCATCATTAAAGGAATACACCTGGGAAAACATCAAGCCTCAAGTTGATCATGTTATTTTCCCGGATGGAAAACGCATTATTTTATTAGCTGAAGGTCGTTTAGTTAATTTAGGTTGTGCCACTGGCCACCCTAGCTTTGTAATGTCTAATTCATTTACTAATCAAACCTTAGCGCAAATTGAACTTTGGGCCAATGGCGATAACTATGAAAATGAAGTTTACATTCTACCGAAACACCTTGATGAAAAAGTGGCTCGCTTGCACCTTGAAAAAATTGGCGCGAAGCTGACTGTTTTATCTCAAGAACAAGCGGATTATATTAATGTGAAAGTTGAAGGCCCTTATAAGCCTGAACATTACCGTTACTAATCGCCAATCTATGTCTCTCTTCTAGCAAGAGAGACATTAAATAACTGGTTCAAACTCAATATGCGAAGCCATCGATTTTATTCCGCTATCACTCTCGCTGTAGCTGATATCCTTGAGCTACCCAAAGAAGCTTCTCATCACTGCATTCAAGTATTACGTTATAAAATCGGTGCACAACTCACACTATTTAATGGTGATGGCTTTGATTATATTGCTCAGATAAAGTCAATCGAAGGTAAGCGTTGTCAGGTTGAAATTATTGAAAAAACTGTTCCACAAAACGAATCTCCTTTAAAAATACATCTGTTTCAAGGGGTTGCTCGTGGTGAAAAAATGGATTTAATTATCCAGAAATCTACCGAGCTAGGTGTCACTCAAGTCACTCCGGTCTTTACTGAAAGGTGTAATGTAAAACTCGATGAGAAACGGCTAAATAAAAAACAAACTCATTGGCAAGCCGTTGCAGTGAGCGCTTGCGAACAGTCGGGACGTTCAGTTGTGCCTAAAATCAACCCCGCAATAAATATTAAACAAATCAAGCCTATTTTAGACAAAGAACCTAAAACGATCTCATTTTTATTGGAGCCCACTGCAAGCAAGCACTTACATTCTTATGATTCATTGAAGTCCGTTAACTTATTTATTGGCCCTGAAGGCGGCCTTTCTAACAATGATATTCAAGTATTAGAAAATGTAAGCGTTCACGGGGTAAAATTAGGCCCTAGAATTTTAAGAACTGAAACAGCAGGCTTAGCTTGCATTGCAATTTTACAATCACATTTTGGTGATATATGAAATTGACCAATAATATAAACACTATCTTTAAAATAATTTTGTGAATATTAACAATTAGTTAGTGACTTTTTTACTTAATGTTTTTTTATCGACGGATTTTTGACGCAAATAAATTTCTATTTTTTCCTCCTACTCAGCTTAATTCTTTTATTTTTCAATAAGTTAGTTAAATCCTTAAAATTCAGAGCAGGAAATGTGACAATTTTTGGCAGTTTGAAAACAAAGTTCGTCACACCACAAAACCTTTAAAAACAATAAGTTATAAAGACTACTTATTGAATTACTTTAATAGATCACTTAGACTAGGCGCGATTGTAAAAATCAGGCAATGGAGCGGCGAACTAAACACGGTTGTTTTTGGGTTAGAGATTGAAAGGAAGCGGTATCAATCTCGAATATTAAAAATATTAAGAAATATAAAAAGGTATTAAAATGAAATACGCTCGATTATTAAAAACTTCGGCAATCGCACTAACGATTGCATCAGCATCTGTTATGGCTGCTAACGACGGTACACTAGGTTCTAATTCAACTGGTGATCTTGATATCACACTCACTGTCGGCAATTTATTCAGCATCACAAAATTAAACGATATTACACTTACTACTGACGCTGCGACAGGTAATGCGATCGGTGATGACGATTTCTGTATCTATGCTAATACTGCATCTGGTGACTACAAGATTACGATGAACGGAAACTGGACGAGTGGCGCCACTGATACAGCTGGAACCGACTTTACTTTGAACAGTACCGGTGTTGGTTCGATTGATTATTCTGTAGATTTTACTGGTAGTAGTACTTCAACAATGACAGCCACCACGGACTTAAACCAAACAAGCGCGAATACTACAGCAACCAATTGTGGTAGCGCAGCAGCGGTTAATGCTTCAATTGATTTAACAGTCACTGCAGCAGACTTAGCTGGCGCAACTCAAGGTACTTATTTAGGTACTTTGACTATGGTCGTCGCAGCTCAGTAAATAATCATTTGATTGTTTCTATTGAGTCAGTTCATTTGAGCTGATTCAATAACCTTCAAAAAAGTGCTACAAGCCCCCCAAAAAAAATTCCTCAAGCGATTACTCTCCCGTTGGATAGGTAGATTTAATACTGTCCGTAGGACTGCTATTTATTATTTGCCACTAACTTTAGTCGCATTACCGAGCTTTGCCGACGTAAAAATATCTAACCTGAGTGATTTTGACTTTGGTCAATATAGCGGTTCGGGCGGTTTATTTGATAGAGATAATATTTGTATTAATGTGATTCCGTCTTCGGGCAACAATTATCAAGTGGTTATTACGGGTGATGGGAGCAGCGGCGAATTTGAAATAAGTAATGGGGTCGACTCATTGCCATTTAGTGTCAGATATAAAGACGCAACAAATGGTGAGGGCGGAAGAAAAATTACTCCCGGTGAGATATTAAGTAACCAAAAAAATGCCAGCGATACTCTCGATTGCAGCGATGGGTTAAATGCTAAAATTGACGTTACTTTTCAAGAAGCAGATCTATTAGCAGCTCAACCCGGAAGATATACCGGACAACTAACGATAACCATTAGCCCCGAATAACCTCCCCCTGTACACTTATTTTATCGGCAAAGAGAAAACGGCTTCTAAGCCACCTTCTGGATGATTCTCTAAAGTAATCTCACCACCATGCATCTCAACAATTCTTGCAACAATAGCCAAACCTAATCCAGATCCTTTTCCACCTCGCGCTTTATCACCACGAGCGAAGGGTTGGAATAACCTTTCCATATCTAAATCAGCAATTCCCTTACCATGATCTCTAACAGAAACGATTACCTGCTCTTTCTTTTTCATAGATTTAACTAAAACCGGCGCTTTACCATAACGAAATGCATTTTCGATTAAATTGCTCACTAAGCGTTTCATTGCCATCGGCTTAAACTCGAGTTGTGGTAGTTTTTTCAACTCAGACTTCAGGCCATCGTGTTGTTTAGAAGAAGCGTCAACCACTTGTTGAATAAGCTCTGTTAGATTGCCTAACTCTCTTTTTTCCTCGCTTCCATATCGAACATAACCAATGAACTGGTCGATAATATCGTCCATATCTTGAGTATCATCGATAATCCCCGCTTTCAGTTCTTCGTCTTGTTCTGATAAAAACTCTGACGCTAGTCGAATTCTAGTGATTGGCGTTCTTAGATCGTGGGAAATACCAGCGAGCAATAAAGTGCGATCTTCTTCTAATTGATGCATATCAGCAGCCATCTGATTGAAAGCAGAAGTTACCGCAACCAGTTCAACCGGCCCAGTTTCTTTCAATTTACCGGGATAATCGCCTCGACCAATTTCACGTGCAGCAAAAGCTAACCTTTTCAGCGGACGGTGTAACTGGCTAACCAAAAGCCAAGCACCAGCTAAACTCAAAAATAATAACATGCCCGTGAAAATTAAAAGCTCAATAGGGTTATTACCTTCATAATCACCAATAGGCATTCTGATCCAGAATTCTGGACTTTGTGGTTCATTGATCCACAGATAAATACCACTAGGATTTGTTTCAACTCTGACTTGAGTATTTTCACCCAAATATCTTACAGCCTCATTACTCAGACCTTGATGAAATTCAGCTTTTTGTAACCCTTCAGGTTCAAGCTCGGCATTGACCCAGTAATATTCTAATTGAGTAGTTTCTGCAAAACCGACGGCTAAATTTTTAGTGATGTTGGTCTCTTCGCCAATGTGCTGCAATTTAACTTGATTGGAAGCCAAATACATAACAATACGATTATGTCTATCAATGACAAAATGTTGAATAGTAAAATAAGAAATAACATGACTGATCACCAATAATGTTGCGATCATCAGGGCATTTCTTTGAAAAAAACTTTTTGGTAAAATTCTCAAAATGATTGTCTCAAGTGGAATTCAAACTATGAGTGATAACTTATTTAATCGACATCATATAATGAAAGTTGCCATAGATACAGAGAGTGTTAGTAGCTTATGACTTTATCGTCACGGCACGCACATTTTTAACTTGATTCGGTAATCTATTGCGATAAAGAAACTCATCAAGAATGAAACAATAAATTTTTGATTGGTACCCACCATTATTCCTGTCGAGCAACTTATATTGTTATAATGCGCGCTTTAAAACTTGCCTTTCCTTCCATGAACGACAATATGAACAATGACATGAATCACATGAGCGATAAAGACATTCACCCAAAGCGGCCGATTGCCATTTCTAACTGGCTTTACACTGTTGCTTTTATGGTTTTTATTATCGTAATTATAGGCGGTGTTACAAGGCTAACTGAGTCTGGACTTTCTATAACTGAGTGGAAACCCGTCACTGGTGCAATACCACCAATGAGTGAAGCCACTTGGGAATCAGAGTTCGAAAAATATAAACAGATCCCAGAGTACAAAGAGATAAACGGCCCGGCAGGAATGACGCTAGAAGATTTCAAGTTCATCTATTTCTGGGAGTGGGTACACCGGCTTTTAGGAAGGCTAATTGGTATTGCTTTTGCTGTTCCCTTTGCTTGGTTCGCACTTAAGCGCGCAATACCCAATGGTTACGGTTTACGGCTTACGGGATTGCTCGTTTTAGGTGGGATGCAGGGTGCTATTGGTTGGTGGATGGTTAGTTCTGGTTTAAGCGAACGCACTGATGTGAGCCATTTTCGCCTAGCCACTCACTTGTTAACCGCATTTTTAATTCTAGCAGGACTAGTATGGACAGCCTTGGATCTCAGGCAGGTTGCTATCAATAAAAACTATAAACCATCAAGAATGACCGCATTTGGCTTGATAGTTATCATCATATTATTTTTGCAGTTATTATTTGGCGCATATACCGCTGGACTCAATGCGGGTTATGTTTCCAACACTTGGCCTTTAATGCATGGTTCTCTTTTACTTGGGATGGACTGGTCTGCTGGTATCTGGAATATGCTCAATAATGATCCTTATGTGATCCACTATATCCACCGCTGGTGGG
>Ga0114899_1001107_pt1 | contig 16546 bp, 14 predicted proteins | sample MalvireepMed_215_FD_83497 | JGI IMG/M metagenome (GOLD analysis project Ga0114899, IMG submission 83497) | Marine viral communities from the Global Malaspina Expedition - Malaspina viral metaG DeepMed_215 | ecosystem: Environmental > Aquatic > Marine > Oceanic | place: Mediterranean Sea...
GATCCGTCCAGATCCAGCAGTCTGCGCGACCGCAGGTGCCGCTTGCGGCAGAAAATCCTTGTCTAGCGCTCGGATACAGGCGATCTTCACCTCAAACGACACGCCACTTGGGGAATGCAGGCTCATTTTTATGTCTATACTCAAGGACTGGTGGCAATCATTGAAGAAAGAGTGGGCCACATTCGCTACCGTGCTCTATCTAAGTTTCTTTTTGGGACTGATCGCTAATTCGAAAAGTTCTTTCTGGTCAATGGAACTTAATGAGATTGGTGACTTTATTGCCGGAGTGGTGGGTCCACTTGCATTACTGTGGCTGGTAAAAGGGTATTTTCAACAGAATCTCTCGATATCTATTCAGTCAAATGAACTTCGAGCTCAAGTTGAAGCGACAAACTCATTGGTTGAAAACGAAGTTCGTCATGTTCGCATTGACTGCTACAGATTAATTTCCGAAGCGTCGTTTTACCTACGTAAGTGTAACCTGCTGCTGAATGGTGACACAGAAACGGACACAGCAATTCGAGCTTCCGACCGCTCTTCGATGTCCGCAATTCAACAAATAACCGAGCAGCAAAGAAACTTCGGAAGGCAGCTCAGTAGTGCACTAAGTCAAATATACCGCGATATGGGCTTCAACTCAGTTGGTGAAAAGAATCTTCAACCAAAAGAAGTATTGATCAATGAACTACGCGAAAGACAACAGTCCCAAGAAAATTTTGAACGGAGCATAGAAGATGTACCATCTTATTCGTTCCATCAACTTGAACATCATTTAGCTGCGATAGTTAGTCACATTGCTAAGGCAAGGAGCACACTTGAAAGGATCGAGTTTTTCCTGGCGCTGGAGAAAGCTGGAATTGCTGAAAAAATGAATGGACCGTCAGAGGACGACACTCCCCAAGTTCAGTAATTGTTTTCTTTAATTAGTTATTTTCTAAAAACACCCTGCAGTATATCGGAATTTTCCCCCTTGATCCGCCGCCCACACCGGTCCTAACTCCCCCCATGATCCGCGCCCTCCTCCTTCTCCTCCTCCTCACCGCCTGCGGCCGTCCGCTGACCGACAACGAGCGCGCCTATCTCTCCACCCTCCACGGCGCATCCGTCGACTACGACCGCGTGCGCCTGCACGACGGTGCCCCGACCCGCGCCGTGACCTTCACCCGCAAGCCGCGCCCGCGCACCACCTGCCGCGAGCGCATCCTGCCGCCGCAGGAAGGTGACACCGTGACCTCTAAACCCGCCGCCGTGGCCCTGTGGAACAACCTGCTTTTCGACAAGGATTGGTACCTCGAAGACTACCTCCCCGATCACCCCGACCGCATCGGGCTGATCGCCGCGATGCTGCTCGCGCATGAGATCACCCATGTCTGGCAATGGCAGAACCGCAAGCTCACCGGCTACTCACCACTGCGCGCAGCCTCAGAGCAGTTCACCAGCCCCGATCCCTATCTTTTCGAGGTCGACACGCAGCCGCGCTTCCTTGATTTCGGCTATGAGCAACAGGGATCGATCGTTGAGGAATTCGTCTGCTGCCGCGCGCTCGACCCGCAGGCGCCGCGCACTAAGCGGTTGCACGCGATGCTGTCCGAAGTCATGCCCGTAGCCCCCCTGCCCCAGAGCCGCCCCTATGACGTGAGCCTGCCTTGGGACGGGGTCGAGCTTGAGAATATCTGCAGGTAAACCCGTCCCGGCTCAGACCGGCACCAGCTGCCCCGCCTCAAGCCGGATTTGCCGGTCCATGCGGGCGGCCAGTTCGAGGTTATGCGTGGCAATCACCGCCGAAAGCCCCGTGCCGCGCACCAGCGCCATCAGCGCCGCAAACACCTGATCCGAGGTCGAGGGGTCGAGGTTGCCCGTGGGCTCGTCCGCCAGCAGCAGACGCGGCGCATTGGCCAGCGCCCGGCAAAAGGCCACCCGCTGCTGCTCCCCGCCCGACATGGCAGCGGGGCGGTGGTCGCCCCGCTCGGCGATGCCGACCTGCGCCAAAAGATCACGCGCCCGCGCCTCGGCCACCTTGCGGGCCACGCCATTGGCAAGCTGCGGCAGCACGATGTTTTCCAGCGCGGTGAATTCGGGCAGCAGGTGGTGGAACTGATAGATAAAGCCCACATCGGCCCGCCGCACCCCGGTGCGCTTGCGGTCGCTCTGCCCTGTGAGGTCATCGCCCGCGATCTCAACCGTGCCGCTGTCAGCCGCGTCCAGCAGCCCCGCGATGTGCAGCAGCGTCGACTTGCCCGCACCCGAAGGGGCGACCAGTGCCACGACTTCACCGGGGGCGACCGTCAAGTCTATGCCGCGTAGCACCTGCACCTCGTTGGGTGCGCCGGGGTTATAGGCTTTGGAGATGCCGGTCAGGCGCAGGACGGGATCATTCATAGCGCAGGGCCTCCACAGGGTTCATCCGCGCCGCGCGGCGGGCGGGGAAAATCGTCACGACAAAGCTCAGCCCGAGCGACAGCCCCACGGCAGAGAGCACATCGCCCAGTTGCAGTTTCGCGGGTAGGAAGTAGATGCCGCGGATCGAAGCATCCCAAGCATTGCCGCCGCTGAGATAGTTAACGAAGGCAAAAATCTGATCGACATAGATCGCAAAGAGCACGCCCAACACCACGCCTGCGGCGGTGCCGATGATGCCCGTGAACGCGCCGCAGATAAAGAACACCCGCAGCACCGAGCCCTCAGACAGCCCCATGGTGCGCAGAATGCCAATGTCGCGGCCCTTGTTCTTGACCAGCATGATCAGCCCCGAGACGATGTTCATCGCGGCGATCAACACCAACACCGAGAGGATTACAAACATCACCCGGTCCTCGATATCCAGCGCCGACAGGAACGAACCGGACGCATCGCGCCACGTCCACACCTGCGCCCGGTCGCCCGCCGCCTGCATCAGCGCCGGCGCCATGGCGTCAACGCTCTCGGGGTCTTCGACCATAACCTCCAACTCATCCGCGACGCCCTCGCGGTTGAAAAAGCTCTGCGCCTCGGCGATCGGCAGGTAAACACGTGTCTTATCAATATCATATCGCCCGGCAGAGAAGATATAGACGACTTCATAGCCGTTCACCCGCGGGCTGGTCCCAAAGGCGGTCTTCACCCCATTGGGCGAGATTAGCTTGATCGTGTCACCGACCTGCACACCCAAGCTCTGCGCCACGCCGCTGCCGATGGCGATGCCTTCCTCAAACCGGCCAATGTCACCGAAAGAGCGCTCGGAAGGCTGGATGCCGGGGATGGTCATCAGATCATCCGACGCGATGCCAAAGACCTCGACGCCTGCGTTGGATTGCCGCCGGTTCGCCATGACCTGCTGGCGCACCAGAGGGGCCACGCGGGTCACGCCGGGCACTTTTGCGACCTCGGCAGCCATCTCGGTGTAGTTGGCGATGGTGCGATCGATCTGGCCGGTCTCTTGCACCTCGCCCATCGTGTAAACCGTGACATGCGCGTTGGCGCCAAGGATCGTGTCGACGAATTCCGCCCGGAAGCCCGAGCGCACCGACAGCGTAGCGATCAGCGCGAAGACCGCGAGCGTGATGCCGATAAGGCTGATCCATGTCATCACGCTCACCCCGCCCTCGGCGCGGCGGGCGCGCAGGTAGCGCCAAGCGATCATCCATTCAAAGGCCGCGAATGGGGCGGTGCGTGTGGGTTTGCTGGCCATGCAAGAGGGCTCCGGTCTGAGGTGCGCGCAACCTGAGGCTTTGCCCCAGAAGGGTCAAGAACGCAATGCCCGGCGGCGGCGGAAGCGCGCGGGCCATGTGGGCAGCCACAAAAGGAACCGGCTGAGAACGGCCCCTCCGATGAACCCCAAAACGGCAAAGATAAATTCCGCACGGCTGCGCGGGGCGGAAGGCGAAAAGGCACGCGCGGTTTCGCGCAGGGCGTCGGCATCCGGCGCCCGCAGCAGATAATAGCTGCGCAAGAACGGGCCTGCTGCGCGAAGGGGCGGCAATTCCGCCTCCAGTCTCGCGTGACGCTCAATATTGCGGATCAGGTCAATGCGGCGACGCTCCAGAAGGGCCGAGCCACGCAGCCGCACCAGAGCGGCCTTTCGGTCCAGCCCGACACTATCTGCCGCCCGGTCGAAATCCGCCACCACCTGCGAAAGCCTGCGCTCTGCGGCTTCTAGCTCAAACACATAGGCCCGGGAAAACCCCGGGCCTTGCGCGGCAATCCCTGCCCCTATGATCCCACCGGCCAATGTTAGCGCCCGCAGGATCATCGGCGACCTCAGGCAATACCGGCGTAGATTTTCGCCAGCTTCTCGACCGCCTGCTCTGGCGGTAGCTCTTCGCTTTCACCTGTGCGGCGGCTGGTCAGCTCAACCACACCATTCTTCAGCCCGCGTGGCCCAACGGTGATGCGCCACGGCAGACCGATCAGATCCATCGTCGCAAATTTCATACCCGCCCCGCCCTTGCGGTCGTCATAAAGTGGATCAAGGCCCAGCGCCTTGAGGCTCTTATAAAGCGCATCACAGGCCGCATCGGCTTCGTCGTCGCCTTGTTTGAGGTTCACAATTCCCGCGTGGAACGGTGTCACACCTTCGGGCCAGATGATGCCTTTGTCGTCATGGCTCGCCTCGATGATCGCGCCCAGCAGACGGCTGACGCCGATGCCGTGGCTGCCCATATGCACCGGCACCTGCTTGCCGTCGGGGCCTTGCACTTTGGCATTCATCGCGTCGGAATATTTCGTGCCGAAGTAGAAGATTTGCCCCACTTCGATGCCGCGCGCGGTGCGCTGGCGGTCTTCGGGCACTTTGGCGAAAAGCTCGGGGTCGTGGGTTTCGTCCGTGCGGGCATAGCGCGAGGTGAATTCATCCAACACGGCGCGGCAAGCGTCGTGATCGCTGGGATCAATTTCGCGGTCGCCAAAGGTCAGATCGGTGATCTCGCTGTCATAGAAGACCTCCGACTCGCCCGTCTCGGCCAGCACGAGGAATTCATGTGTGTCATCGCCGCCGATGGGGCCGGAGTCGGCGCGCATCGGGATCGCTTGCAAGCCCATCCGCTCATAGGTGCGCAGGTAGCTGACCAGATGGCGATTGTAAGCGTGCAGCGCGTCCTCTTTGGTGAGGTCGAAGTTATAGCCATCTTTCATCAGGAACTCGCGGCCCCGCATCACGCCGAAACGTGGGCGGATCTCGTCGCGGAACTTCCATTGGATGTGATAGAGCGTCAGCGGCAGGTCTTTGTAAGACCCGACATGGCTGCGGAAGATGTCGGTGATCATCTCTTCGTTGGTAGGACCGTAGAGCATGTCGCGATCCTGCCTGTCGCGGATGCGCAGCATCTCGGGGCCGTAGGCGTCATAGCGGCCCGATTCCTTCCACAGGTCCGCCGATTGCAGCGTCGGCATCAGCATCGGGATATGGCCCACGCGCTGCTGCTCTTGATGCACGATCTCTTCGACCTTGCGCAGCACCTTGTAGCCCAGCGGCAGCCAAGAATAGATCCCCGCGCTGGATTGCTTGATCATCCCCGCCCGCAGCATCAACCGGTGGCTGACGATCTGCGCCTCGGCAGGGTTTTCCTTCAGCACGGGCAGAAAATATTGGGACAGACGCATGGTGTTTCCTCATTGAGCGAATTGCCCCCTGACTAGTGCATGTCAGGAGGCGAGACAATCACATCGCACGGCAGCGCGAGAGCTTGGCCGCCCGCGGCGCACCGCGCCGATCTCTCAAGCGGCCTGTGCACAACGAACAGCGTGCTGCTGCGATGGCCGCCCGATCTCCCCCCCGGCCGCAGCCAAGACTTGAAACGAAACGCCACATGGGCGATGTGAGACCATTCCCTGCCGGAGAGCATCATGGCCCTGCCAATCCGAGACCAACTGAAATACTGGGGCATCGCTGCGGCGGTGTTCATGGTGGCATTGTGGTTCATGGGCGACGTGCTGCTGCCCTTCCTGCTCGGCGGGGCGATTGCCTATTTCCTTGATCCGGTGGCCGACCGGCTGGAGCGTCTGGGGCTGAGCCGTGTGATGGCCACCGCGCTGATCACCGTTGCGGCTCTTTTGATCTTCGTGCTGATGGCGCTTTTGGTCATCCCGACGCTAGTGAACCAAACCGTCAACCTGATCGAGACCGCGCCCAAGGTCACTCGCAATTTCACCGATTTCATCACCGACCGTTTCCCCTCGCTGTTGGACGACGATTCGACGCTGCGCACCTCGCTGACCACCTTGGGCACGACGATCCAAGAACGCGGTGGTGAACTGTTCCAAACCGCACTGGCCTCCTTTGCCTCGCTGATCAACATCCTGCTCTTGTTCGTCATCGTGCCCGTGGTCGCCGTCTACCTGCTGCTCGACTGGGACCGCATGGTTGCCGCCATTGACCGGCTGCTGCCGCGCGACCATGCGCCGACGATCCGGCAATTGGCGCGGGAGATCGACGCAACGCTCGCCTCTTTCGTGCGTGGCATGGGCACGGTCTGCCTGATCCTTGGCACCTATTACGCCGTGGCGCTGATGCTGGTGGGGCTGCAGTTCGGCCTCGTCGTCGGATTCGTGGCCGGTTTGGTCACCTTTATTCCCTACCTTGGCGCATTGATCGGCGGGGCGCTGGCAATCGGGCTGGCGCTGTTCCAATTCTGGGGCGATTGGGTGTCCATCGGGCTCGTGGCGGGCATCTTTGTGCTGGGCCAGATCGTCGAGGGCAATCTGCTGACCCCGAAGCTGGTCGGCAACTCGGTCGGCCTGCACCCGGTCTGGCTGCTGCTGGCGCTGTCGGTCTTTGGCACGCTCTTTGGCTTCGTCGGCCTGCTGGTCGCGGTGCCCGTCGCCGCCGCCATCGGGGTGATCGCGCGTTTCGCCACGGCGCGTTACCGCGAAAGCGTGCTCTACAAAGGCCGCGAGCCTGAAACGACCGTCGACGAGGACATCCGCTAACATGGCCCACCAACTCGGGTTGAACCTGCCCAGCCGGACGGCTCTGGGCCGCGACGCTTTTTTTGTCGCCCCCTCCAACGCCATGGCGATGGCGATGATCGACAACTGGCGCGGTTGGGCGGGCGGCAAGCTGGCGCTGACCGGGCCACAAGGCTCGGGCAAGACGCATCTGACGCATGTTTGGGCGGACCTGTCGGGCGCCCGCATCATCAGTGCTGCCGACCTGCTGGAGGCCGACATTCCCGCCCTCGCCCGCGGCCCCCTCGCCGTCGAAGATGTCCATCTGATCGCCGGGAACGCCGAAGCGCAAACGGCTCTGTTTCACCTGCACAACCTCGTGCTGGCCGAGGGTCAGGCGCTCTTGCTCACCGGCACCGGGCCGGTGGCCCACTGGGGGCTGACGCTGCCCGATCTGGTCAGCCGGACGCGTGGCGCCACGATGGCCGAAATGGAAGCACCCGATGACGCGCTGCTCTCCGCACTGCTGGTCAAGCTGCTGGCCGACCGGCAGTTGACGCCGAAACCGGAGTTGATCAACTACCTGATGACCCGGATGGATCGTTCCTTTGCCGCCGCCATCGCGCTGGTCGACCGGCTGGATGCTGCCAGCCTCGCGCAGAAGCGCCCCTTGACCCGCGCACTGGCCGCGCAGGTGCTGGACATCGCCCCGCCCCGCGCGTGATACTGGAATAATTAACGCAAGCCTTCGCAAACCCGTTACATTCCAATGTCATGAGGCCCGCATGACCCAAGCTGATTTCCTGCAAGCGCCCTTTCCGCCCGCCACCGATCTGCCCGAGCTTGATACCGCCGGGCCGGGTCGTTTCTTTAATCGTGAGCTAAGCTGGCTCGACTTTAACTGGCGGGTGCTGGAAGAGGCCGAGAACCCGCGCGTGCCGCTGCTGGAACGGCTGCGCTTTCTGTCGATTTCGGCCACCAATTTGGATGAGTTCTATACCGTGCGGGTCGCGGGGCTGCGCGAACTGGCCCAAGCGGGCAACACCACCGCCGCCGCCGATGGGCTGAGCCCCGGTGAGCAACTGGTGCTGATCAACGAAGACGCCCGCAACCTGATGATGTCCCAACAGCGTGTGCTGGTTGACCTCATGGCCGAGATGGACGCGCAGAACATCATGCTGGAACGCGCCGCCGACCTGACCGAGGCGGACCACAAGCATCTCGAAGGGGTCTTTCTCAACCAAGTCTTCGCCGTGCTGTCGCCGCTGGCGATCGACCCGGCACACCCCTTCCCCTTCATCCCCAACACCGGCTATGCGCTGGCGCTGCAACTGGAACGCAGCCGCGACAAACGTCCCCTGCAAGCGCTGCTGCCGATCCCCGGCCAGATCGACCGCTTCGTGCCCCTGCCCGCGCCCGACGGTTGCCTGCGCTACCTGCCGCTCGAAGACCTGTTAATCATCAACATCCCCAACCTCTTCCCCGGCTACAAACTCAAAGCGCATTTCGAATTCCGCGTGCTGCGCGACAGCGATCTTGAGGTCGAAGACGAGGCCGAAGACCTCGTGCGCGAGTTCGAAGTCGCCCTGAAACGCCGCCGCCGCGGTGAAGTCGTGCGGCTGACCCATTCCGCGGGCGCCCCGGAAAAGCTGAAATCCGTCGTCATGCGCGAACTTTGCGTGCGGCCCCAAGACGTGATCGAAATCGAAGGCATGCTCGGCATCGCCGATCTGTCGAAACTGGTGACCGATGCCCGGCCCGACCTTCTGTGGCCGCAGTTCACCCCGCGCGTGCCCGAGCGCGTCAGCGACCACGATGGCGATATGTTCGCCGCGATCCGGCAAAAGGACATGCTGCTGCACCACCCCTATGAGACCTTTGACATGGTGGTGCGCTTCCTCGCCCAAGCGGCGCGCGACCCGGATGTGGTCGCGATCAAACAGACGCTCTACCGCACCTCGCGCGACAGCCCGATCGTCAGCGCGCTCTGCGAGGCCGCCGAGGATGGTAAATCCGTCACCGCCTTGGTCGAGCTGAAAGCCCGCTTTGATGAGGCCGCCAATATCCGCCAGTCGCGCCGTTTGGAACGCGCGGGCGCGCATGTGGTCTACGGCTTTCTCGACCTCAAGACCCACGCCAAGATCTCGACCGTCGTACGGCGCGAAGGCGATCAACTGGTAACCTACACCCACTACGGCACCGGCAACTATCACCCGATCACCGCGCGGATTTACACGGATCTGTCGCTTTTCACCTGCGACTCGAGCCTTGGGCGCGATGCCACGAAAGTTTTCAACTTCCTGTCCGGCTATGCCCCGCCAGAGCAGTTGGAAAACCTCGCCATTTCCCCCACCACGCTCAAGCCGCGCCTGCTTGAGATGATCGCCACCGAGGCTGACCATGCCCGCGCCGGACGCCCCGCCGTAATCTGGGCCAAGATGAACGCCCTGATCGACGCCGAGGTGATCGACGCGCTTTATGATGCCAGCCAAGCGGGAGTGGAAATCAGCCTTGTCATTCGCGGCATCTGCGGGCTGCGCCCCGGCGTTAAGGGGCTGTCGGACAACATTCGCGTCAAATCTATCATTGGCCGTTTTCTGGAACACAGCCGCATTGTCTGCGTCGGCAACGGCCACGGGCTGCCGCATAAAAAAGCGCGGGTTTTCATGTCTTCCGCCGACTGGATGGGCCGCAACCTCAACCGCCGGGTCGAGACTTTGGTCGAGATCGAGAACCCGACCGTCAAGGCACAGATCACCAGCCAGATCATGGCCGCCAATCTGGCTGACGTGGCGCAAAGCTGGGTCATGGGGCCGGATGGCAAATTCACCCGGCCCGCCGTGCCGGAGGGGACGTTCGCGTTTAACTGCCACCGCTTCTTTATGGAAAACCCCTCGCTCTCGGGGCGCGGCAGCGCGGGGGCGTCGGATGTGCCCAAGCTGACCCATACCGAGGATTGACCTATGGAGAGGTCCGTTAGCAATTGACCTCACCGCGCCCCTGCGCCAATTATCCCTTCAAACGGATGGCCCGCAGGAGCATTGATGGCAGACCAGACCGACCCTTCCCGAGCCGCACCCGTCCCTGAGACTGGCGTGGCGGAACTGGGCCTTTTCGCCAAACCCTTGTTTCAGGATCCGGGCGCGCGCGCGCTGGCGCGGGTGGGCGTGGTGGATGTGGGCTCGAACTCTGTTCGCCTTGTGGTGTTCGACGGCGCGGCACGCTCTCCGGCCTATTTCTATAACGAAAAGATCATGTGCGCCTTGGGCGCTGGCATGTCTGAGACGGGCCACTTGTCCCCCGAAGGCCGCGCCCGTGCGCTCTCGGCGCTGCGCCGGTTCAGCAAGCTGGCCGATGGCATGGGCCTGTCGGAACTCACGGTCGTTGCCACCGCAGCGGTACGTGATGCCAGCGACGGGCGCGAATTCTGCGCCGATGTGCTGCGCGAGACCGGACTGCGCATCTGGGTGATCGACGGCGAGGAAGAGGCGCGGCTTTCGGCCCAAGGGGTGCTGCTGGGCTGGCCCGGTGCCTATGGCCTTGTCTGCGACATCGGCGGCTCTTCGATGGAACTTGCGGAAATCTCTGGGGGGCGCGTCGGGCGGCGGGTGACCTCGCAACTCGGGCCGCTGAAGCTGCGCGATCTCAAAGGCGGGGCCAAAGGCCGACACGCCCATATCAAAGAGGTTATTACCGCGCTTCAGGAAAAAATGGGCAGCCAGCGTGACCGGCTGTTTCTTGTGGGCGGCTCATGGCGGGCGATTGCGCGGATCGACATGTACCGCCGCGGCTATCCGCTGCATGTTCTGCATGAATACCGCATGACCGTTACCTCGGTCCGGGAGACGGTGAAGTTCATCCAAGCCTCTGATCTCGAAGAGCTTCGCAATGCTTGCGGAGTATCTTCAAGCCGCATGTCCTTGGTGCCCTACGCCGCCGAAGTGCTCAGCCGTCTGGTCAAAACCTTCCGGCCAAAAGACATCGCCGTCTCCAGCTATGGCATCCGCGAAGGCATGCTGTATGAGCAGATGCCGCAACGTCTGCGCGACCGCGATCCGCTGATCGAAGCCTGCTATTTCGCCGAGGCCAAAGATGCGCGGATGCCCGGCTTTGGTAAGGTGCTCTATAACTTCATCCTGCCGCTCTACCGCTCTGCCCCGCATGCGCGCAGGCGGTTGGTCAAAGCGGCCTGCCTCCTGCATGATGTCAGCTGGCGCGCGCATCCCGACTACCGGGCCGAGACCTGTTTTGACAACGCCACCCGCGCCAACCTTGGCGGGCTCAAACACGCGGAGCGGATTTATCTGGGGCTGGCGCTGCTGCACCGTTATTCCAACAAACGCGAAAATACCCGGTTCGAAGACCTTTATGAGATGGTCGACGAAAAGACCCGGTTGGAGGCCGAGATCCTTGGCAAGGCCATGCGCTTTGGTGCGATGCTCTGGATGGACAAGGGCGAACAGCGCGGCGAATTGCGCTGGTTCCCCAAGAAAAAGCAGTTGGAACTGTGGCTCACCCCCGACATGGTGCCGCTTTTCGGTGAGGTCGCAGAGGCGCGGCTGAACTCGCTCGCCAAATCGCTTGACGCCGAAGTCCATGTGCGTACCGGCAAACGGCCTCCGAAATAGGCCGCGTTACAGGTCGATCTGGGGGGCAGGCTCGGTCGGCGTGTCTGGTGGCACCATCGGATGATCCGGCTTGCGTCGTATGATGATATCGCCGTTGGGCTGCATCTCGGGCGCTTGGTATGCGCTCCAGTCTTCGACCTCATCCAGCAGTTCCGTCAGCTTCGGCCCCATCTCGCGCGCGAAATCGCGCAGGGCGGGGCGCATGGCTTCGGTAAAGCCTTCGAAGCCTTCCATGACCGGGCCCATTTCATCCATGATCCCGTCCATGAACATCTGCGCGCCGCGCTCCATCAAGCCGAGGCCGCGTTCTTCGGTGTCCTCTTGCGCGTGGGCCGCAAGCGGCAGCATCGTGCAAAGGGCGATAAGGGGCATGAAACGTGTCATGCAATTGATGTAGGCGGCGCGTTCGGGATTTCTAGTCTTCTGCCGATGTACGGGCACAAGCCCGCCTAAAGGTCGACATCCAGCGTGACCGGGAAGTGATCCGACGCCGCAAGAAGCGCATCGCGCAGGGCCACATTTTGCCAGCAGGCGGGGTCGTCCATCGGATGCCAAATGCGCCAGCGGGCATCGCGGGCGCGGATTTGCGGGCTGACCATGATGTAATCCAACAGCGCCTGAAGGTAACGTGCCTCTGGTGCGATCCAAAACCGCGCGCTGGTAGGCGCGGCCCCCAACCGTCGGCTAAGCGCCTGTTTTGCATGCGGGTCAAAGAGCGCCGCCGCCCCCTCCCCCAACACAATCTCAACCGACGACCGGCCAAACAGGCTTTCGAATTCGTCCAGCCCCGGCCCGTCGTTCAAATCACCGATCACCATCACGGGCCGCTCTGCCGCCAGATGCGTATCGATCCGCCGCCTGAGCCAGATCGCTTGCGCCAATTGCTTGCGCCGGTTGGCGATGGCGATGCGCAGCACATCGGCCTCCGACTTGGCCCCATGGGGCGCTTTGGATTTGAGATGCGCGCCGATCATCTGAAAGACAAAGCCGGTCTTCGTGGTCACCTCCAACTCAAGCGGCGGTTTGGAGAAGACCACGGCATCCTCCGTCGCGTCTACGTCAAGATCAATCCGCAACGTCTGGTCAAAGCGCGGAGCACCTGCTGCCGACTGCGGCGCGTAACGGGCGGTGAGCTTATCGGGGTCATAAAGCAGTGCAATCTCTTGCTCTGTATCGTTGGAAAACCCCATGACGGCCTCCCGCGCGCGGAGGGAAAACCGCGCGGCGAAATGCTTTAACGCTGCCACGGTGGACTGCCGCCGCCCGTGGTTCGGCGCCTCAATCACCATCACCGCATCGGCATCCAGCGCGCCGAAAACCAGCCCCAAAGCAGCCGTCTGCTGCGCACGGGTCACCTGATAGCGCGAAGACCATTCACCGTCGTCGTAGAGCTGATTGTCATCGTCAAAAAGGCTCGCGAACCACTCAACATTGTAGGTCGCGATGCGCATCAAGCGTGTTTGCCCGAGATCGTTTCCCACGCGCGGTTGATGTCGATCATGCGTTTCTCGGCCATCTTGATGGCCTCTTGCGGCAAGCCACGCGCCACCAAGGCATCGGGATGGTTTTCGCGCACCAGCCGCCGCCATGCCTTACGGGCTTCTTCGAGCGTGGCATGGGGGCCGATGCCCAGAACCGTGCGCGGCAAGGGCGAGCTGTCGGGCACGAACCGCGCTTTGAGCGAGGCAAAAGCCTCCTCTCCCATGCCAAAGATCGCGGCGACATCTTCGAGAAAGGCGTTTTCATTCGGGTGATAGACGCCATCGGCCATGGCAATGTGAAACAGCCCCTCCATCAAGTCATGCAGCATCTCGGGCTGATCGTTGAACATGCTGGCGATGCGTTTGGCGTATTCCTCAAACCCGGTGACATCCTGCCGCGCAAGGTTAAAGACCCGCGCCGCCCCGTCCTGATCCCCTTCGGCAATCTGGAAGACCTCGCGAAAGGCCGTCACCTCGTCGCGGGTCACCAGCCCATCGGCCTTGGCCATCTTCGCGCCCAAGGCGATGACTGCGATGGTAAAGGCGACCGAGCGTTCAGGCGGGCTGCGCAGACGGTCAAAGACAGCCGACAGCCCCTCGCCCGCGGTGAGGGCTGACAAAGCTTCGGAGATGCGCGTCCAGATCGACATGGGCTGACCCTTTGGTATTCGGCCCCAGCTTAACCGCTGGCACCGGGGAAGTCAGGATGCTGACAGGGTTTTTTGCATCAAGATCAGATCAAGCCATTGCCCGTGTTTGCGCCCGACTTCGGGCATCCGGCCCACCTGCGCAAAGCCCAGTTTTTCATGGAAAATCACAGCACCCGGATTGGCGCCGCTGATCGCGGCAACCATGACGTGATGACCCTGTGCCGCTGCCGCCTCTGCCGCCCGCGTCATCAGGCCGCGGCCCAGTCCCTGCCCCTGTGCCGCGTCCGCCAGCACGATGCTATGTTCGACCGTCGCGCCGTAGCCCGGACCGCCGCGAAAGCTGCCGTAGGTGACGAAGCCCATGATTTGCCCTGCGTCTTCGGCCACCCAAAAGGCCTCGGCGCGGGGGGCGATCAGCGCGGTGATATCCTCTGGCGTCTTTTCGTCGGTGGTAAAGGTCGACAGGCTGTCGCGGATCATGCCGTTCCATAGGCCCGCCACGGCAGCGGCATCGCGCCGCTCTGCGGGGCGGATCGCGCGGCCCGTTTGGACCGCGCCCGTTTCAGCCTGCATCACTTCCGGGTCTCGCGGATCAGCTTGAGGATATCCTGCGCAGCCGTCGGGATATTCGTCCCCGGGCCAAAGATCGCCTTGACGCCCGCGTCCTCCAAAAACTTGTAATCCTGCTGCGGAATGACCCCGCCACAGATCACCAGAATGTCCTCCGCCCCCGCATCCTTGAGCGCCTGAATAAGCTGCGGTGCCAATGTCTTGTGCCCCGCCGCTTGGCTGGAGATGCCGACGACATGCACGTCGTTGTCCACCGCGTCCTGCGCCGCTTCGGCGGGGGTCTGGAACAGCGGGCCAACGTCCACGTCAAAGCCGATGTCGGCAAAGGCGGTGGCGATCACCTTGGCCCCGCGATCGTGCCCGTCTTGGCCCATTTTGACCACCAGCATGCGCGGGCGGCGGCCCTCGGCCTCGGCGAACTCATCGACCGATTTTTGGATATCGGCAAAGCCCGCGTCGCCCTCATAGGCCGCGCCATAGACGCCCGAGAGCGTCTTGACCTCGGCCCGGTGCCGCCCGAATTCTTTCTCCATCGCCATGCTGATCTCTCCCACTGTGGCGCGCGCGCGGGCGGCTTCCACCGCCGCGTCGAGCAGATTGCCGCCCTCGGCGGACCGCCGTGTCAGTTCGGCCAAGGCGGCGGTGCAGGCGTCCTCGTCCCGCTCGGCCCGAATACGCTCCAGCCGCGCCACCTGACCGGCGCGGACCTTAACGTTGTCGACATCCAAGATGTCGATCGGCTCTTCCTTGTCGCGGCGATATTTGTTCACGCCCACGATCACCTCGGTGCCCCGGTCAATGCCCGCCTGACGCTGCGCCGCGGCTTCCTCGATACGCAGTTTCGGCATGCCGGAGGCCACGGCCTTGGTCATGCCGCCCATCTCTTCGACTTCTTCGATCAGCTGCCACGCGGCCTCGGCCAGATCGGCGGTCAGCTTTTCGACGTAGTAGCTGCCCGCGAGCGGATCGACGACATTGGTGATGCCAGTCTCTTCCTGCAAGATCAGCTGGGTGTTGCGGGCGATACGGGCGGAGTGTTCCGTGGGCAGGCCAATGGCCTCATCCAGTGAGTTGGTGTGCAGCGACTGGGTGCCGCCCAAGACCGCCGAAAGCGCCTCGTAAGCCGTGCGCACGACGTTGTTATAGGGGTCCTGCTCGGCCAGGCTCACGCCGGAGGTTTGGCAATGGGTGCGCAACATCGACGACTTGGGGTTTTTCGGCTCGAATTCCTCCATCACCCGTGACCAGAGCAGACGCGCGGCACGCAACTTAGCGGTTTCCATGAAAAAGTTCATGCCGATGGCGAAAAAGAACGACAGCCGCGGCGCGAAACGGTCCACGTCCATGCCGGCGGCGATCGCGGTGCGCACATATTCGCGCCCGTCCGCGATGGTGAAGGCCAGCTCTTGCACGAGGTTCGCGCCCGCCTCCTGCATGTGGTAGCCCGAGATCGAGATCGAGTTGAACTTCGGCATGTGATCCGAGGTATATTCAATGATATCCCCGATGATCCGCATCGACGGTTCCGGCGGATAGACATATGTGTTGCGCACCATGAATTCCTTGAGGATGTCGTTCTGGATCGTGCCCGACAGCTTGGCGCGGTCATGGCCCTGCTCTTCGCCCGCGACGATGAAATTGGCGAGGATCGGGATCACCGCGCCGTTCATCGTCATGGAAACCGAGACCTGATCGAGCGGAATACCGTCGAAGAGAATTTTCATATCCTCAACCGAGTCGATGGCCACACCGGCCTTGCCGACATCGCCCTCGACCCGCGGGTGGTCGCTGTCATAGCCCCGGTGCGTTGCCAGATCAAAGGCCACCGAAACACCCTGCTGCCCGGCGGCCAGCGCGCGGCGGTAAAAGGCGTTGGATTCCTCAGCCGTCGAAAAACCTGCATATTGCCGGATCGTCCAAGGACGGCCCGCATACATCGTCGCCTTCACGCCGCGCGTAAACGGCGCTTCGCCGGGAATGCTGCCGAGATGGTCCAGCCCGTCCACGTCGTCGGCGGTATAGAGCGGTTGTACGTCGATCCCCTCCAACGTCTTCCACGTCAGATCGTCGAGACTGCGCCCGCGCAATTCGCCTGTCGCCAGTTCCTGCCAGCGTGTCTTTGCGTCCTTTTGGTCGGATGTCATATGCTTGTCCTTCTCCCTTAGCGCCGGGTGGCAGGCATGGACCTGCGCATCACCGGCGGCTGAATTGTCACGGGGCGCGCCCTCACGGAGATAAATGCCCCCTGCGGCGCTTTGCCCTTCGCAAAATGGTACAGGCCCCCTATATCTGAAGGGACAGGAGCCTTGATGAAACGTTTGATCTCACTAGTTTTTGCAGGATTGATCGCCAGCAC
>Ga0114899_1001109_pt1 | contig 16535 bp, 20 predicted proteins | sample MalvireepMed_215_FD_83497 | JGI IMG/M metagenome (GOLD analysis project Ga0114899, IMG submission 83497) | Marine viral communities from the Global Malaspina Expedition - Malaspina viral metaG DeepMed_215 | ecosystem: Environmental > Aquatic > Marine > Oceanic | place: Mediterranean Sea...
CTTTCGCCGTGCGCGATTTCCATGATGCGATCAGAAAATTCAGGCGCTAGCAAGAAGCCACCGTCGCTGCTGATATGGGCTGACATTCCTGTCGCCTTCATACCTTTTGGCAGCGTCTTAAGGCGTGAATCGAAGCCGCGCTGGAGCGCCACAGACTTGATCGCTGTCAACTGCTCGCTGGCGTCACGCCACCCGAACCGCCTGTGGTCGTCGTTGCGAAAATCGCCGCCGCTGATCTTGAAGCCTTTTGCACGCGCCGCGCCCTGCTTTTTAAGGTCGGCCATGCCGCGAGCGACGGCCTTCTGGATCGCTGCATTCAAACTTGCCGCCGTGATCTCGTCGCCCTCGTCTGCCTCGTCGGCTTCGTCTGCCTCATCGGCTTCAACGGGTGCGGCACCGACCAGGATGATTTCGTCGATGTTCAACGGCTCGCCGTCCTCGTTGACGACGGGGACTTCTTCTTCTTCGCCCTGCTTGAGAAAGACGCCTATGGCTTTTTTCAGTGCTCGCGGCGTGGTGTGTTCGCGCTGCAATAGCGGCAAAATGCTGGCCTGGAATAAGCCCAGGCTGATCGCTTTGGTGGTGTCCATTTTGTCGTGGTCCGTACTAGACTGCGATGTACCTACGTCGCAAGCCTTGAGTGCAGCCAGTACGGTGCAGAAGTGGAGCGCCCAACCTTTGAAGGTGCAGGGCGCTCGGTTCAACCGATCCGACAACGCAATGCCAGACGATTCATTGTTAAGCCTAGCCGCGTGGCTGGCTTTGTCAAGCCATTACAAATAGATCCTGCCGCACCGCTTGGCGATCGCTGCGGCCACGGCCTTCTCGACTTGGGCCTGTCTGATTTTCGGTTTCGCCTTCGCCTTGGGCATGGCGGGTATCACAATCATGGCCCGACGCCGCGCCGTCTTTTTCTGTGCCTTCGGCGGTTGGATGCCCCAGACCGCCTTGGCTGTGGCAGAGTGGATTATGCCCTTCCCCACCGCTGTTATCAGTGCGTCCTGGTTGGCTGGCATCGGCGCGATGCTGAACTCCAGCAGGTTCCATTTGCCGACCACTTTTTCGACCCTATCGCCGTATTTGGCACGATCTGACGGCGTTGGCTTGTGGCTTGTGATTGTATCGAAGCCCACGGACACGCCGCGAATCACGCCCTGGTCCATTAGAGACAGAACGGTGTCGGGGAACCATTCCGCCGCCTCTGGATGGTTTTCCGGGCGTTCGGCCATCTCGCCGCGTGCCATCCAGTGGTCGTCGTACCTATTCAGGGCCGTTGCCTTGCCCAGTGGTGGCCGGAAGTATTCGTGAGCCCAGAAGATCATGGGGTTCTTTTCGTAGTCCGCGCTATGCATACCTTGTGGGATCAGGACCTCACGGTCCCGGTCGACTGCGTTGGTGGTGATCTTGGCAATGAACGCACGGTCCCCCGAATTGACGCTCATTTCGCCGATCAGCTGCTTACTTTGCATGGTGTCGCCTCGTCAGTCGTGGGCGCTCCAGGCACCCAGGACCATTGTTTAGTGAACAGGTGGGGCATCCAGTCGCATAGCTCGTCCATCAGGCTGTTGCTTTTATGTGACGTGCCCCTGGTTCTGCTCAGTTCCCAGACCATGATGCCGCATCTGGCCACAATCGACGGCGGCACCCACTTGGGCGCCACGTTTGCCCAGTAGTGGACCCACCACTCCCGCGAGCCAGGGAACGCGAGCATGTAGCGCCGGTCGAAGTCGGCCCGCAATGGGTGGACGCCTTTGCCAAAGCTCCATGCGTGGTCTTGCTTGTCACCCAGTGGCGTGCCCTTGCTTAGTCCTTTAACACTGCCTGAATATCGCAGCGGCAGTTGGGGTGCAGCGGCGGGCCTTTGATATCTGTGTAGTTGATGTTGAGCCGCCCCCCTTCTGACCCAGTCAGGAACACATCCGGCCCCTTTTCTATAAACGAACCGTCAAGCGGCGTCACCTTGGAATTGACCTTGGCCGCGATCGCCTTGCAGAACTCGCAAGCGTTGGGCGCCAGGAGCCACTTTTTGCCCTCCACGACGCCGCTCTGCTGCCAGCCTTGTTCCTCGCCCGCGACGTAGGCCCGCGCGGTTTCTGATCGTGCGATCGCTTCGGCCCGTCCTGCTGCGAACTCGCCCGTGTCCATTACTCGCGTTGCAATGTCGCCAGGCGGCAGCCCCTGCGTTAGCCCGTCGTCTATGGTCTGCGTCACCACCGCCAGCGTGGATTGCGAAATGTTGCCAGCCAGGTCGATGGCGTAACCCCGTAAGAACTCCACCACCGCGGGGCTTGTCACGTCGAAGTCGATATCCACGCCCAGCCGGTGGATCGCTGCGGAGCCCGACGCCTGAATCATACTGGTGATCGCCCGCTCGACTTGGACCGCGAACTCTGGCTCGAGCCCGACGATAATGCGGTCCAGCTCCCGTTTTAGTGCGGCTGGTAGCTGCTTGCGTCGCTTCATGGCCTTGGGCGTCTGCTGCTCGATCAGGGCGGTGACGGCTTGGCGTTGCGCCTCGAGCAGTTGGCCAAGCGCGGCGGCCAGTTCCAAGTGCGGCGCGTCCGGCTCGCCTTCGCGGGCATCATCTTCGGCGTCGCCTACGTCGTCCGCTGCCTTGCTCCATACGATGGCCCGGTGGCTGATCGGTTCGGCGTGCTTCGGGTCGCCGCACATGTCGGCCGCTGCCGCCACGGCTTGGTCGGCGCCCATGCCCTCGTCGATCAGGATGGCGACGCCTCGTTCGACGCAGGCTTCGACGGCTTCGCCTGGGCGTCGTTCAACCTTGCCATCACCAGCTCGGTCGCTTGTTCGACTATTGCTGCGCTGCGTTCGTCCATCAGCTTCGCCACGATCGGCTCTAGAACCTCTTGCGGGATCTTGAGTTGCATGGTCTTGGGCTGCGTTACCATCTGCTGGTGTATCAGATGGCTCAGTCGGTCGCCGTTTCTGCTGCTCATCTTGCATCCTTGTAAGTGCCGCCTGAATCTTCGCGTTCTCATGCACCAGGTGGTTGATGGCGTTGGCCATCTTCCCGATCTCGGTGCCCACGGTAAACGTCTGATCGGGCGTCGTCGCCGCTTGCTCGATGTCGTCCTGCGGTCTGATTCTGAAGCCAGGCACCTCGAACGCTGGCGCGTCTGCGTCGAGCTTGGCCAGGCTTTGGCCGCCGATCCTTGGCTCGCTGCCGCCTTCTACTGGTTCCTCGCCTCGCAGCTCGCGGTCCTCGTTTATCGTGCGCGTGCCGTTGCTCAGTCTGGCTGTGCTTTCTGCCATCTCGAACTGCCGGTCCTCCGGCACCGGGTTGTCGAAGGCCAGCACCGCCTCGCCCTCTAGGCCGAACAGCGGGACCAGCCGCTCGTTGAGCTTCTGCTCGATCAACGCAGCCAGCGGGGCGATGGTGTTAGACTTCCAGGCCGCGTATCCCACTTGGGCACTTGCCAGGTTCGGGTCGTTCGCCTTGAGCAGCGAGACAGGCACGCCAAACACCGCGGCGATTTCTTCGACGATTTCAGATCTGCCGGTCAGGTCGCTCGGTGGCCACTGCAATGGCTTTAGCTCTATGTCGCCGGTCATCGACAGGAAGCGGCCCGTCTTGCTCTTGCCTCGCAGCTTCTTATCCACCGCCGCCTCGAAGCGGTCGAGCGACTCGCGGGTCGTGCCCTGCTTGGCAACCATCAGATAGTCCGGCCTGGCTTGATTGTCAGCCAAGGCCAGATCCATCGTCTGCCGCGAGTCGTTGAGCAGCACCGCTTTCCAGCCAGCTTCGATCTTGCCCATTCCGTAAAATACGCCCTGGTCGCTTGGGTTGGCCGTCCTGAAGTGGATCACCTCGTCAACGTCAAATTCCTGCGCGTCCATTCTGGTCCGTCCGTATGCATAGCCCTCGACGAAGTTGTCGTCGCTCGGCACCACTCGAACCCACTGGGTGGGCATAGGCCAGATCGCGTTCGGTACTTGCAGCACCGGGTCGATGATCGGGTGCCAATATGCGTTGCCGGTACATTCCAAATAGATCACCAGAAGCTGCATCAGGTCGAAGCCGTTATACCAGTAGTTGGCGTCGTGCAAGACCGACATCAGCGGATGCGATCCGATGACCTCCACAAAATCGCCGCCCAGGTCGCTTATCTTCCGCATCGTGTCGCGGTGCGGCCTGATAGCGCCGATAGCGCTGTGCTGCTGGTCGCCGTTCAGGTAGGCCAGCGTGCGACGGCTCGCCGCCCTGGTTTCGCATAGTTTGGTCGTGCTGCGTCGCTTGGCGAACAGCTTGAGCGGCAGCGATGCGATCGCCGTAGCGTTGAGGTTTATGGCCGCATACACCCATGAGTTGTATAAGTCGATGGCCCGGTCGTATCTGAACGGATGCTCCCGCGAGCCAAGCACGCCCGCGCCTGGCATCAGGTGGACGGTCGAATCGAGCCACTTGTCTGGTGTCGTTTGGGCCTTGGCCAGATTGTCCAGGAGCAGCGGGTGAGTGTCTGTTATCTGCAATGGTTCGCCCCATGTTCAAGTTGTGGCAGTCGGCTATCGCCCGACCCACAAGCCGTCGTCGTCGTTGTTATCGTCGAAGCCGTCAAGGTCAACGCCGCCGCCGCCGAAGATCCGCACCTCGAGGTTCTGCGCGCCGATGCCGTCAACGTAGGCGACCGCGTATCTCATGGCGTCCATTCCGTGATCGTCGATCTTGACCGGCTGGTCCTTCGCCAGTTTGCCGCTCGGTGCTGAGTGCCAGGCGTAGCCGTCCAACTCCTCGGCAGTGCCGCATGGCTTTTTCTGCTCGGCCAGTTCTTGGTCCCGCTCGACTAGCGTGTCGCTGAGTATGTATAGCCGGGGTTTGTCGTCGTCCTCTGGCCGTATCCTCGCCGCCACGCTCTCGATGCCTGGCAGCACCGACTTGTTCGCCGCGATCGTTTCGATGCCCTCCGCGGCAAGCGTTGCGCGGTCCTCGGCGTCGTGGTCTGCGATCGTGGCCTCGATCCGCTCGTCCCACCGGTTGATCGCGTGGGCCATGTCGCGTACTAGCTGCTTCGTTCTGTAGATTTCTCGGTACATGTACATGCGGCCGTCGTGGTCGATTGCCCACCACTGGCAGACGAAGGGGTTGACGAATCCGAAGTCGATAACGCGGATGCGTCGCCAGTCGTTCGGTATTGTGAAGGATTCCACCAGATTGACCGCGGCGTCCCAGGATGAATAGACCAGCCCTTCAGCCGTCGCCCATCGCCCGAACCGTAGCCGCTCGCGTCGATGACCGCCAAGCCGCTCGAGCTTGTCAATGTACCGGGCGCCGTTGCGTGTCCATCCGCGGCCATCGTGCAGCTCTGGGTTGTCCTCATGTCGTGACAGGAGCCGTACCATCTGGCCGTCGTTGGCTCGTTGGTTCAGCCAGTGCGTGGACGCCCCTGGGTTACAATCTGCGATGGCCTGCTGGAAGGGCAGCACGCCGTTGCGCAAGCGGGTCGTCAGCTTCTCCCACGCGTCCTGTGATATTTCGGTCGCCTCGAATACCACCACCAGGTCGTAGTCGGTGCTCATGATCTTGTCGGGCTTGTCGAGGCCGCCGACCACGATAGTGGAGCCGTTCGGGAAGTCATAGACCTGTCGGAACCGCCTGCTGGCACCGCCTAGGATCGGGTGGCCTTCTGGCACCACCTTCTTTTCAAACGTGACCAGGACCGATTCGCTCATGCTCTCGCGCGTCTGGCGCATGAGCAGCACCCGGCAGCCGTCCCAATGCATACAATACAGCAGCACCTTCTCAAGCGCTGCCCGCGACTTGCCTGTGCCCGCCGGTCCCTCTAGCAACACCTCCGGCGCGTCGCATTGGAAAAGCCGATCGGCCACCCCCCGCGGCTTGTAGGGCCGATCACTGGCCGTTGTGGCCGTTGTTTCTAGAACGTCTATCGGCATTGAGTACGTCGTCCAATATCTTCGCGGGCACCGCCTTGGCCACGCTGGTGAGCTTCGCCTCGAGCTTGTCCGCGACCTTGCCGTCGATCCGGTCAACGATGGCGTCCCAGAACTTGAAGTCGCCCTGCAATGCTCGCTGGTAGGCAATACGGGCCATAGCCTCGGCCATGTCTTTGCCCTGCACCTCTTTGTCGAGGATCTTGTGGAGCTGCCCGACGATGGACCGCTTGCCCTTTGGCATCCCGTTGGGGTTGCCCGATTGCCCTGGCTTCCATTGGTACTCAACAGGCGGGGCGACGCCGCTGATGGGCGACACGCCCTTCCCTGCCTTACGCTGCTTGGCAGCCTTGCCGTTGTGGCCGTTTCTGCCGTTGGTCCCGTTGGTCCCGTTTGTTCCGTTGTCCTTGCTCATTCGTGCCCCATTAGCTGATTTCCAGAATCTTGTTCTGCCGTTGGCCCTGGATAAACTTCACTTTGTGTAGCTGGCATTGTCGTCAGTTCCCAATAAGACGTTCAGACGTTTGCAAATCGCTAAACTTAGCCCCGTCCGATTCGCGCACCGGCGAGTCGTTAGTCAAGTTCATCCACCGCCTCAGCGTTACATCGACATACTTGGGCTCAATCTCTATTCCATAGCAGCGTCGGCCCAGTTGCTCGGCGGCTATGAGGGTGGTGCCTGAGCCTAGGAATGGGTCGCAGACACTGCCTGGCCACGACAAAACAAACGCCGCAGGAAAGGCAACCGGGAACTGTGCTGGATGTCCGTTGCTCCCAACCTGTCGGCCAACCCTCACAACCGAGTCGGGGATCTTCGTCTTTTGGCCGCTTGCTGCTGGGTTCGTGAATGGTGCAGTCGATCCGTCTGCCTTCCGCATCGTCGACTCGCCCTTATTGCGCGGCTTAATGTTCTCTGGTTGTTTGTCTGTCCACTTGGCGGGTCGCTTCGAGCCCTTGTTGAAGTGAAACACCCACTCATGCGATGGTGCAAACCTTCCGCTCCAATCCCCCGGCAGACCAAAACCCTGATCCCAGACATACCACCCGAACCGCCGCCACCCCTGCGACCGCATCCACTCGATCCATGAATCCCAATACGGCATCCACTCGCCATCACGATGAATCAGTCCGAGGTTGACGAGCACTTGCCCATCATCAGCCATCGGAAGATTTCCGAACACGGACTGCATGAGCCCGTCCCAGTCCGACACGTCAACTGCCTTGGTGTATTCTCGCTGCTGCGCATACGGCGGTGACGTAAAGCACAGGCCGCATTTCGTGTCGTCGTGCTTCACCTTGCCCGCGTCCCCACACACGACCCTATGATCCCCGCACTTCCATACGTCACCCGTTCGCGTGACCGCCTCAGTCGGCACCCCAGGCACGTCGTCTTCGACAATCTCGGGCGTATCATCAGGTAATAGCCCTTTTACCAGGTCGCCCAGGTCAGACGAATCAAACTCAATATCCGCCGCCAACCCCTTCAGCATGTCCTCGTCTGCCTCAGCCAGACCGGCCAGCGGGTCAAACGTAGCGAGCATCTTCTTAGTTTCGGTATCGTCCAGGTCTAACACTAGCACGGGCACTTCCATTTCAGGCGTTGTCTCTGCCCTCAAGTGCCCGTCAATGATCTGATAGCCACCGTTATGCTGCCTGACCTTGAGCGCGTCTGCGTAGCCTATCTCGGCCAACGCACCGCGCATGGCGTCCTGTTGTTTCTGTGGATGCGTGCGCCAGTTTGAAGGATGCGGCGATAGCTCCTTTGCCTTCACCCGTTTCAATTCTATGATCCGGTCCCTGATCTTCATCAGATAAACCTCACCACAATATTCGCGTTCGTGCTATTGGTTGTCAGTTCGTCGATATCAACTTCAAACCATAGCATAGTCGCGCCTTGAATATCCCATGAAATTCTCGCGGCGGCGTTAGCGAAATCGCCAGTCTCAACGGTCTGTACCGTAGCACCGGACGAATCCTTACTGACGCCAATCGTATCGGCATAGTATTCACCGCTGGCGCCAGTTACCAAGCTGCCTAGCGTGACATCCAGTTTCCAGAATGGTATGTGATGGTACGTCGTCGTAGCGAAGTCCTGAACGAATACGCCAAAGCACCACACAGTGAACTGCTCGTTCGCTGCATCCGTTCCTATGAACTCGCAGACCGCGACGTTGTGGACCTCGCCGTCAGGCTGTCCCGAACCCGTAGAAATGTAGCCCGACGTCCCATTGTCCGCGGTCGGCGCGGTGGTCGTGTCAGTTGGCAGCGTCAGCGAGCTATTCGTGCTGTTGGATGAGAATACCCGCACCCCTTGCGATGATCTAGTTACCGTCCTATTGCCTGCCATTGTTCGATCCTTTAATCATGCCAGATGAGACAGACGCTGGCGCCTGTTGTTGATGTTGCGTTGTCGTGGGGCCGGTGCGTTACGGTCGCCAAGAAATAGAAAGCCCCGCTTGTAGGCCGTATCCACGGCGCTGGCCTGCTCAGTCAAGCCGCCATGACAGAACCCGCCCAGGGTGCTGGCGAATTTGTTGGCCGATGTGGACGGGCTTTCAACCCAGGCCAACGACTCATGCCACCGCCGCTCAGTCGCCGTTGAGCTCACGTTATCCTTGTCACGTCCCCACAGGCCCCGCGTCGTCAATTTGTCCAGCATGGACAACGAGATGCACGCGTGGGTTGCGTTTCCTTCGGATGTCGTCTGGTTGTTCATCGTCAAGCACGCCGAAGGCGTGAACCTGGCCGCAGGCCCTATGGCGTTGCTTGATCCTACGGCTGTCGGTGCGTCCGCATCAACCACTGCGGCGTTCAGCCCTCGCAGCGCCAAGACCTGATACCGGCACGTTCCGGTTCCGTCGTGGTTAGTCGTCACGATCGTGTAGCCGCCGTCTATGCTAGTCAAGGCCGGATCAACGTGAGCGGTCAGCGTGAAGTCATTGTCCCGCCCTGACGGGTCAAGGCTGCGAATCGAAAAGCCATCCAGGTCGAGCGTCCTGGTGGTATCGGAATTGGTTGCACTGCCGAAGTTCTCGGACGCCATCGACACGCCGTATTGCGACTCGCTCGAACCGTCCCACGATAAGAACGACAGGCCCAGATGGCCATGCACTTCCGTGCTTGCGGCCTCCGATGCCGTCCAGCAGGTCATCAGGATCAGAAGATCCGGCGGCGAGTTCCAGCCCAGGTTCTGGGTCACTGTGCCATTCGCGCTTGCGGTCCCTTCGCTCAAATCCTGGTCGAGCAGCCCGCCGAACAGTATCGCCGAATACAGCCAGGCAGAGCTGGCCGCGTCGTCCCATTTGAGCACGACATTGCTGGATGTGATCGAATCGACCAGACAATGCTCGCGGGTGGTCCCGGTGTCCCCGTACCCGGCAGCCTTCAGTAAGGTCCGCGATTCGCACGCCGGTGTTGACTGGCCATTCGCGCTGTAGACCTGGCTCAGATAGGCATCGGACGACGTGAACATCCCGACGCCGTTGAAAAGGCCGGTGCTGGCCCCCGATGTTGATTTAGTCGCACCAAAGATGATGCCCGCGTTGGTCAGAAAGCCCGGCGATAGCGTGGTGGTGTCGTCGTTGCTCGAGCCAGACGGGAACGCTTCAACATGAAATGGCATATCACGGCCTCGGCACGGGGCCATTGACCAGCGAGCTATCTATGGCCTCTTGGTTGATTTCGTCTGCGAGTTCGGCGTCAGTCAACAGCCGTAGCAATCCGGTGCCTGTCTCAAGCATGCGCCGGTTGCCGTCGTGCCGCTGGTCGATAATGTCGATGACCTGCTGGTGGGCAGGGTCGTAATCATCGCCCGCCACGTTTGAGCCTCTGACCGCGACGTTGACGACACGCTTCGCGGTGCCGCCTCGCGTCCAGACCAGACATTCCAGCGCCATAGCTTGCCGCCTTCCTTCCCTCCCACGTCATCCCATAATAACTGCCCCAGGCCATTGCCCGCAAGTCGAGCCCCGCATGATGGTTTCACACTGACGCAAAAAGCGGAGCGTCAACCACTGCCGTCCTATCGACGTAGGTATCCGGCTTGAGCGCTTTCCCTATCCGCCGCTCGGCCATTGCCAGATACTCAGCTGACAAGTCGATGCCGATAAAGTCGCGGCCTAGCTGGCAGGCAACTACGCCCACGGTGCCACTGCCGCAGAATGGATCTAGAACGGTGCAGCGGCGCGGTGGCTCGCCGTTGGTGCCGCACTCGCAGCCAGGACGCCAGCCGGTGGTTGTCTTTTTATAGGTTCCGTCCTGCATATGCCGTGCACGGTCTGTAGATCCTTGTTGCGCACCAATCCCCAAATCGTCATTATGATTGTGCCAAGATGCGCCAATCGTTCCGCCTGATGCTATTACCACCCGCACCCGCCCCGCCCCGCACTTCGGGCAGCACCCCTTTTCAGACGTGCCCGCCTTGACGCACGGCTCGACTAGCTTTTCGGGGAACGTGGCGAAGTGCGCGTCGGGGTATGCTTGCGTTGGGATATGCCAGACGGTGCGCAGGTTGCGGCTGGTGCCGCCAGTGAACAGCCCGCCTTCTGAGTGTTGCTGCCGCTCGTCGAACGATGAACCGCCGACTCGATCGAACCGAACCCGATCGGCCTGAGTTGCCGTTTCCCGCACCGCATCAGCGTCGTAGAAATACTTCGCCCGCTTCGTCAGCAGAAACAGATACTCATGCGCCTTCGTCGGTCGGTCGGTGCAGCTTTCCGGCATCGGGTTCGGCTTGCTCCAGATGATGTCTGATCGCAGATACCAGCCGTCCGCTTGCAACGCGAAGGCTAGACGCCAGGGCATGCCCATGAGGTTCTTGGCGGGTAACCCCGACGGACGAACCACGGCCTGGTCAGCCGGGACATTGCGCCCGCCGAACCCCGGATACCCGGCGCCCTGTTGCGCGTTGTACGAGTCGCCCATATTGACCCACGCCGTGCCATCGTCACGCAGCACCCGCCGCACCTCGCGGAACACGCCGACCATCTTTTCGACGTACTCTTCCGGCGTTTTCTCAAGACCGATCTGCTCCGCCTCGCCGTAATCACGCAGGCCCCAATAGGGCGGCGACGTTACCACGCACTGGACCGACCCCGCTGGCAACTCGCGTAGCCGTTCGATCACGTCGCCCTGGGTCAAGAGATGCGTGCCGTTTATCATTGTTACGCCGACCCTCCATTGCCGTTAGTGATCGCCGCTGCTTTACGAAGTCCAGCATTGAAGGATTTCTCCTTCGCCTGCTGAATCTCCCGCCCCGCGCCTGGCTGCTTCAGCATCAGGCCAGCGCCGCCAGCCAGTATCATCGAGATGATCGTTCCGCCTGGCACCCCGCTAGATTCTAGCGCAGTCGTGCCAAGGCCGAGGCCCGTAGTGGTGATCGTCTTCATGAAATTGAATATGCCATAAGCCCGATCGCCTGCCGCTGCGAACCGATCGGTGCCACGCTCGCAATGTTCAATCCACTGCTCCATCGTCATCTGGTATTCATTGAGCGTGATCTTCGGCGGGATGCGTATGCCCTTCTGAACCTCGCGCGGAACGTGGACCTTGACGACATCGCCCAGGCTGCATCCCTGTGCCAGAACCATGCCCGCCACGGCAACCGCGGCAACGACCAGCAGCACGATCCCGACCTTGCTGCCCCGGCCCCATCCGATTAGTGCCTCGATCATAACGTGACCCCCAGTGCATTGAAGATTAGATTGCCCAGACCGTAGCCGATCAGTATGGCGCCGATGTCATGCCACACGTTTCCAGAAAGATACCGCATCACGGCTTGTGCATTCATTTCAACCCCCCGCCGCCGTTTATTTCGTACAACTTCCGCAGGATCTGGTCCATTTGTTTTTCCAGTCGCGCGATTTTCAAGTCCTGTCTTGTGTCGCTCGGCAGTTCGCCGCTGCCCCACTTGCCCGCTGGCCACAATTTCGTGAAGCTGATCGCCTCGTCAAGGTCTGGCTGCATCATCTGGATTTGGTAGTTGTTGTGCCGAACCTCACCCTGCAAGCTGCTCGCCCACCAGATGATCCCGCCCAACTGGATGAGCAGCGCGATGCCGATCGTGATGATTTTCGCGTCCATGCCGTTAAACCGACGACATTATGTTTCTGCTGTTCTTCCTGACGCGGGCCGTAAGCATATTTATCCAGGCCGCTTTGAGCAGGCGCCAGTTCTTCGCCGGTTGTATCGGCGCGGTTTCCGTTGGCTTGTGGGGCAACGGCTCAAGCGTGAACCCGTAATACTCCGGTTTTAGTGCGCTCGCAGAACTGAACCCCATGCTGTTGATCCCCTTAAGGTAGGTTCCGCACAGTTTGCCCAGGATACACCGCTGCGATGATTCCATGTTGATGCTGGCCCACGGGCCGGACGCGGACAATTCGCAAACCCAGTCTGGGTTCGTCTGGTCCAGCGCCTTGATACCTCGACCGACCGCCGTTTCCAACGCGTTCTGGTTCATGCTGTAGCCGTCCTTGTGTAAACCCCCCGCCGGTTTTCACGCCAGCGAGGGGCGGAGGAGAAAGTTTGTCACGTTCCGACCTCGTAATCCGTGCAAATTTTGCAACACGCGATCCCATTAGCTGACCTTGCTACGGTACAGCGTCCGTGCTTGTCGCATGAGAACACCTTTATTGAAACGCCGCCGCCGCCGCAGCTTGGGCACTTGACCAGTCCGGTATGCTCGCCCCGCCAGGTGCAATTGCCTAGACTCTTAAGACGCCTCAACTCATAGCGGCGGCGCCTATCCTTCCTGTCCTGCTCGTACTCGGCAAGGTCCATCATGATGTGTAGGGCACCATCTCAAGGCTTAACTCTTGGTTGCAGTCTGATTCGCCATCCGCCTCGTATCTACCATGAGGGCTTGGGCCGGTGTCTTTCACGCCAGACCAGATCACGTCATGGTCCGTTCTCAGTACCATGGACCACCCTTGCGTTCCTTCGTGGCTCAAGTAGCTGTAATCCTCCCTAATATCGAACCTGCTGGCCGTTATGCCGTGTGTTTCGTGAACGGAATCGGGTTGCCAATAACAAATGTTCGACGTTCCCCCAGGTGTCACTGGCTCGTATGTAGCTTGCATCACGCCGCCCCAGTCTTGCGTTGCGTGGGTGAGCCCTGAACATCCGGTGTGATCGAAGAACGTAGGTGAATAATCTTTTATTTGGTACTTCCGCGCCAGCCCCCCGCACTCTGTCGTCACGCCGTCAACAAGATCAGCCCAGCCTCCGATGCACGGGCAGATCCCAGGCGGGTCGGCCATGCAGCCGGGGCAGGTGCAGCCGATCAACCCGTGCAGTGGTCCCGTCATCCCTGCCGCCCTTCTACGGGCTTGCAGCTGCCCTTGAATACATTGCCAACGATGAACAAATTGCTGGCTTTGGCCCCGGCCATTTCTCGCAAATGGATGTGCCCGCGCGTTATGCCAGCCGCCGCCACCTTCACCGGCCCATATCGTGATTTGTAGAATGTGTCGCCCAGGGCGTTCGTCCTCACCTCAGGCCCACAATCGAGCGTGTTGTCCATAATATTAACACGGTCGGCGCAAAGGACAATCCCCCGCCAGGATATGTCGTCCGATTTGATCTTGTTGCCGATAATGTCCACGCATTGGACCTTTGCCCCGTTCGCCGCCGCGACCGGGTTCTGAGGCGCCACGGCGATGTGAGGACGAAGGCCGCCCCGGTTGCTTCGGCAGTTCACGATAGAACCGTGTCGGAATACATAGCGCGGAACGCCGCCTGAATTGATGCCGTCGCAAAGAGTGAACGACGTGAAAGCCCGTTTCAGCCAGCAGGTGGACCGCTGAATGCACACGTCCTGGCCGCCTGCAATCCTCAACCCGTGCGCATGGCCAGAACCTGGGCCGGTGATCTTGCTGTTGAGCAGGCCAAAGCCTTCTGCCGCTCCATAGATGCCGTAGTCCTGATTTCGCTTAAAACGGCATCGGTCAACGATCACAGGGCCGCCGGGATTGTTTGCCAGGTGTAGCCCGATTGATCCGAAGAATATGCATCGCGTGAACAGGGCCGATTTTGCCTGCCCCGTAATATGGCACCCGTCGAAGAAGATGCAGCGGTCGTGCCAATAGTGCCGCGGCTCCAATAGCGGCTGAAGTTTGCGAAACAGGTGGAGCCGGTTGGTCGGCTTACGCGTGCCCGTCACCGATATGGGCGCGCCGCTTACCCGGTCCCCGTCGCGGTATACGATCCCCGCGTGGACATGCTGCTCGCCCTGCTGCCACTCATGCCGTTCAACTACTCCGACCGGTGTCTGGGTGCCGGTTGTGTATAGTTTGATCATGGTCCGCCCCTCACGGCGCGCAGCGTTTCAGTGCCAGTCTAATACCAGGCTCGCCGCCCCGCCATTTGCAGACAGTCAGCTCGGCAATCTGGGCGTCATCAAGCCACCACCGCGTCGTCGTCATGGCATCAAATAGCGCCTTGCACACATTGTCCAGGTCTGGCCGTTTCCAGTGCGGCACGACCTTGAGATTCCTGACCCGCTTGGCGTCGCTGTTATTCCAGGGCCAGGTTATATCGACATAAAGGCAGAGCGGCCCGGTCATGGGTTCCGGCGGTGCATGCGTTGCCAGCAATGCGACCCAGGTGTCGTCCACGTCCTTTGTGGTGTATATATGGCCTCTGCCCGTCTTGCGATTCGTGCCGACTCGCACGGTGTCCTGGTGCGTCTTGCGCGGTGGAACGCAGGAGATGAACCGCTCCCAGATTTCAATCATGGCCCTGGCCCTCGTCCCAACACGAGCCGGTCATGGTCATAGCGCGCACTTCTTCCACGCCTAGCGGCCCCCACTGTTGTTCTACGGCTGCTTTAACCTCGTCCCAGTCCGTCAGGTTCCAGTTGAGCCGCCACGCCAGGTTCAGCATTTTGGCGACCTGCCGTTTAGTCGCACCGCCGTCAATCTCACGCTGCACGCAGGATTGTATGCCGATCAGCGGCCCAGTCATTCGCCTAGCCTCCTGTCGTCGCAAATAATCGTCATGACCGTCCCACCTGCAAGACGCGAGGCGATGCGGTCGTCGTAGATTTTGGCCAAATCGTCGAGGGGTTTATTCGAGATAAACACGGCGGGCTTGCCCTCGCGTTCGTCGATTGCCCTTTTCACTGTCTCATAGTGGAAGTCAGACACCCGATCCCGTGCGCCGATTTCGTCCAAGACCACCACCGATTGCCTGGCCCAGGTATTCCAGACGCCTTGGGCCGTCCTGAAGCCACGGTATTCGTCTTGTTTCACGATCGCCACCAAACCGGCCAGCAGCTTGTCCAGCGGCTCGTACAAATACGGGGACCAGACCAGATCCAGAAAAGCCAAAGCGGCGCAGGTCTTGCCGGTGCCAGCGCGGCCATTAAGGAACAGGGGCCAGTTTTTCTTGCCTTTCACGACCGCCGCGAAAGCCTCGCGGGCTGCCTGATCAACCTTCGGCCAGGTCCGCGGCTTGTTTTTCATCAACTTCATGTCGGGGTGTGTCGCCCACAACAATCCCGATGCCTTCGTACTTGCCCGGTGGGGCCTCGATTTTGCTAAGACGCTCGCCAGTTTCTCGGCCATGTTGGTTCTCCTTTTTGTCGTGTTCATATGCCCCTGTGTAGTTCATCGCCATAGAGTACGAAATCGCCGCGGTTGTCCGATCAGGCCCCCACGACTCGAAACGGGTAATCAATGCTGCCATCCCCTTGGGCCGGTAGGTCTGGCGCTTCTCGTGTTTGTATTGCAGCCAATCGACGATGGCAGGATGGGCACTGCGCAACGACTCCGGCAGGTCTGACGCGCTGGGCGTGGGTGCCACTTCCTTCTTTTTATGGTTCTGGTTCTGGTTCTGGTTCTGGTTCTGGATGCTTGAGCAATGCTCTAGCACTGCTCTAGCATTGCTCTGCGTTTGGTGCCCACCGATGCGACCGGCCTTGATCCGTTTGGATTGCTTGGCCTCTAATTCCTTACGGATTGCCAGCAGTCTAGGATTCTGGGCGCGGCCTTCGTCCACCACGTTGAACTTCGCCAGAACCGCCTCGACGTCGGGCAGTCCTAGCCGGTCCCGTTCTTCTGACACGCGCAGTTGCTCAAGCACTGCTCTAGCATTGCTTGGCACGCTGCCGTTGATCCACTGTAGCATCAGAAGGTCTAGGTAAAGACCACGCTGCGGGTAGGTCAGTCGCTGGTAGAACTCATCGGTGAGCAAGTCGAACACAAACAGCGGCATATATGGCAACTTTTCGCCGGACATGAACGGGCCTCCGTGCCTTCCCCCGTGTCCATGAAATGCCCCGGCCCCAACAAGGGGCCAGGGCGATCAGGGTTATGGCGAGCTTTTGCTTTCCCCGCCGCCGCTGAATAGCTCATCCAAATCGGCATCGGTGACTGTATCGGAATCGCCGGGGGCGTCTATCGACGCGCCAGCCTCAGGGGTGCCAGACGATACCCCGGCAGGTTCGACGGTCAGAAGTGGGTCGGCTTGGTGTTCGACCTTGTCGCCATTCACAGGGGCGGCGAACGCCTGGCGCGGGTAGTCCTGCACCTCCTCGGTGATCGCCAATCCGTTGAGAACGTCGGGGTAGACGTCGCGCAGGTGGAAGCCTAGCGCCCTGTAGTAGAGCATCCGCTCAGGATACTTGGCCC